>Ga0302316_10003049_pt1 | contig 11622 bp, 7 predicted proteins | sample III_Palsa_N3_2_FD_200456 | JGI IMG/M metagenome (GOLD analysis project Ga0302316, IMG submission 200456) | Peat permafrost microbial communities from Stordalen Mire near Abisko, Sweden - III_Palsa_N3_2 | ecosystem: Environmental > Terrestrial > Soil > Palsa > Peat permafrost | place: Sweden... | reverse complement strand
GGCTCGTTGTTGAGGCCCACCGCCGCCATGGCAATCTTGTCCAGGTGATAGCTCGGCCAGATCGGCGCGATCTGCTGCAGGAACTTCGGCAGCATCGGCAGCGGAAACCACAGGCCGGACAGGAAGGACATCGGCAGGTAGATCAGCTGCAGCATGCCGGGTGCGCCCTGGCCCTTGAACACCGTACCGATAAACATGCCCAAGGCACAGAATGGCAGCACGCCCAGCACACCGGTCAAAAGCAGTGCTCCGGCTTGCGTCGGCAACAGTGCCACGTGCGCGAGTCGCGACAGTGCCAGCAGCAGCAAGATCACCACCGCGGCAGCACACATCGCCATCAACATCTTCCCAAGCAGGTAGGCGCCCGGCGGCATCGGCAATGCACGTTTGAAGGTCAGCAGGCCGCCGTCACGCTCGAGCGCCAGCGACACGCCGAAGCCGAACAGTCCCGGGCTCATCACACCGAACACGCCGTAACTGGCAAGCAGGTATCGCGCAGCGTCGGCGCCTTCCGACTTCACCATGAGCACGCCAAACACCAGATAGAACAGACCCGGGAACAACATGATCGGCAGCATGAAGGCCGGTGCGCGCATGTAGCGCACGCACTCGCTGCGCGCCTCGGCCAGATAAGCGCCGAATACACGGCCGCGCGACATCGAAGCGGGTTCCGAAGCAAGGACGGAGATGACGGTTTCCATTTCAGGCAGCCTCGCGCTGGTCGGTGGCGGATACCTCGTCGGCATCGCGGGTGAGTTCTGTGAAGGCTTCGGCTAGACCCGCGCGCTGCACTTCCAGTTCGCGCAACTGCGCATCGGCGCCGAGCAAGTGGCGCACCACGGTCTCGGCGTCGGCGGTGGTGATGTGCAGACGCTCACCGTCCAGTCGCGCCTCGGCGACATCCGGCCAGCCGCGTACTTTTTCGATGGACGTTCCCGTGACACAGCGAATGCGCTTCAATGCGACCCGCGCACGCAACTCGTCAACGGTGCCCTCATGGATCATCCGACCATGTGCCATGACGCAGACCCGATCAGCCAGCACTTCGGCCTCTTCCAGGTAGTGCGTGGTGAGCAGCACGGCGCAACCTTCGGCGATCAGGCGACGGATCGCCGACCACAGCTTCTGCCGTGCATCGACATCCATACCGACGGTGGGCTCATCGAGAAATAGCAGCTCGGGACGGCCGCACAGCGCCAGCGCAAACTGCACGCTGCGCTGCTGGCCGCCGGAGAGTTTCGCGTAAGGCCGCTTCAGCAACTCGCCGATGCCAGCCAGTTCGGCGGTTTCGGCCAGCGGGCGCGGCGACGGGTAATAGCTGGCCGTGAGCCGCAACAGTTCGCCAACCCGTAACGTGGGCGGCAGCACGGCGTTCTGCAGCATCACGCCGATGCGGCGGCGCGCCTCGATCTGTTGCGGATCCCGCCCAAACAGCTCGACCGTGCCGGCGTCGGCGCGGATCAGTCCCAACAGCAGCGCGATGGCCGTGGTCTTGCCGGCACCATTGGGACCGAGCAGCGCCAGCAGTTCACCGCGGCCGATCTGCAGGTTGGCCCCGTCAAGCGCGGTCAGTCGGCCGTAGGTTTTGATGGCGCCGTCGAGGCGTGCGATCGATGTGGTCGTGAGTGACATGAGGGCTCCTCTTGTGCTGCTCATGCTGCGCGTCGCCGCGGATGGCCGGCAGTCGCTGGCGTCAGTGATTGCGGGTGACAGCCGTCATGTAAGAGCCTGTTCACGATCCCCACGTGGCCCGCGCCGGGAGCGGTTTGCGCGCAGGGCAAGGAAGAAGGAGGGCGTGTACGTCCGTACACAACCGAGTGATGACGCCGGCCTGGGGGCAAACCGACCCGGCCCGAAGGGTTGAGTCGTGGCAGCCACCCGGCAGCAGTGCTTGCACCTTTCTCAGTGCGCGGTTAAACCTGACGACCAATCAGACGCTGCGCACCGAGAAAGGTGTAAACCACGCACAACCACACGACGGCTGCCATGGCTCAACACGGGCTACGTGGAGATCGTGAGCAGGCTCTATGGGGGTACCGGAGAATCCGGGCTCGCGCTATGCTCTTCATCTGCCTATGCCCGCCAGCCCTTGTGCGGCGGTGCACCAGAGGGTTCAAGGCCTGCGAATAGGGCCTGGGAATGCGCAACCGTTTCGGTGCGGCAAGCCCAACCCCGGCGTTCGGATCGAAATTCAAAAACCTGGCGGCCTGCTTTGCGTTAGGAGCGAGGCGCCGACGGGGCGAGGAGAAGCGTCATGCGAATGATTGAACAGCTGCGCGAACTGCGCGAATTCGGCGGCAAGCCGCGTACCGCCGGCCTGGACGACGCCAGCATCGAACGTATGGCCGCGAGCGACCCCAAGCTGGTCGAAGCGATTGCCGCAGCCGTGGCCCGCCATCGCGAGCTGCGCACCGACATGGCCGACTTCCTGAAGCTGGACGAAGCCGAGCAGTTGGTCAAGGCACAGGCCGGCTTCATCAATTTCTATCCCGATGACGCGATCAACCCGTACCTGCCCGCCGCCGCCAGCGGCCCGTGGGTAGTCACGCTGAAGGGCGCTGTGCTGCATGACAACGGCGGCTACGGCATGCTCGGTTTTGGCCACAATCATCCTGCCATCGCTGCGGCGATGACGAAGCCGCAAGTGATGGCCAACGTGATGACACCCAGCGTAGCCCAGCTTCGGCTAAGCGCAGCCTTGCAGCGCGAGCTCGGCCACACCCGCGACGGCAGCCCGTACACGCACATCATGTGCTTGAATTCAGGCTCCGAGAGCGTGAGCCTTGCTGGCCGTCTGGCGGACGTCAACACCAAGCTGATGACCGACGAAGGTGGTCCGCATGCTGGCCGTGCGATCAAGCGCATTGCCGTGCGCGGCGCGTTTCACGGCCGCACCGAATTGCCGGCGCTGTATTCCGACTCGACCCGCAAGACGTACCTGCAGCATCTCGGCAGCTTCAAGTTTCACAACGATGAACTGCTGATCGTGGAGCCGTACAACGTCGAGCAGTTGAAGAAAACCTTTGCCGAGGCCGATCAGAACGGCTGGCATATCGAGGCGATGTTCCTGGAACCCGTGATGGGCGAAGGCGATCCCGGCCGCGCCGTGACGCCGGAGTTCTATGCCGCCGCCCGTGCGCTGACGAAAGCTCACGGAACCCTGCTGCTGGTCGACTCGATCCAGGCCGGCCTGCGCGCGCACGGCGTACTGTCGATCGTGGATTACCCAGGCTTCCAGCACTTCGAAGCGCCGGACATGGAAACCTATTCCAAGGCGCTCAACGGTGGGCAGTATCCGATGTCCGTGCTGGCCGTGACCGAACGCACCGCAGCGCTGTATCGCAAGGGCATCTACGGCAACACGATGACCGCCAACCCGCGCGCGCTGGATGTCGCCTGCGCTGCCCTTGGCCTGCTGGACGAGGCCCTGCGCACCAACATCCGCGAGCGCGGTCGGGAATTCATCGACAAGCTCAATGCGCTGAAGAACGAGCTCGGTGGCATGATCACCAAGGTACAGGGTACCGGCCTGCTGTTTTCCTGCGAGCTGTCACCGGACTACAAATGCTACGGCGCCGGCTCGACCGAGGAATACATGCGCGAGCGCGGCGTTGGCGTGATCCACGGCGGCGTCAATTCGCTACGCTTCACACCGCACTTCAACGTCACCAGTGCCGAAGTGGATCTGATCGTCGCGCACCTGCGCAAGGCGCTGCTGGAAGGCCCGTGCAAGGCCAGGGCTGAAGCGGCCTGATCACGCGGGTTGCGGCGATTTCCGGAACACATCGCCGCAACCTGCTCGTCCTCGCCATCAGAGTGTGGACGGATAGGGCAAAAATTATAGGACTCCCCCACTGCCAGTATCCCGGCCAGAGGCATAGACTGGCGCGGCCGGCGCTCGCCGGTCATTTAGGGAGGACTCCACGATGTCGATGTCACTTCGTCTGTTGGCTATCAGCGCGGCTTTCGCTTTTGCCGGCGCCGTCTTTGCGTCTCCGCAGTCCAGCATGACCGGTCCAGCCGCCAAAACGCTCACCCCTCAACAGCAGCGCATGAGCGACTGCAACAAATCCGCTACCGGCAAGAAAGGCGATGACCGCAAGACCTTCATGAGCAGTTGCCTGAAAGGCCAGACTGCTGCGACGCCGATGGCTGCGCCGACAAAAATGACCCAGCAGCAGAAAATGACCAGCTGCAACGCCGACGCCAAGACCAAGGCGCTCGCGGGTGCCGATCGCAAGACTTTCATGAGTTCGTGTCTGAAGAGCGCACCGGCGACTCCGTAACACACGTGGGCATCATCAACCCCGCCTGCGTATCCCGACATCGAGGTGCACAGGCGGGGTTGCTTCGTTAAGCTCGGTGGCAATCGCGAAAGAACGCCGTGTTGACGAAGAGCATCGAGCATGAAAATTGTTGAAGTCCGCCATCCACTGATCCAGCACAAGCTTGGCCTGATGCGTCGCGCCGGCATCAGCACCAAGGAGTTCCGCGAGCTGGCCGCCGAAGTCGCCGCGCTGCTGACCTACGAAGCCACCGCCGATATGGAAACCGTCGAGGAGTCCATCCCTGGCTGGGCTGGCGACCCGGTGCAAGTGCAGCGCATCAAGGGCAAGAAAATCACCATCGTGCCGATCCTGCGCGCCGGCCTTGGCATGCTGCCCGGCGTGCTCGGCATGATCCCCGCCGCCAAGGTCAGCGTGGTCGGTTTGCAGCGGGACGAGCAGACCCTGCAGCCCGTGACCTACTACGAAAAACTCAGCGGTCGCATGGACGAACGCATCGCCCTCATCGTCGACCCCATGCTCGCCACCGCCGGCACTCTCGTCGCCACCGTCGACATGCTCAAGGCCGCCGGCTGCAAACGCATCAAGGGCATCTTCCTCGTTGCCGCTCCCGAAGGACTCAAGCGCATCGAAGCCGCCCACCCCGACATTGAAATCTATACCGCGGCCATCGACGACCACCTCAACGAAAACGGCTACATCCTGCCCGGCCTCGGCGACGCGGGCGACAAGATTTTCGGCACCAAGCAGTTGTCCGACGCAACCTGACCTCGCGGCTATCGCGTACCCACACGCGCAAGCCATTGCCCACACAACAGAACGTGGCTCGCCCTCTGTAGGAGGGTGAAAGCGCTTTATCCGGTAAGCCCATAACCCGCGCATCGCCACTGGCGGACTGGCTCCCAACGACCCGATAGAGCCGTCTATAAACGCCAGCCACCGCCAAGGCTGATCATCGCCCACCGGCCCGACTCAGATGCTGCGCGGACACAATCCGCACCCAGCTAGGCGACAGATGCCAAAATTTTGCGCAATGCAACAAAAGAGCTATTTGTCAGGATTGAATTCGTAATTTATTGCCCATCGCGCGGCAATAAATCGTTTGCTGGACAAGCGCATGTCAATCCGGTAAAAATTTTATTGCAACGCAACATGAAAGACATTGTCCACCTGCCACGTTGGCCGGTCCGACCAAAGGGTATCCATCGCTATGGATGGTACGAAGAGACTGCGCCATAACGCGGTTTCGGGATGTTTCAGATAAATCCAATATTCGTCCAGGGAGCCACTGCGATGGCACCTCGGCTATTTCGTCACCTGTTCAGGGGAAGGGGATCGACCACGCATGAATACCGCGACCAACCGACACCATAAAAACATTCTCTGGCTGGCCCTGGCCTTCGCCCTGGGAACAAGCGGCGCCGCGCACGCCCTCGACCCGCCTTCGGTCGTGAACAACTCGCAACAAGCCACGGACAGCGATGCGACGTCGAGCGATACGAAGACAGTCGCCAAACCGCCCAAAAGCACTACGCTCTCCTCGATCAACGTGAGTGCACGAGCCCTGGCCGGTGGCCGCATGGCCGAGCAGGATCAGCCCAAGCAGGTATCCACGATCACTGCGCAGGCGATTGCCGAGGTACCGATCACCGCCGACTACACGCAGATGATCAATAGTGTGCCGGGCGTCAATTCCGCCTCCAGCGACGGTTTTGGTTTGACCGACGCCAGCAGCTACACCATCCGCGGTTTCAACGCGAGCGAGATAGGCGTGACGCTGGACGGTGTGCCGGTGAACGATGCGGGCAACTACGCGCCTTACGCTTCCGAATATGGCGAAGCGCGCAACTACGAATCGATCACCGTGTCGCCGGGTTCGGCCGATCTGGATATGCCGGACCTTGGCGCCGTTGGTGGCCACATCAGCTTCGTCACCAAGGCGCCCACCAGTGACTTCAACGTGTTCTTCGGTCAGACCTTCGGTAGCGATGATGCGCGCAGTACGTTCGTACGCCTGAACACGGGCGATATCGGTCCGGTGAGCAGCTGGATCTCGGTGTCGCAGGACTCCGACGACAAGTGGCGTGGCGCGGGCCAGGATCAGATCCATCGCATCCAGGCCAAGTCCGTGTGGAAGATCGACGACAACAACAGCATCACCTTCAACCTCAATTACAACCACGAGCGCAACTACGATTACCTGTATCCGACCAAGGCGCAGTTCGCCGAGGATCACAACGTCGACTACCTCACCACGTGGGCACCGACGCCGGCCGGTGGTTTTTCCTCCGATGAGGCTTTCGGCGGCACGGCAGCTTCCGCTGCACAAGAGAATTACTACAAGCTGTTCCAGAACCCCTGGATCTCCTACGTGGCGAGCCTCGACGGCGAGTTCAAGATCACGCCGGATCTGTCGCTGTCGGTGATTCCGTATTTTCAGTATGGCGGCGGCACGGGCACTTACTCCGGCTTCCTGCCGTTGAGCAGCACCGGCACCTCACCGGTGCAGGCGAATCAGTATTCCGCCGGCCCGTACTACAGCGTGCTGGAAGCTTTCCGTGGTTACACCTATCGCCCGGGTATCAATGCCAAGTTCACGCTGAACCTGGGCTTGGACAACACGCTGGCCTGGGGCTTCTGGTACGAGCGTTCGCGTCAGACCGAAGACTATCCGGCCATGTACGTCGATCCGAACACCGGCACGCCGGCATCGATCTGGGGCGACAAGAATCTGCTGACGTATAGCAACGGCTTGCCGTGGATCAACAATGGGGAATCCGACCTCACGACGGTCAAAAAAGTCTTCGTGGAAGACAGCTGGAATCCCACCGAGCAATGGACCTTCAACGCCGGCGTGGCCTATCTGGATACACAACGTCAGAACCAGTTCGTGATGTATCCGAACAATCCCGATCCAGCTGACTGGACCTACAACGTCAATTCGGACGAGCGTTACCACCGCTTCCTGCCGACACTCGGCGCGTCGTGGCGACCGGATGAGAACAACCAGATCTACTACAGCCTCACCCGCACCTTCCGCGCACCGCAGGATTCATCCACCTTCGGCAACAGCCTGCTCGGCCTGCCCCCACCGATGCCGGAAAGTGCCTGGTCGAACGAAATCGGCTGGCGCTTCACCGATGGTCCGTTGACCTTGAATACCAACGCCTATCTGTCCAACATGGGCAACCGCACGGCTTCGGGCACCGATTACAACACCTACGTGTCCTATTACATCAACGCCGGGCCGGTGCGCATGGCGGGTGTGAATGCAGAGGGCAACCTGGATCTTGGCCACGGCCTGAGCCTGTACAGCTCCTACACCTACACACAGTCCAAGGTGAAGGATGATCTGAACCTGCCGGCCGGCACCGACCTCAGCGGTGGCAGCGTGGAGGCGGCCTCCTATGCGACCGCGGGCAAGCAATTCCCTGGTACGCCGCGCAACATGGTTTATCTGGGTACGCGCTGGGCTGATCGCGGATTAGTGTTGAACCTCAACGGCAAGTTCACCGGCAGCGAATACGGTGACTTCATGAACACCGATCGCGTGCCTTCCAACTTCACCTTGAACGGCAGCGCCAGCTACGAGTTGCCGGACTACGGCGTCCTGCACAAGACCACCATCGCGCTGAACGCACTGAACCTGCTCAATCGTCACTATCTGAGCTTGCCCTATGGTCCGACCATCGATGCGGCGGAGAGCTCGCCTACCTACTACGTGGGTGCGCCACGCCAGTGGTATCTCACCATCAGCACGACGTTGTTCTAAAGAACCGCCCATTCGGGTGGCTCTGCCTCCACCCGAATGGGTCTGATCACTCTCGCCGCAGCTCCACCACTCAGCTACGGAAGTAGTCCGTGGCTTTGATCAGCTCATCGGTAATCCCTGGCTCGAACGCCGAGTGGCCGGCATCCTGCACGATCTTCAGATCCGCCTCGGGCCAAGCGCGATGCAGATCCCAGGCGCTACGCATCGGACAGACCACGTCGTAGCGTCCCTGCACGATCACCGCCGGGATATGGCGGATGCGATCGACGTTGCGCAGCAGCTGATCGTCGTGTTCGAGGAAGCCGCCATTGACGAAGTAGTGGCACTCGATACGAGCAAAGGCCAGTGCGAACTCGTCCTCACCGCTGGAGGCGATGTGCGTACGGTCCTGCCAAAGATAACTGGTCGCCCCCTCCCACACCGACCAGGCGCGCGCTGCAGCGACGCGCGTCTTCGCATCAGGGCTGGTGAGGCGGCGGTAATACGCGCTCATCATGTCGGCGCGTTCGACCTCGGGAATCGCATCGCGATAGGTTTCCCACGCATCGGCGTAGAGCGAGTTGCAGCCCTCTTGATAGAACCACTCCAGCTCTTTCCGGCGCAGCAGAAAAATGCCGCGCAGCACCAGCTCGGTCACCTTGTCCGGATGAGTCTGTGCATAGGCCAGCGCCAGGGTCGATCCCCATGAGCCGCCGAACACCTGCCAGCGCGCGATCGAGAGATGCGTACGTAGCCGCTCGATATCGGCAACCAGATCCCAGGTAGTGTTGTCGGTGAGTTCCGCATGCGGCGTGGACTTGCCGCAGCCGCGCTGGTCGAACAACACGATGCGATAGATGGCTGGATCGAAAAAACGCCGACATTTCGGATTGGTACCGCCGCCCGGACCGCCGTGCAAAAAAACCACCGGCTTGCCCTTCGGATTGCCACTCTCCTCGTAGTACAGCGTGTGCAGCGGAGAGACCGCCAACGTGCCGCTGTTGAAGGGCTCGATCTCGGGATAAAGCGAACGCAATGTCGACGGCATGAAGGCTCCAGGAGGCATGCAAACTCAGCGCACAAGGCTACCACGCAAGGACTTCAGAGCTGATCTCAGTTGTCCATAAAAAGCTTGCCGGGGTTAAGAATACCGTTGGGATCGAACACTTTGCGCACGCCTTTCATCAACATGATTTCTGCTGCGCTGCGGGTGCTTTCCAGATACGCACGCTTGACCAGTCCGATGCCGTGTTCAGCCGAGATGCTGCCGCCGTGACTCTGCAGAGTGGTGGCCAGCAGCCTGGTGACGTGATCGCACTGCGCGACGAATGCCACCTCGTCGAGATCATCTGGCCGCAGCACATTGATGTGCAGGTTGCCATCACCGATATGGCCGAACCAGACCACCTCGATCTGTGGATACTCGTGCGTGAGCAACGCCTGCATCTCGTGCAGAAATGCCGGCACCGCACTGACTTTCACCGAAACATCGTTCTTGTAGGGCCGATGCGGCGCGAGGCTTTCGGTGATGCCTTCGCGCAAGCGCCATAGTGCAGCCGCCTGCGCATCGCTCTGCGCCAGCACGCCGTCGCTGACCCAGCCCTTTTCCACCGCCTGTTCGAAGGTCGCCAACGCGATCTCCTGCGTTTTTTCGTCGACAGCGTCGAATTCGGTCACGACGTAATACGGATAGTCGCCGTCGATCGCTCGTTGCGCGCCGTGCGCCAGTACGTGGTGCAGAGCATGATCGGTAAAAAACTCGAATGCCTGCAACGAGAGTCGCGAACGGAATAGCGCAAACACCTGCATCAACGCATCCATGTCCGGCAGCGCCAGCAACATGACCTGCGATAACGGCGGTGGATCGGTGAGTTTCAATGTCGCTTCGACCACGACACCTAGCGTGCCTTCGGAGCCGATCATCAGCTGGCGAAAGTCGTAGCCGCTGGAGTTCTTGATCAGGCCGCGGTTGAGTTCGAGTAGTTCACCATTGCCTGTAACGACTTTCAACGCCGCGATCCACTCGCGCGTGTTGCCATAGCGGATTACCCGAATGCCGCCTGCATTGGTGGCGATATTGCCGCCGATCGAGCACGAACCGCGGGCGGCAAAATCGACGGGATATAACAAGCCATTTCCGCGCGCGGCATCGTGCACGGCCTGCAGGGTGATGCCCGGCTGTACGGTGAGCGTACGATCCACCGCATTGAAATCGAGTACGCGATTCATCCGTTCCAGGCTCAACACCAGCTCACCGTTGGCCGCCACCGCGCCGCCGGATAGACCGGTGCGCCCGCCGGAAGGCACCAGCGCAACATTCAATTCGTTGGCCCAGCGCACGATTGCCTGCACTTCATCAACGCTCGACGGCAGCGCGATGGCCAACGGCGTGGGCGTCCATCGGCGGGTCCAGTCGCGGCCGTAATGCTCCAGATCGCCCGGCTCGGTCAGCAGGCGTAGTTCGGGCAGGCGTTGGACCAGTTCGGCGAGCGGACTATCGGACATGCGGGGCTCCAAAGTATCCACAGAGCCTGCCAGCCGCCTGCCATCGCGTCCAGTGCTGCATTGCCACACGACCTGCTGCGCTCTGGCATAGTAAGCCCTCTCATCTGTGTGGAAGGCTGCAATGCAAACCTCGTATCCCCGCCAAGACATCAAGGTGCTGTTGCTTGAGGGCGTCAGTGCCAGCGGCGTCGAGGTTTTTCATCGGGCGGGCTATAGCCATGTCGAGCTGCACACGAAATCACTGCCCGATGCCGAGCTGAAGCAGCGTATCGCCGATGCGCATATCGTCGGCATCCGCTCGCGCACCCAGCTCAGCGAAGACGTGCTGACGCACGCCAAGCGGCTGATCGCGGTGGGTTGCTTCTGTATCGGTACCAATCAGGTCGATCTCGGCGCCGCGCGCAAGCTAGGCATTCCGGTATTCAACGCGCCCTACTCGAATACTCGAAGTGTCGCGGAACTGGTCATCGCCGAGGCGATCATGCTGTTGCGTGGCATCCCGCAGAAGAACGCGCTATGTCATCGCGGCGGCTGGACCAAGTCCGCCGCCGGAAGCTTCGAAACGCGCGACAAGGTGCTCGGCATCGTCGGCTACGGGCATATCGGCACCCAGGTCGGCGTGTTGGCCGAGGGGTTGGGTATGCGGGTGATCTTTTATGACATTGAAGCCAAGTTGTCGCTGGGCAATGCGCGTGCCGTGCACAGCATGGACGAGCTGCTGGAACGCGCCGACGTGGTGACCCTGCACGTACCGGAAACACCAGCGACGCAGATGATGATCGGTGTGGAACAGCTGGCGAAGATGCATGCCGGCGCGATGTTGATCAACGCCTCGCGCGGCACCGTGGTGGATATCGACGCGCTGGCCGAAGCGCTGCGCGCGGGTCACCTTGCCGGTGCCGCGGTCGATGTATTCCCGATCGAGCCGAAGGGTAACGACGATGCGTTCGTCTCCCCACTGGTCGGCATGGACAACGTCATCCTGACTCCGCATATCGGCGGCAGCACACTGGAAGCGCAGGACAATATCGGCATCGAAGTCGCCAGCAAGTTGATCCGCTACAGCGACAACGGCTCGAC
>Ga0302316_10003037_pt1 | contig 11657 bp, 14 predicted proteins | sample III_Palsa_N3_2_FD_200456 | JGI IMG/M metagenome (GOLD analysis project Ga0302316, IMG submission 200456) | Peat permafrost microbial communities from Stordalen Mire near Abisko, Sweden - III_Palsa_N3_2 | ecosystem: Environmental > Terrestrial > Soil > Palsa > Peat permafrost | place: Sweden... | reverse complement strand
CTCGCGAAGGCCGTCATCTATGTCTCGACCCCGGGCGCCATCACGCCCGACTTCGGCAACATTCCGTACCGCAACCGCGATCTGAACTATTGGCCTCGCGTGGACAACCCGCATGCGCTGCGTTGATCATGGTACCCGTGCACATCCAGCTCGAAACGTCGGTCCTTCGCAAGGTGCTCAAGCGGCTGCACTACCCGCTGGAGATCATGCTGGTGTGCGTTCGCTGGTACGCCGCCTATCCCTTGAGTCTGCGCAACCTCGAAGAGATGATGGCACGGCGGTTGGCGAAAAGGTAGGCATGGTGGGGACGCGCTGAACCGAAGACATTGACGACCCGGGCCAGCGCCGACTCGGTGCCGGCGCGCATGTCGAGCGGGTCCGCCGCTAGCCAAACGGCGTCGACGCGGATCACTACGGCAACTCGTGCATCCAGCTCGCGCACTCAGCGAGTGCAGCCATCGGCTAGGCCACCGTGATCGTCGTTGAACCGCGCCGCAGCTCAACGCGAATGTCGCCCACCGGAGGCGCGGCCGCAGGCATTTGCACGGCCAAAAACGCCGCCCGTGATGGACCGGTGCGGAGTTCGGAAGTGCCTTGACCGGAAGTACCTCGGCTTCGCGAACCCAGCGGCGAAGCAGATTTGCATTGATGCCGCGGGCCATCGCCACGGCCGCCATCGACATGCCAGGCTGTGCCGCGGCGGCGATGGCGTCGGCCTCGAACTCATCGCTATGCAGGCGCCGACGCCGCCGGCCGGGCGCGTCTTTGGAATCGATGGTGTCCACGTGTCCATCAAGAGTTGAAGTGGACACGAGCATCCTTTGCTCCTAACCCGATTTCAAGATGGGTTCGCCGTCTTGCAATTACCCACAAATTTGAAGCCCTGACGGTCCACCAACGGCGACTTCGGTCCGTTATCCCGGCACGACACGGTAGTCGGCCGCGGGGATCGATTGAGCAGTTCAGTGAAATGGGCGAGTGGTGAGGAGACCGCCGACAATGCGTCATGGGTAGCTGGCGAGGTCGCCGGCTGCGATTTCCGCGACGCACGACTGGGCAAGAGATTGGGCAGCCTGCTTCATCAACTCGGCGGCAGCATCGGTGGCACGATCCCGTTCGCGTGCCAGGATTGGGCCAACACCAAGGCCGCCTATCGGTTCTTGTCCAACGACGATGTCGACGAGCACAACATCCTCGCCGGGCACTTTCAGGCCACGCGCGAACGTGCCAATGCCAGCTCGGACCCGCTGCTCATCCTTCAGGACACCACGGAGTTCTCGTACCGGCGTAACGAGCCGGAACAAGTTGGATTCACTGGCAAGGCCAACACCGGAAAGGATGAAGCCGGCCGATGGCGGATGCACACCGTTTGTGGAATCTTGATGCACTCAAGCCTGGCCTTCACCTTTTTGGCAACTTTGCGGGTCTTGGCTGCAACTGCGGACTGAAGGTGTTCGATGGTCAGGCCGAAGGTCGACATGATTTCCTTGACCTTGGCGATGGCCTCCGACATCTCCTGCTTGGCAATGCGTTCGGCTTCGGCTTCGAGCCGCTGCGATTTGCTTTCTGATTGCGATGAGCTTGGACATTGTCTTTGGAGATAGTTGCGCAAGCTGAAGTTTGAGCCTGATCGCAGATCAGCCCCTGGAAGGGCGTCGTGCAGGCAGGCCGCGAACTCTCGCGCGAACTGATCTACCCGATGCGCGCGGCTTTGCGACGTGAACAGCGCATTCACGGGCCAAATCCGAAGCGACCATGCAGCCAGAAGTTGGATTGCCATGGGGTCGTCATTCCCGAACTTGCAAGAGCCCCGGCACGATGGCGATGACTTGCGGCGACCTTGGAATATCTGATGGGTTGCGCCGGTATGACTCCTATCCGCTTGGCGGAGATCACAACTTCAAACCCAACCTCTTCATTGGAGACCATCCCATGCGTCACTGGATTCTTGCCTGCGCGGCGCTGTCCCTGTGTGCCTGCGCCTCAACCAATAACGCCACGCCGGGCGAAGTTGCTGCCGACAACAAGCCAGTCTGCCACTACACCATCGTGGACGTGGGCGAGATCCTCGTGGAGTCCGTCTGCGAAATGCCGGGAGCAAATCGTCCTAAGCAATGAAGCGTGGGCTGCAGCTGGGTTGATGGACATCTTGTTAAGATGGACTGGACGTCACCCATTGGGTGGCGGCTCACCGACAACGACCAGCGCTTCGTTTGAGCTTGGTCGCGATCACTTACCGAGCGCACTCTTCGTCAATTCTTGACCGAGCCGCGAACGATTCGGAAGGACTGGCAACGGGCGAACAGTATCGTCTGTACCGCGACAGAAGAGGCCTCGCATGAAGGAAATCCGTGTCCGCCGGAACTTCGGGCTCGACGAGCAATTGGCCGACGCTCAGACGAGCGGCGGTGTTTGGCTTCCAGACACCCCTCAAAAGACGCGAGACGAACTCGAATCTTCAGGCTACGGATACTGCGCGCCTGAGGCCTCCGGGATCGGCCCATCCAGGCTACTGCAGTCCACTTCGTTGCAACCGGCCTTGGCGACAAGCGCCGCGACCCCCTCGTCGAGCGCCTCATGACGCGCCGAGTCTTCCTGCGTGAGCTTGAAGACCGCCACGATCTGCACGAGTTCCACGGCCTGCGCCTTCAGGCTCTCTGCAGCAGCCGCGCTTTCCTCGACCAGCGCTGCGTTCTGCTGCGTGACCTGGTCCATCTGGCTGACGGCCGTGGCCACCTGTACGATTCCGGCGCTTTGTTCGGCGCTGGCGACGCTGATCTTGCTCATGATGTCGGTCACGCGCTTGATCGAACCGACTACCTCCGTCATGGTCGCGCCAGCGTGATCCACCAGCGCCGTCCCTTGCTCGACGCGCTCCACGCTCGCACCGATCAGGCTCTTGATTTCCTTGGCCGCATCGGCCGAACGGCCGGCAAGGCTGCGCACCTCGCTGGCGACAACGGCGAAGCCGCGGCCCTGCTCGCCCGCGCGCGCAGCCTCCACGGCCGCATTCAGCGCGAGGATGTTGGTCTGGAAGGCAATGCCGTCGATGACGCCGATGATGTCGGCGATCCTCTTCGAGCTGTCATTGATGGCCTTCATGGTGTCGACGACCTGGCCGACCACCTCGCCGCCCTGGATGGCCACGTTGCTCGCATCCAGCGCCAACTGGTTGGCCTGCCTGGCGTTGTCGGCGTTCTGCCGAACCGTGGCGCTGAGCTCTTCCATCGTGGCCGCCGTCTTCTCCAGCACCGAGGCCTGTTCCTCGGTGCGTTGGCTCAAGTCGAGGTTGCCCTGGGCGATCTGGGCCGACGCGGTGGCCACGGACTCCGAGTTCGCGCGCACGCTGCCGACCACCTTGGCCAGCCGCACCTGCATCTCCTTGAGCTGTGCCATCAGGCTGGTGCTGTCGCCCGCCCGAAGTGCGACCCGTGCGCTGAGATCACCCGCGGCCACGCTGCGTGCCAATTCCGCGGCCTGACCCGGTTCGCCACCCAGCTCGCGCGTGATGGAGCTCACCATCCGGGAGCCGAACAACACGGCGAACAACAGGCCGCCTGCGATGGCCGCCATCGAGACGGTGCGGATCGCGGTGTAGCGCTTCGCCGCTTCGTCGTAGCCTCTGCGCGCATCGTCGACCTGGATCTTGACGAGCGCATCGATACCGCGCTCCATCGGAACGGCCAACGGGCCGATCTTTTCCGCCGCGAGGCGCTCCGCTTCCTTCAGGTCGTTGGCGCGCAGCGCCACCAAGGCGGGCAGCATCGCTTCCTGCATGAAGGTCTTGCGATCTTGGGCGAATCCCTTTGCCAGCGCAGCCTCTTCTGGCGCCAGTTGCGATGTCATGTACGCGGCCCACTCCTTGCCGATCGCGGCCATGTTGGACTCGACTTCCGCACTCCGCTGCCCGATGTTCTCGGGCGTCGGGCTCACCAGCGCCGCGTAGACGGCCAGCCGGTTGTGGAGCAACAGGGAGTTGATGCGCCCGAGCTGCGCGGCGGGCACCGTACTTTGCTCATAGACAGATTTCAGCGCGTCGTTGGACTGGCCAATGCCGAACAACCCGAGGCCACCCACGGCAACCAGCAGCGCCGAGAGAAAGCCGATCAGGATCGTCAGTCGCGCAGAGACTTTGAGATGGTTCATTTGAAGATGGCTTGAATGACAGGGCCCGACGGATCGATTCGCTCTCGATCCGCCGACGCGATTCCGACGCCTGCGTCAGTGATCCTCGCCACCCGCCTGGACGGCGTTGACGACGACCTTGAACTCTTCGCGGTTCACATCCGAAATCACCCAGTGCGCCATGCCTGCCTGCGACCAGTGGGCCATCTGGAACCCACGTTGGCTCGAGAAATCGGGCCGGGAGTCCTTGCCCGTGTTCGGCCACACGAAGGAGTTCACGACATGCTCGCCTTGCCGGTACACCAGCGCGGCGACCGGGTGGCCGTCCAGATAGTCGACGCGGCCGCCCAGGAAGACGGAGCCGGGAATCTGCAGCTCGTTGACGGGCGGCGAGAAGTCGAGCTTCGAGGACAGCCACGGCTTGACGACGTGATGCTCCGAGGAGGCGATGTCGACCAGGTGCTGTCCGAGCGTCGAGCGCACATGGCTGGCGACGACATCGTCCACCAGGCGATCGTCCTGCGCCAAGTGCACCCCGCCGACGTTCAACGCCAGGGCCAGCACGGCCGCGAGGCCGAACGACGTCGCCATCGGACGCCACCCGAACCAGCGCTGGAGCGCCACGGCCGTGCTGGCCGGGCGCACGCGTGCGCGTGCGGCGGGCTCCGGCGCCAGCATCGCCGCCATGCGCTTGCGCAACGCGTCGGGCGCGGCGTGGTACTCGGCCTCCTCGCGAATGGCCGCCCGCAGTTGGCGCAGCGCGTCGACCTGCGCTCGCAGGCCCGCGTCCAGCTCGATCCGTTCCTCGATCTCGAGCTGGTTGACAAGATCCAGCTCGCCGTCGACGAAGGCGTTGATTCGTTGGGTTTCGAGTTGCGGTTTCATCATTGTGTTCCCCCACCCTGCGTGGTCCGCGGGACGGGACGCAACACGGGACGCGCGGCCGGCGCCAGGGCATCGCGCATCAGGCCGCGCGCGCGAGCCAGGCGCGACATCACCGTGCCGACGGGGATGTCCGCGATGCGGGCGATGTCGTTGTAGGACAGGTCCTCGAGTTCGCGCAGCACGAGCACTTCGCGGTAGACGACCGGCAGGTCGGCGATGGCCTGGTTGATCTGCTGGCGGTCGGCCTTGCGCATGGCCAGGGCCGGTGGCTCTTCCGTGGCCGGCGCGGCGAGCTCGTGCGCCGCGTCGTCGGCCTCGTCGAGAAACATCCTCTGCGCCGGGCGGTTCTCTTTCATCCAGGTAAAGCAGGTGTTGCGCACGGTCTGCAACAGCCACGCCCGTGCGTTGTCGCCGCGGAACGTGCCCATGTAGCGCATCGCACGCTCGAGCGCTTCCTGCACCACGTCTTGCGCGTCATGGTCGTTGTGCGTCAGCCATCGCGCTAGGTTGTAGGCGGCATTCAAGTGCGGCATTGCCAGCGACTCGAAGCGCCGACGGGTCTCGTCATCGGGCATTGCGGTTCCTCTCTGACCAGGGAGACCGGTCGACGAGCCGCTTTATTCCCAAATCCGACTGGATCGGATGGGTACTGGCATCCGTCGGGAATTTTTCGGGCGATGGCTCGGTATCACATCCGAGGCTCACGAGCCGAAGTCCGTCGACACCCACGGTGTCGCCCAACCCATGCGAATTCAAGAGGTGAAGACACATGAAGCAGGATCACCTCGACGGCATGTCGCGACGCAAGGCACTCCAGCGAGCGCTCGGCGGGGTCGCCAGCGCCGGGATCGTCTGGTTGGTCGACAGCAGCGCGTTTGCTGCCTCGAACAAGCTGGCCAAGGCCGCCGTGCAATACACGGACGCCGGAAATTTGCCGGACAAGGATTGCGATGACTGCAGCCAGTTCGTGCCGGGCAAGACCGCCAAGGACACCGGAACCTGCAAGCTCGTCGAAGGGGACATCAACCCCCACGGCCACTGCCTCGCATTCACGCCGAAGCCCAAGACCTGAATCGCGCCTTCATGACGCGCCTTCATCCATCTCGACGCGACCTGCGTCTGGCGTCTGGACTGGTGCTCTTCGCCTACGTTGCCCTGCACTTCGTCAACCACTCGCTCGGGCTGGTGTCGGTGGCCGTCGCCGAACGCGGTCTGGCATTGACGCTGGCGCTGTGGCACAGCGTGCCAGGCACCGTGATTCTGTACGGCGCCGTCAGCATTCACTTGGCGCTGGCCTTCGACGCCATCTACAGCCGCCGCACGCTGCGCATGGCACCGCTCGACCTGCTACGGATCGTGCTGGGGCTCGGCATTCCGACGCTCTTGATCGGCCATGCAGTGGGCACGCGACTGGCCTGGGAGATGTATCGACAGTCGCCGCAGTACGCCCGCGTGGTGTGGTCGCTCTGGGCGACCGACGGCCAAGGGCGCCAGCTGGCACTGCTGGCGCCCGGTTGGCTGCATGGATGCCTCGGCATTCATCTCGCGTTCGCCCAGCGGCCGCTGTATCGGCGCCTGCACCGCGTGTTGTTCGCTGCCGCCTTGTTGTTGCCGGTGCTGGGTGGGCTGGGCTTTCTTGCCATGGGCAAGGAACTGGCGGCAGACCTGGCTAACCGCGGACATCTCGAAGCCAGCATCGCCCTGCCCGCGGCCGGAAACACCTTCTTGCAGCAGGTGCGCGGGGACCTGCTGGGCATCTACCTTCTGGCCATCGCGTCAGTGTTCGCAGCGCGTGCGATCCGGGCTGGGGTCGAACGCCGTTTCCGCACGCTCGTCAGTATCGAGTATCCACAACGAACGGTACGCGTGCCGCGCGGATGGACGGTGCTCGAGGCCAGCCGCAGCCATCACCTGGCGCATGTCGCGCTGTGTGGCGGGCGCGCACGCTGTTCGACTTGCCGGGTTCGCGTGACCGGCGGAGAAGAGCACTGTCCTCCGCCCGGAGCGATGGAACAGGCCACGCTGGCGCGCATCGACGCCGGCGCCGGGATACGGCTCGCCTGCCAGCTGCGGCCCGACGGCGACATCGCCGTCGTTCCAATGCTGCGACCCCGCCATCGTGCGGCGGAACAACCGCATCCGCCGCTGGCCGTCGAGCAGGAGGTCGTCCTGGTCTGCGTGGACTGGCGCAACGGCGAGGCCATCGCGAGCACCCTGCTGCCGCATGACGCAGTGTTCCTGTCGCGGCTGTTCGCCAACGCCGTGACCACCGCGATTTCCGCGGCCGGAGGCATCGAGTGCGACCCGCGCGCCGGGAGCACGGTCGCCGTGTTCGGCATCGATGTCGATCTTCCTCGCGCATGTCGAAGCGCGTTGTCCGGCGCACGTCGCATCGAAAGCGCACTGTCCGAGCTGTCCGATCATTGGGAAGCCGAGTTCGGCGTGACGCCGGACTTTGCAATCTGCGTGCACGCCGGATCGGCGGCGCTCGGCGAGATCGGCGCCGATGGGTCGCGTCGATTGACGGCGGCGGGCCCCGCGGTTGACACGGCTCGACGGCTGCGCGCCGTGGCAGCCAGCAAAGACACACGCATCCTGCTGTCGGTCGACGTGCTCGAGCACGCCGGAGCGCAGCCGGCGCTGCTGCAAGGGCTGTCCATCCACAAGATGCCGGGCGCCGCGTCGCCGCGGATGGCGGCACTGCGTTCGCTGGCACCGCTCCAGGCCGCGTTCTATGCGTGAATTGGGGCCGACAATCGCGAGATGCGCTTGTCGTCAGCCTGCCTCGTCGCCCCGCTCGACAGCCCGCACAAACGTTGCAAGTTGCCGTCGGGGCAAATCGGACACCACGCAATAGCGCAAGCCGCCATGTGACCAATGGCTCACGTTGAACCCTCGCAGTGAAGCCGTGACCACGGGGGCGTCGTCATCGGTCATCGGCAAGACGAAGACATCGACGATATGGTCGCGCAAGCGGTAGACAAGTGCCTCTGCGGAGCGTCCGTCCAGGCTCTCGATACGCGCGCCGACGAGGGTGGCGTCGACGCTGTCGGCGTTGAGTACGGGGGCGGAGAAGGCAAGCCTCGTCGAGAGCCACGGAGCGACCGTATTGCGCTCCGCAGATGCGACATCCACGAGTCGTCGCCCCGTCGTCGCTCGCAGGTGACTCGTGACGGCCGCCTGCATCAAGCTCTCGTCGTGCGCGGGCTGCCATAGGGTGAGGTTCAAGCCCCAGGCTGCCAGGCCGGCGACGCCAAGCGCCAGCGCCATGGGCTGCCAGACGAACCATCGCCGCCAGTCGATCCTGACGGGATGCAGCCGCGCATCCGCCTTCGCGCCAATTCCGGTCGACCCGCGAATGCGTCGTACCAGCTCCTCGGGCGCCGAATGCCGGGAGGCGTCCGTGCGAATCGCTTCTCGCAGTTGTCGCAGCCTCTGCACTTGCGCTCGCAGCCTGGCATCCCGCTCCACGCGAACCTGCATCTCCAATTGCTGTGGAAGATCCAGCGCCTCATCCACGTAGGCGCTCAGGAGCTGCAATTCGAATCTGGATTCCATCGGTTCATTCCTTGGTGGCGCTTGATGACAGTGCCGGCTCTGAGAAGACCGAAGAAAGCGCAGCGTTATTCCCGAACCAGAGAGAGGCCATTTGCCGAAACGGTGGATTTGCTCCGGCCGGAATTTCCGAAGCACGGCGCCGGTATGACATACGAGGCCAGCGCGGCCTCACACCGACGGCCGACAAATCGCCGTTCCCCAAGACATCATCATCCAGAGGCTTCAAAATGAACATCGCACGTACGACCATCTCGTTGGTGCTGCTTGCAGCGCTCGGCACCGCCGCTCAAGCTCAATCCGAAGTGACGCGTGAGCAAGTCAAGGCCGAACTCGCCGATGCAATCCGCACCGGCGACATCCTCGCGCCCGGCGATAGCGGCATGAAGCTCAACGAGCTCTACCCGCAACGCTATCCCCATCCCGCCGCAGGCCCCACGGTGACCCGGGCGCAGGTCAAGGCCGAACTCGCGGAAGCGATGCGCACCGGTGACATGCTCGCCGACGGCGACAGCGGACTCAAGCTGAACGAAGAGTTTCCGCAACGATATCCCGCTGTGGTCGCGGCACCGCGGAAGACGCGCGCAGAAGTCAGGGCTGAACTCGCGGAAGCGATTCGCACCGGCGACATGCTGGCCGCTGGCGACAGCGGAATCAAGCTCAACGAAGAGTTCCCGCAGCGCTATGCCAACGTGCGCGCGTCGCAGGAACGCCAACAGCAGGCGTCGGTTGCAATGGCGGCGAGCGCAGTCGCGCGCTGAAACCTGGCCTCCGCACGCGGGCCCGACGCGACATGGATGGATTCACCCGATCGCCGGAGAACATCATGAACAGCGAACTACTGTTCCTCGAACGCAATCATTTCGCACTTCGCTTCCAATCACTCTTCAGCGCGGGGCATGACTACGCGTTTCCGTGTGATGCCCAAGGTCAGGTCAACATGGACAGGCTCAGCGACAGGGCGTTGGCGAACTATCTCTTCGTGCGCGGCGCTGTCGGACACGAATTCCTGGGGCCGTTGGTCGAATCCTGCCTCAACGGATAAGCCTTTCCGGCCATACCACCTGCACTGCCTGGCGAACCTGACGGACCGGCTCGCCGGGTGGAAGTGCGGAAGCCAGTCGGCCCGTTCTCGAAGGACATAGCTCCATAGCTTCGTTCCTCATCGAGAGATCGAATTCGACAACGGACCTGCGTCCTTCTTCTGAGCGCAGGCCTCTCACACCTCGAAGGAATATCATGAATACCACCATTTTCGTCGCCGTCTCAGCGCTGCTCGCCGCGTCGCTGAATGTCGCGTTGATCGACGAAGCCAGCGCACAATCATTCGCCGACAGCACGGGCGGAAGTTCGCAGACTCATGGCGAGCTCGTCACCACGCCGGCAGGCATCGTTCCGGCAGCTTCGTCGCGAGCGCTCAAGCGCACCGCGCCGGATATCGAGCCCTCCGGCGAAAGCACGTTCCAGGCGTACGCAGACAGCACGGGCGGCAACTCCGTGGCACGCGTCGAGTTCCTCCTCGACCACGCGAAACTCAGTTCCGCGGCTGCCAATCAACTCTCGGAACGCGGCCGGTTCCAACCGTTCCTGGACAGCACGGGCGGCAGCTCCATGGCTAGCGCGGAGCGCGTCTTCGACGCGGCAGGCGACGCTGCACCTCCGCGGGCTGCAGCCGCGACGACCCGTGCGCAGGTCAAGGGCGAATCCGCAAAGCCCGGTCGCACCGGCGACATCGTTGCCGGCAACGAATTCGGTCTGAAGCATTGGCGCCTGCCGAAGTTGGACCTTCACGCGAAGGCTGTGCCCACCGAAAACTGAGTCGGCTATTCGATCGGCAGGTCGCTCGCCGTGGATGCAACACCTGCTGTCCTCTCAAGATCAAACTTTCCAGGATTCGACATGAACATCATCCGTATCGCCGCCACGCTGGCGCTCAGCGTCGCCCTTGGTGCCAACGCGCAGGCCCAGCTCGAAAAGACAGCCGAGCAAGGCAACGCCGAAGCGGCCGCGGCGATCTGTGCCGGATCCCCTCCTGTAAACCATGGATCGGCAATCAAGGTCGACGAAGACGCGGCGCAGTCCCATCCGAAAGAGTCGCGGCCGACCCTGAAACAGGCAGTGAAGCCGCCCTCGCGAATCACGACCATCGATCCGCTGCTCCCCTTTGGTCAGTAGCTTGGAACAACCGCTTCTTCACACGAGCAGCGAATGACCCCGATTGCGTCAGTGGTCAAGTCGAGCCAGCAGCACTGAGGCACACAGCGGTGGCGCGAGGCCCGAACACCTCGAACGGGAGTGCTGGTCGACGATCACCGACGGACTTCGGGGTCTTTCGGGAATAAACCGGAAGCTCCGACGGTATTGCAGGGTAAGGCGTCGAGTTCCGGCGCCCTTCATCGGACCAAATCTCATGAGCAATCAAATCGAACGTCGCGATTTTCTCAAACTTGCCGGCCTGGGCGGCGCCGTTTTGGCGTCTGGCCTGGGTCCGTGGGGTCGGGCGCTGGCTGCAGCCGGGCAGGATTTTTCCTTCGTGCAGCTGACCGACAGTCATTGGGGTTTCGAGGGGCCGCCGAATCCCGAAGCGAAGAACACGTTGCGCAAGGCCGTCGCGGCGGTGAACAGCCTCGAGCACCAGCCCGACTTCATCATGTTCACCGGCGACCTGACCCACGCCGCTTCCGATGACAAGGAGCGCCAGCGCCGCATGGAGGAGTTCAAGTCGATCGTGAGCGAACTCAAGGTGAAGGATGTCCGCTTCATTCCCGGCGAGAACGATGCAGGCCTGGACAACGGCGAGATGTACAAGCAGATGTTCGGCAACGGGCACTACAGCTTCGATCACAAGGGCGTGCATTTCGTCGCGCTCGACAACGTCTCCGATCCGAATGGCCTGATCGGCGAGAACCAGCTGGAATGGCTGCATGCCGACCTGGCGCGCTTCGACAAATCGGCCCCGGTCGTCGTGTTCGCCCACCGTCCGCTGTTTGACCTCTACCCGCAGTGGGACTGGGCGACCAAGGACGGCGCCAAGGCGATCGACATCCTCACGCCGTACCAGAACACCACCGTGTTCTTCGGCCACATCCACC
>Ga0302316_10003032_pt1 | contig 11682 bp, 10 predicted proteins | sample III_Palsa_N3_2_FD_200456 | JGI IMG/M metagenome (GOLD analysis project Ga0302316, IMG submission 200456) | Peat permafrost microbial communities from Stordalen Mire near Abisko, Sweden - III_Palsa_N3_2 | ecosystem: Environmental > Terrestrial > Soil > Palsa > Peat permafrost | place: Sweden... | reverse complement strand
CCGTAACCGACTCCCGCGGAACCTCCGGCAACCACTTCCCCACAAGATTCGTTTGCAGCGGAGAACTGCTATTGAACTTCGTCACCGTAGCAAACGCCAGTTGATACCCGACCGAAGCATCCACCCCCCGCCACCGCGCACTCTGCGCCTCCACCATCAGCCCATCCGACCGTATCTGCCCCAGGTTCTGCCGCTGCAGCGTCTGGCTCACAATCACCTGGTTCGTCACCACCTGCGAAACCAGCACCGTAGTAATCGGCCGGTTCACCGCTGTCCAAAAGTAAGTAGCCCGCAGATGCCCAACCCGGCTCTGCGCCTCCACACCCGCCTCAAATCCAGTCGCCCGCTCCGCCAGCAAAGCATCATTCGCCAGCGTAGTCTGCGACCCCACCTGCCCCGTCCGGTAAAGCTCATTCATCGTAGGCCCACGAAACGCCCGAAACGCCGTCGCCGTCAGCGCCAACCCATGCGGCAGCTCCCGCACCACCCCCACATGCGGGCTCGCAACCAACTCTGTAAGGCTAGGCAGCGGCGTAATCCCCGCAGAACCCGAGACCGTCTTCTGCGCCGAGTACGTCCGAAACGAATCAACTCGAATCGACCCCGAAAACGACCACCCACGCGGCATCCAGATCGCATCCGCATATCCACCCGTCTCCCGCTGCCGCGCCGACGTACTCGTAGTCACCGCCGGCGTCGTCACCACACTCGTCTCATCATCCGTAGCCCGCACATCACGCAGATCGACTCCCAGAGACGCCGTAACACTCTTCGGCAGCGCCCGCGAAGCCTGCAGCACAAACCCCATCTCATCCGTAGGAACCCGCTGCAACTTCGTCAGCGTCTCACTGTCGCGGTCAGCCGCAATCGAGCTGAAACTCTGCCTGTAAGACTCCCTAGCCCCATACAGCCGCAGACTAGCCGTCGCCAGTGCAGTCGTAGAATCCGCCCCACCGATATACCGCCAAAGCCGCGCCCCATTCGTCTGGTCCGGCGTCCCATTCGCCCGGGCCTCATTCAAAACATTGCCTCGCAGAAACGCCGTCAACTTATCCGCAAAAATCGGCACCCGAAACTCCACCCGCCCCGCCTGGCTGCTCACATTGGCCACCGTATCCACCGTCCCCCGGAAAGCCGGCGCCGTCGGCACATACCCACCGGTAGAAAGCACACTCACCGCCCCCAGCGTAGCAAGATGCCGGTTGGCCGTAGTCAGCAGCGCATCCCCAAGCCCGGTGTTCTCCGTAGCACCAGCAGTATCGGCAACAAACCGAAACCGCGTCGGCCTCACCGGAACCACATCCACCACACCCCCAATAGCCGACGACCCATACAAATCCGCCGCACCACCCCGCAAAAGCTGCACCCGATCAATAGCCAGCGTCGGCGTCTCATTCCAATGCACCCACCCCCCAAACGCATCGCTTAGCGGCACCTGGTCGCTCAACACCAGCGTCCTGCTCGCCGCCGTACTCCCCAACCCCCGCAACGAAAGCCCCGCCGAAGTAGGATTCGCCGTCCACGAACTAGTCCGCCGAAACAACTGAAACCCCGCAACCTGGTGCAAGCTATCATCCAGCGTCAACCCCGGCGCCGCCTGCAACTGCTCCTGCGAAAGCACCGCCGTACTAGCCGCCGAATCATTCACATTCGCCAATCCCCGATCCGCCGTAACCGTAACCGACTGCTGCACCGTAACCGGCACAGGCGTCTGCGCATCCACAGAGAGAACACGAATCACGAACAAGAAACAAAGAGATAACCGCATCACCTCAAGGCTCTCACAAACAAGCCCGCGCTTCTCCGACCCACCACGACTCCGGGTGCCCTACCCTTTCGCGCACTTTGCGAAAGGGTGGGGTATCGAGCAACGCTCGACCGCTCTCCTTCACACCTCCCCAGCTCTCGTCATCCTGACCCTGAGCGCAGCCGAAGGGGAAGGACCCCTGTATTGGCACTCGCTCAACGACCCAAACTGTCATTTCGACCGGAGCGCAGCGCAGTGGAGAAACCCCTGTATTGGCTCTCCTCCACCCACCCACAAATTCGTCATCCCGCCGGGTACCCCCCGAGACGAACCTCCAGGCTACCGCCAAGAGACAGCAACTAATAATCTAGTACCACTCTCAACGACACGGTAAAACACCACCGTAAATCAACCGTAAAACCGCTCCGTCTCACCGTAAATTTCTACCGTGCGAACCGTGCCCTTTACCGTCAAAACCCCCGTCTTTATTGGCTCTGAGCCGTCGAGCTCTTCTGCCCATTCTCCACCGCAGTTCCGACCCGGAACATGGTCGATTCATCGAAGTGCTTCGCCAGCACCTGAACCCCAATCGGAAGCCCCGTCTTCGTCGTCCCACAAGGCACACTCATGCCGCAAATCCCCGCTAAAGACGCGGCAACCGAGTAGATATCCTCCAGGTACATCTGCACCGGATCATCCGTCTTCTCCCCCAGCTTGAACGCCGGAGTAGGCGTAACCGGGCAGACAATCGCATCCACCTGCTCAAAAGCCGCCAGAAAATCTCGCGTCAAAAGCGTCCTCACCTGCTGCGCCTTGCGATAGTAAGCATCGTAGTAACCCGCTGATAATACATAGGTTCCAAGCAAAATCCGCCGCTTAACCTCCGGCCCAAAACCCTCATCCCGGCTCTCCCGATACATCTTCGCCAGCGTACTACCCTCTTCCGACCTCAACCCAAACCGAACCCCATCAAAACGCGAAAGATTGCTGCTCGCTTCAGCCGTCGCAATCACGTAATACGTTGGTACAGCGTACTTTGTGTGCGGCAGCGACACCTTATGAATCGAGCACCCAGCCGCCCGAAGATCATCCAGCGCCTTCTCAATAGCCGCCCGAATCTCAGGATCAAGCCCCTCGCCAAAGTACTCCTCAGGAACCCCTATCTTCATACCAGAGATAGACTTAGCAGCCTCAACCCCATAGCTCGCAACTGGCTGCGCCGAAGCCGTAGCGTCCAGCGGATCAGGCCCAGCCAAAACCTCCAGCATAGTAGCCGCATCCGCCACAGACCGCGTAAATGGCCCAATTCTGTCTAATGACGACGCAAAAGCAATCAACCCATAACGCGAAACCCGCCCATAAGTAGGCAAAACACCCACAACCCCACAAAACGCCGCAGGCTGCCGAATAGAACCACCCGTATCCGTCCCCAGCGAAGCCACACAAAGCCCAGCAGCCACAGCCGCCGCCGACCCTCCCGAAGACCCTCCAGGAACCCGATCAAGCGCACGAGGATTATGTACAGGCCCATAAGCCGAGTTCTCGTTGGAAGACCCCATCGCAAACTCATCACAGTTCAATTTGCCCAGCAAAACCGCGCCCGCCGCTTCCAGTTTCGCCACTGCGGTAGCATCATACGGCGGATGATACCCCTTTAGAATCAGCGATCCAGCCGTAGCAGGCGCCCCGCGCAGGGCAAGAACATCCTTGATACCAATAGGCACCCCAGCAAGCGGCCCCTGAGGACTGCCAGCCTTCGCCGCAGCGTCAACCTTCGCCGCCTGAACCACCGCGCGATCACGAGCAAGCGCCAGATAGCTGTTGATCTCAGGGTCTACCGCTGCAATGCGATCGTAATGCTGCCCTGCCAACGAAACAGCAGTAACAGCGCCAGAAAGCACAGCCTCGCGGGCCTTGCTGATTGAGAGAGTTTCAAGTTCGGGATGTACGCCATCGATCATCTGGTGCTTTATTCCTTTATGCGAATGCCTGAAGTGGGTTTTGTAAGCCATTGAAAAAACAGGCTTATCGCTCGATAACCTTGGGAACCTTAAAGAACCGGCCGTCGGTTTCGGGCGCCTCAGCCATCACAGCAGCGCGATCAATGGATGGCCGAACAACGTCGGCCCGGAGCGTCTCGCCCGAGGTTGCAGGAGCTAACCCCAGCACTTCTGCCACTTGCGCCATCGGGGGGATTCCGGCTGTGTCCAGTTCATTGAGCTCCGCGATGTGGCCAAGTATGGCGTTCAGATCGCGAGCCATACGGGGGAGCTCTTCCGCTGTCAGTTCCAGGTTGGCAAGGTCGGCGACATGGCGGACTTCGTCAAGAGAAACGCCTGCTGTTTCGGTCATCGTTACTTCCTTGAGAGAAATGGAGCGCGAGAGGTGCGTGCGCTTCCCTTCACTTCAAAGTGTATCCCGGTCAGGCGGACGGCGGCGATACGGGCGAGGTCGTTCTGGAGCGCGGTACGCATCTGCAGGAACGGCAGCATCCATTCAGGACTGGCAACGGTAAGGTGCAGCACACGCTCAGCGTCGAGCTCAGACACCTCAGCACGGGCAGCTAGAGCCGAACCGCAGGCTACAGGCCACGCCGCGGAGAGCCGGTCAATTTCGCTCAAATCGCGGAGCCCGCGGCCCAGATTGCCCCGCAGAAACTCACGCATATTCTGCATCAGCGACGTCCAGAAACAGCATACTCAGGCCCGATATAGCTTGCCGTGAGGCTCTCGCAGGCTTCGGCCACCTGATCGACCGTAATGCGCTCCATGATGTCTTCCGGCTGACCCTTAAACTCAAAACCGAGATGAAGATAGCCGCCACTGCCGTCGGCGGGCTGCACGTTGATGACACAAGGGCCTCGCGCGCCCCAGCGACATTCTGCAGTAGGGCCGTTGAGGGCGACCGTAGGAGCGCCTTCGATGGCAGCAAGGTGCATCACCCCAGTATTGACGCTCACGACGACGCGCGCCCTATGCAGCATACGCGTTAGAGAGAAAAAGCCGTCCTGGCTGGCAAAAGGTTCGGCTCGAAGGCCAGCGGACCGCATGCGGTCAACCAGTTGCGTGATTCGCGGAAGATCGGAAGGAGCGCCCGTAATGAAAAATGTGGTGGTGTCTTCTTCGAGACGTTGAGCGAGGGCGACCCAACGCTCTTCCGGCCACTCACGCAGCCGAGCGTGCTTTCCGGAAGCCCAGGGGTGGAAGATCACCGGGTCGGTTTCACCTTCAAACGGCTCAGAAGTGAAGCGCGAGATGGTAACAGCCGGCTGGTGGGGCGACCGAATGGGTGGAACCAGACCGCTGCCGGCGAGTAGGGCGCGGAGATTTTCCAGCTCGTGGCGCTCGGCCGAGTGCTTGACGACATGATCGTAACCCCGGCCGCGATGCTGTCCGGAAGTATCGAATCCGACGGTAAACTTTGCACCGGAGAGCATGGTGTAGAAGGCTGTGAGCCTCTGCCAGACAGAGAAATCGAGCAAGACATCGAAACGCTGGGCACGAATCTGCTTGATAGTGCGGGCAACCGAGGTGAGATTGACGAGCAGGCGCTCATTGGCGCCGGGAATGATCTCGGCGGCGGCCAGGTTCTGCAAGGTGCAGATGTGAACGATGTGGGCAGCGGGAAGCGCAGCGCGGAGATCCTGTAGCGGACCGGAGAGAAGCAGAGTATCGCCCAACGCGGGAGAGCAAAGCACACCAATGCGCAGAACGGGAGACGGCACGAGGCGGCGACGTCGAAAAATCCCCAGAGCATTCAGGAGCGGGATTCCGACCCAGTAGTCGAGCATCCTATTCTTGGGTTTACCACGCTGCATTCGTAAATGGCCGAGGGTGCTGGAGGGTAAATAATTCCGTTATGGGCAATGAAGCTCTGTCCTTAGTCTCAGCGGGATCCGAGGTTTCATGTTGAGGGCAAAAATCGAGGTGCGGGTAGACTCCATTGTGATCGACAACGGAGGAAATCATGCTTCCGGGGTCGGGAATTCGAGAAAACTAATAAGCTCCGTCCTGATTGACAACAGAAGAGAGGGTCTTGCCGAGAATACGGAGATCGCCCCAAAAAGTCCAGTTGCGTGCATAACTGCGGTCCAATTGGACACGTTCAGCATAACTGGTCTTGCTCCGTCCGGAAGTCTGCCAGATGCCCGTGATGCCAGGTTTAACCCGGCAATAATCGGCGAAGTAGGGACCGTACTTTTCAACCTCCGCGGCCACAATGGGGCGAGGACCAACCAGGCTCATGCTTCCGGCAAGAACATTCCAAAGCTGAGGAAGTTCATCCAGCGAGGTGCGCCGGAGGAAGTTACCGACAGGCGTAACACGGGGGTCATGCCTCAGTTTGTGATTTTTAAGCCATTCGGCACGTGCTTCGGGGTGAGCTTCGAGATACTCGTCCAGAACTTTCTGAGAGTTGCAGCACATCGTGCGGAACTTCCACATGGAGAAAAAGGCTCCATGGCGACGAATGCGCCGGTGGGAAAAAAAGATAGGGCCCGGGGAGCCTAAGCGAATGGCCGCGGCAATAGCGGCGACTAGAAGAATCAATAAAGGAGAACAGGCGATAACGAGAAAGATGTCCAGTCCGCGCTTGAGGAACCGATAGCGAAATAGCCGGCGCGGACTCTGATTGATGCCGGCGATCTCGCTGACAGCCGGAATGCCTACATCAGGAATGGCATAGAGTTGGCTACTGGCGGTGCCCGATTCCGGTTGTTGAGATTGCATTTCTTGGGCCATACGTATACTGATCTCCGCAGTGTTGCCCTGATAAAGCGGAGCGCGAATTGATCTTTCGCGCCAACTGGGTTGCCATCAAAAGAAACATGCTCAAAAAAGTGAATGCACACTTGATGACACATTCCGCTTCAGGTTGCTGATAGGCGATTCGCGGGCGATCCTTCTGTGGGAGCTTGGCCGCGGTGAACATTCTGCTAACTCGGAACAGCTAAGTCCGAAGTACTTCATCTGAAACTGGAGCAACTTAACTCTAATCGTTTATTTATCAACACAGCTTGAAAAAATAGTTTCTACCGTACCGAGTCTTTGTTTTGTTACCGATGTGGGAAAAACCGCCGATCGAACGTTTGGCTTATGCTAATTAGGATGCAAATAAACGATACAGGGCTGCGTGACGTAAAACTGTTGGTGCCGAAGAGGCATGGTGACGACCGGGGATGGTTTGCTGAGGTCTTTAATGCTGAGGTTTTTCGCAAAGCCGGACTGCCGGAGGTGTTTGCGCAGGACAATCAGTCGTCTTCTACTAGGGGTGTTTTGCGAGGGTTGCACTACCAGTTGGGGCAGCCGCAGGGGAAACTGGTGCGTGTGCTTTCGGGCCACATTTGGGATGTGGCTGTCGATTTGAGGCACGATTCGCCGGATTTTGGGAAGTGGGCCGGCTTTGACCTGCGTCCTCGTAACTCTAATGGAGACTTGGAGTTACTGTGGATTCCCGAGGGGTTTGGGCATGGGTTCTTGGTGGTTTCGGAGACTGCTGAGGTGCTTTATAAGACAACGCGTGGGTATTATCCGGCTGGGGAGCGGTGTGTCCGTTGGGATGATCCTAAGTTGAACATTGCATGGCCTTTAGATGGGATGACACCGTCGGTGTCGGGAAAAGACGCGCAGGGAGCCTTATTCAGCGAGGCGGAATTGCCATAAAAGCCCTTTATCTTCGCTGTTTTGACGGTAAAAAATACGGTAGGCCCGGACTGTTTTTACGGTGCTACGGACGGTAATTACGGTGAAATTTTACCGTGACGGTCCGGCGGTTTCGAGCCAGTTTTGCACCTCGGAAAGGGCGTTTACTAAGAGGGCACCTCCGGGGCAAGGGGCATCTTCTGTACCGGCCAGCAGGAATGCCTGGCGGAGGTGGGCGGAGGTGGCGGCGGCTATGTCGGAGCAGCGGTCGCCTATGAGGATGGATTGGCTGAGGTCGAGGGAGAGATCGCGGGCGGCGCGGAGGAGCATTCCGGGGCTGGGTTTGCGGTCTTCGTGGTCGCGGCGGTACTCGCCGAGGCCTTCGGGGTGGTAGGGACAGTGGTAGACGGCGTCCAGGGTGATGCCCTCGCGCGCCAGCTCGGCGCGCATGAAGTGCATGAGGTGGTCGAAGTCCTGCTGGGTGTAGAAGCCGCGGGCTATGCCGGCCTGGTTGGTGACGATGACCAGTTTGTAGCCGAGCGACTGGGCGGAGCGGCAGAGTGGGACGATGCCCTCTACCCAGCGAACGTCGGCGGTGAGGTAGAGGTAGCCGGTTTCTTGGTTGACTACGCCGTCGCGGTCGAGGAAGAGGGCTCGGTTTTTGGCAGAGAGATTCATGGAGTGACTCGCGATTCCCTCAGCGGCTAAAGCCGCGTCCTTTTTTGTCCTCGATGGACGGGCTGAAGCCCGTCCCCTTCAAGACCGAGCCCGCAGAAAGGAAGGATTCTGTCGATTGAGGCGGGGTGTGCTTTGGGGTGCGGATGCGGGGCAGTTGGGGTTGGTTGGTACGGAGGGCGGTGAGGAGGGTTTGGATCTCGCCTAGAACCATTGTGGGAGTGATTTGCTGGATGCAGCCGTTGTTGAGGCAGGGGGCGTAGTCGCGGCCGTCGTAGCAGGGACGGCAGGCGAAGCCTTCGCCGCCCCAGAGGGCTACCGTGTTGGCGCGCTGCGGCAGGCGGCCACGGGGGTCGGTGGGGCCGAAGATGGCGACGATGGCCGTCTGGGTGAGGCCGGCAAGGTGGAGAGGGCCGGTGTCGTGCGTGACTGTGACAGCGGCGGAGTTCAGGAGGCCCAAGGTCTCGGGGAGCGAATGTTTGCCGATGAGGTCGGCGACGGCGAGGTGGGTGAAGGCTGGGCTGGCCCACTGGTCGTCCGGGCCGCCGGCGAGGATGACCTCGTGGCCGGATTGCAGGAGCGCGGAGGCGAGGGTGACATAGCTCTCGATGGGCCAGCGGCGGAGGGCGTCGTCGCGAAGAATGTTTCTGGCGCCTGCGGGGACCAGGGCGATGCGGGGCTTGCCTGGGACAAGAGGGACGGGGTTGGGTGGAGGCGTTGGCGGTGCGATGGGAGAGAGCTGGTGCGGGGTTTCGCCGTCGGGCCGGCCGGTGAGGACGCGGGCGTATTCGTCGGTGTGGTGGCGGCCGTGGAGAAGCTGCGTTGCGCGATCGTTATGCGAGAGGAAGATCTTGCGGCCGGCTCGGATGGGCAGGGTGAGGAGTTTGTAGCGGGAGTCGTAGTAGAGCGTGGCGCAGAGGTCGAAGCGTCCCCTGGGAAGCCTGTGCCAGAGAGCGAGCAAGGTGCGGAGAGAGCTGAGTTTGCCGCCGTGCAGGAGGGCGGGCTCCTCGACTGGAACGATATTGATCCACGGATAGAGGGCGAGGATGGGGGCATGGTTCTGGCCGCAGATCCAATGGATCTCGTAGCCCGCCTGGTGCATGGCGTGAGCGGCAGGGATGGCCATAACGACATCGCCGATGGCGCCGAGCTTGACGAGCAAAAGGCGCGGCATAGGCTACTTCCCTGCTTTGGAGTCGGACTGGGCAAAGCTGTGGCAGTGGCCGGGCTTTTCGATGAGCTCGATGACGAAGCGGAGGGGTGACATCCAGAACTGGATGCGGCGGCCTTCATAGGCGAGTGCGGGGAGTGGGTCGCCGGTGGGATAGCAGCCGGCAGAACGAAGGCGCTCGCCGGAGGCTTCGAGATCGGGCGTGAGATAGGCGAGGTGATTGAGGATGTGTTTGCCGGAACGGAGGGCGTTGCTGATGGGCGAGGCATCGCCGAAGGGTGTGATGAGTTCGTAGGCGAGTTGGTGGCCGGGGGTTGCGCCGAACTGCACGGAGACGCCGAGAGTGGGATCGTCGGTGATCGGGGTCCACTGGGTGATGCCGAGGGCGGTTTCGAGGAAGGTGCGGCCGGTGGTGAGGTCGGGGACGATGAGGCCGAGGTGGTCTAGCTCGAGGGTGAGATCGGTTCCCTCCGGGGCTAAAGCCCCTGCATTTTGATGAGTTGAAATGGACGGGCTGAAGCCCGTCCCCTTCAAAGCTGGTTCAGGAAACATACTGAGTTCTGTGGTCGTGCCCTTTAAACCGAGTTCGGAGGTCAAGTCAGTTGATGGGGAAACCTGAGGTTCAGTGGAAGCCCACATCTCAGAATCGAGATGTGGGGCACCCGGATTGTTGCTGCTGCGGAAGAGAGCCAATACGGGGGTCTCTCCACTTCGCTGCGCTTCGGTCGAGATGACAGGGTTTGAGAGATCCTGGGCACCCACCCGGGTTCGAGTGTCCGGACCCGTGGAAACCGGTTTGGTTAGGGGGTCGAGGGTGGGGAGCATCAGTAGACTTTCTCCTCGAGGATGCGGTGGAGGTAGCTGGCGTAGGTGCTCTTGCCTAGCTTTGCGGCTAGCGCCTCGAGTTGCTGGTCTGAGATGTAGCCGAGGCGGTAGACGATCTCTTCCGGGCAGGCGACCTTGAGGCCCTGGCGGTGCTCGATGGTCTGGATGAAGTTGGAGGCCTGGAGCAGCGAGTCGTGGGTTCCGGTATCGAGCCATGCCATGCCGCGACCCATGACCTCGGTGCGGAGCTGGTTGTGCTCGAGATACCAGCGGTTGACGTCGGTGATCTCAAGCTCGCCACGCGGGCTGGGCTTGAGCTGCTCGGCGATGGAGACCACCTGGGAGTCGTAGAAATAGATGCCCGTAACGGCGTAGTGAGACTTGGGCTTGACGGGCTTTTCTTCGAGCGAGAGGACGTTGCGGTTGGCGTCGAATTCGACGACGCCGTAGCGCTCGGGATCGGTGACGGCGTAGGCGAAGACGGTGGCGCCGGAGGTGTGGGCGGCAGCGTTCTGAAGGATGGTGACGAAGTCGTGGCCGAAGAAGAGGTTATCGCCAAGGACGAGGCAGCAGCCATCGCCGGCGAGGAAGTCTTTGCCGATGAGGAAGGCCTGGGCGAGGCCGTCGGGCGAGGGCTGAACGGCGTACTGCAGGTGGATGCCCCACTGGCTGCCGTCGCCGAGGAGCGCCTCGAAGCGAGGGGTGTCCTGCGGGGTGGAGATGATGAGGATGTCGCGAATGCCCGCCAGCAGCAGGGCTGAGAGCGGGTAGTAGATCATTGGCTTGTCGTAGACCGGGAGCAGCTGCTTGCTGATGGACTGCGTGACCGGATAGAGGCGCGTGCCGGAGCCGCCGGCTAGGATGATGCCTTTCATGGGCGGGTCTCCATTGCATTGTGAGATATCTGAGACTTCCCTTGGCGGCAGTAAAAGCGTACCTCAGGGGCTAAAGCCCGGGTCCTGGTGGGTCTTGAATGGCACGGCTGAAGCCGTGCCCCTTCGATTTGTACGGAGAAGATAGAGTTCATGCGGAAGCTCCTGCTTCGCCACGGCCGGCGTAGTTTTGCTGGACCCAGTGCTGGTAGGCGCCGGTGGTGACGTTCTGGACCCAATCGGCGTTGGAGAGATACCACTGCACGGTGCTGCGGAGGCCAGTTTCGAAGGTCTCCGCGGGAAACCAGTTTAGTTCGGACTGAACCTTTTGGGCGTTGATGGCGTAGCGGCGATCGTGGCCGGGACGGTCCTGCACGAAGGTGATCTGACTGGCATACGGTGCGGCGCCGGGGCTGAGCTCGTCGAGGAGCGAGCAAAGGGTGTGGACTACGTCGAGGTTGGCGCGCTGGTTGTTGCCGCCGATGTTGTAGGTTTCTCCGAGGCGGCCGAGCGAGAGTACGGCGCGGATGGCGCTGCAGTGGTCGCGGACGTAGAGCCAGTCGCGGACCTGCTGGCCGTCGCCGTAGACGGGCAGCGGCTTGCCGGCGAGAGCGTTGGCGATGGTGAGCGGGATGAGCTTTTCCGGGAACTGAAAGGGGCCGTAGTTGTTGGAGCAGTTGGTGATGAGCGTGGGCAGGTTGTAGGTGTGGTGCCAGGCGCGCACGAGCATGTCGCTGGCCGCCTTGGAGGCCG
>Ga0302316_10003029_pt1 | contig 11691 bp, 10 predicted proteins | sample III_Palsa_N3_2_FD_200456 | JGI IMG/M metagenome (GOLD analysis project Ga0302316, IMG submission 200456) | Peat permafrost microbial communities from Stordalen Mire near Abisko, Sweden - III_Palsa_N3_2 | ecosystem: Environmental > Terrestrial > Soil > Palsa > Peat permafrost | place: Sweden... | reverse complement strand
GTCCCGGGAGGCGTCAGCTGAAAACATCTCATTTGGCGTGCAAACGGTATGGAACGCGTAAAGAGCAGCGTGTCGCGGTGTGCTGTTGGGCATCGCTTTGCTCAGCCCAACCTACGTTCTCGCGGCGACAGGAACAACCCAGCGGCGCAAGTGTGGAAAATCAATGCTTGTCGGCACTCGCCCTGGTCCACACCGCGACATAATCCACCAACATCGGATGCCCCGGCTCGGTGTTCTCATTCGGCGTCGGAATGCCGCCGGCCATGGCATATGAAAACCCGCCGCCCATCGCGACGTTCAGCAGAAGAAAATAGCCGCCCTGGCCGGTGATTTCATTCCAAGTCGCCGCTGGCAGCTGGTTCTGCGATACGTGATCGTAAAGCTCGCCATCGACATACCAGCGGATTTGCATGGGCGATACGCTGCGGTCCCACTCGAACGTGTACACATGGAACGCTGCCTGGCACGTGGTGGTGGCGCATGAGGCGCGGCGACCGAGGCCGTTCGGTTCGCCGCAGGGGCCACCGGGATAAACGCCGCAATGCAGGATGCCCCAGACGCTGTTGATGCCGTTGACGTTTTCCATGATGTCGAATTCGCCGGCCTGCGGCCACTTGCCATTGCGTCGATAACTCTGGCCGAGCGCCCAGAAGGCTGGCCAATAGCCCTGCGCCGCCCTGTCGGCCACATATGGCATCTGGATACGCGCCTCGATGCGCAGCAGACCATGTGCGGGCGGCTTGAAGTTGCCCTGCCTGGTTTCGATGCGGGCCGAGGTCCATTTACCGTTGTGATCACGAAGTGGCGTGATGCGCAGATGGCCCTGGCCGTCAAGGCTTACGTTAGCCGGATCGGCGGTATAAGCCTGTATTTCGCCCGTGCCCCAGTTGGGCGGCCCCGCCGGGTACTTGTGACCGATGTCGAATCGCCATCTGGCCCTCGATGGCAGCTTGTTCTCTGCGCCATTGAAATCATCGGCAAATTGCCGCGTCCACCCCGCAGGCTTGGGTATGGCGGCATGCGCCGAAGGCATGCTCACCACCGCCAATACGGTGATTGCGCACATGGCCAGAATTCGCAGCCTATGCCGCATGGGCCACCCAAAAAACGCTTCCATGTTGTGCAGCACATACGTTCTGATCAATCGCACGCAAAAACCTTTTTCAGCCAAATCTTTGGGTCGCACACTTTCCAGCAATCGCTCTACATCATCCGACAACCCGATGAGGCGATGTTCCTATAAGAACGCCTGGAGATATACGGTGACGATGACATGCGAGACGCGCCGCCGTGCATTACACGACCCATCATCATGGCAACAACCGGAGCATCAGGTGAACGCGGAATATCGTGGCCCGTCACCACTCAAGCGGTTGCCCGATGAAATAACGCCTGCAATGAAGGCTTTGGCAGCTCCATCCCCGCCCCGTACAATAGGATTTCTGCTGTTGCCCACCCGCGCGATTCAAACGTCGCGCCATTGCGAGTCCCCATGGAAAAGAGTTTCGAACCCGCCCAGATCGAGTCCAAGTGGTATGCACGCTGGGAAGCCAGCGGTGCATTCAAGCCATCGGGCCATGACGATAAAAGTCGGGGAGAACCGTATTGCATCCTGCTGCCGCCGCCAAATATCACCGGCACGCTGCACATGGGTCATGCATTCCAGCAGACGGTGATGGACATGCTGGTGCGCTATCAGCGCATGCGCGGCATGAACACGCTGTGGCAGGTGGGTACCGATCACGCCGGCATCGCCACGCAGAAGATCGTCGAGAACCAGCTCGCCGTCGAAGACAAGACACGGCATGACCTGGGCCGCGAGGCGTTCGTCGAACGCGTGTGGAAGTGGAAGGAGGAATCCGGCTCCACCATCACCAACCAGATGCGCCGCATCGGCACCGCAGCCGACTGGTCGCGCGAGCGCTTCACCATGGACGAAGGTCTGTCCGCGGCTGTGCGCAAGGTGTTCGTCGAGTGGTATCGCGCAGGCCTGATCTATCGCGGCAACCGGCTGGTGAACTGGGATCCAGTACTGGGCACGGCGGTGTCCGATCTGGAGGTGAACAACGTCGAGCGCGATGGTTCGATGTGGTACATCCGATATCCCTTCAGCGACGGTCCGATCGACGGGCTGGACGGCATGACCATCGCCACCACGCGACCGGAAACCATGCTCGCCGATGGCGCCTTGGCCGTGCACCCGGATGACGAACGCTACAAGCATCTGGTCGGCCGTTTCGTCGATCTGCCGCTGTGCGATCGGCGCATTCCGATTATTGCCGATACCTATGTCGAGCCCGAGTTCGGCACCGGCTGCGTGAAGATCACCGGCGCACACGACTTCAACGATTACGAGGTGGCCAAGCGGCACAACCTCGACATGATCATCATCATGACGCTCGATGCGCATATGAGCGACAACGCGCCGGAAGCGTATCGCGGGCTGGATCGTTACGACGCGCGCAAGGCCGTGGTGAAAGACCTCGAGCGCGACGGTTTCCTGGTCAAGGTCGAACCGCACAAGCTGCAGGTGCCGGTGAGCGATCGCTCCGACGCGGTGATCGAGCCGATGCTCACCGACCAGTGGTTTGTCGATCTCACCTCCGACACGTTGGCAGATGGGCGTCCAGGCGGCCGCAAGGCGATCACCGAACCGGCTCTCGACGCCGTGCGTTCGGGCGAGATCAAGTTTGTGCCGGAGAACTGGACCAGCACCTACACCCAGTGGTTGGGCAACATCCAGGACTGGTGTATCAGCCGCCAGCTCTGGTGGGGCCATCGCATTCCGGCGTGGTACGACGAGGCGGGCAACATCTTTGTCGGTGAAGACGAAGCCGATGCACGCGCCAACGCCAGCACGCCGCCGGTCGGCGCCCTGCGTCAGGACGAAGACGTGCTCGATACGTGGTTTTCTTCCGCGCTATGGCCGTTCTCCACGCTCGGCTGGCCCGCGAACGGGCCGGTGAAAAACGAGCGCGGCGACATCGTCGCCAACTGGGAGGACGACAAGATCTTCCTGCCCAGCGCCGTACTGGTCACCGGCTTCGACATCATCTTTTTCTGGGTCGCGCGCATGGTGATGGCGACCAAATATTTCACTGGCCAGATTCCGTTTCGCGAGGTGTACATCAACGCCATCGTGCGCGATGCGGAAGGCAAGAAGATGTCCAAGTCCAAGGGCAACACGCTGGATCCGCTGGACCTGATCGATGGCATCGAACTGCAGCCGCTGCTGGAGAAATCCACCAAGTCGCTGCTGATTCCACAGGTGCGCGAGAAAGTCGAAAAGCGCATCCGCAAGGATTACCCCGACGGCATTCCATCAATCGGCACCGACGCGCTGCGCTTTACCTTTGCCGCGCTGGCCAGCTACAGCCGCACCATCAACTTCGACATCAAGCGCGCCGAAGGCTACAAGGCGTTCTGCAACAAGCTGTGGAACGCAGCGCGCTTCGTGCTGATGAACGTAGCGGAAGGTGAGATTGCCACAGCCACCAGCGCGCCGGCGACCGAGGCCGAGCGCTGGATCCTCACCCGCCTTCGGCAGACCTTGAGCGAAGTCGAACAGCACTTCGTCAGCTACCGCTTCGATCATCTGGCGCAGGCGCTGTACGAGTTCGTCTGGAACGAGTTCTGCGACTGGTTCCTGGAACTGTCCAAGCCAGCGCTGAGCGGCAATGACGCGGACGCCGCGGCATCGACCCGCCGCACCCTGCTGGTGGTGCTGGAATCGGTGCTACGCGCGCTGCATCCGGTCATCCCTTTCATCACCGAGGAGATATGGCAGGAGTTGCCCGCGACCGCGAAGCGTGCAGCGGCATCCGCCTCAGAGTCGTCCAAGGCGCTGATCCTCGAATGCAGCTACCCGCGCGCCGACGACTACGTGGGCGACGACGCAGCTACAGCCGAGGTCGAATGGTTCAAGAACGTGCTCAGCGGCATCCGCCGCATCCGCTCGGAAATGAATATCTCGCCGGCGAAAATCATTCCGCTGCTGCTCGCCGGCGGTGACGCCAACGATCGCGCACGCATCGCAAAATTCGCCGCGCAGATCAGCTTCCTCGCACGCGTCGAGGCGCCGCAGTGGATCGACAGCGGCGCCGATGAACCTGCCGCGGCTGCCGCCGTGGTCGGCACGTTGCGCGTGATGATTCCGCTCGCTGGCCTGATCGATCTCGGCGCCGAAAAGGCCCGCATGGCCAAGGAAATTACCCGCATCGAAACCGAAATAAAGAAGTGCGAAGGCAAACTCAGCAACACCAACTTCGTCGCCAACGCGCCTGCCGAAGTCGTGCAACAGGAACGCCAGCGCATCACCGACTGGACCCAGCAAATCAGCGCCCTGCGCGATCAGGCTCAGAAGCTTGGGTGAAGTTGGGATCACGCAATAGCGCGAAAGCTTTGGTTCCATCTCTCCATGCGGAGAGGAGAAAAAAGCGCAGCTTGCTAGCTTGAGGCTGCGCCCAATTCCAGCACCATTACGATCGCATCTTCGCGGCCGTTCTTCGCTGGGTAATAGCGCGGTCGCTTGCCGATTTCTTTAAACCCCACCGACTCGTATAGCGTCTTCGCCAGCGGGTTGGAGGGCCGAACTTCCAGAAAGGTGCGCTCGGCGCCGTTCCAGCGCGCGATATCCAGCAGGCGCAACAACAGATGCCGGCCGAGACCCCGGCCGCGATAATTCGGGTCGATACAGATATTGAGTACGTGTGCCTCGCCCGCGCCCATCGAGAGAATGCCGTAGCCGGCAACCAGCGCATCCACGCAAAGCACCCAGCAAGGATGCCCCGCTTTCAGGCAGTCGGCGAAGACGCCGAACGACCAGGGGAAGTCGTAGGACGCGATTTCCAGCTCACTGACCCTGGGCAGGTCATCGCTGCGCATCGCGCGTACCTGGATGGCGGGCTTGACGACCGCGGCCATCGCTCAGTGCTCCATTACGGCCGGTGCGGCCGCGATCAAACCGCGGCGCAGGTTGCGTAGTGCGTTCCATAGCCGCCGTTTGGCATCGGCACCGGTCAGCACCAGCGCAAGTTCATCAGCCAACACGATCTGCGCGCGATGCATCGCCGCCGCCGGTAAAGCCCGCCCCAGTGCATGCGCCTGCGCCTCGCCGAAAACCAGATAGGCGCGCGCATGTGGCACGTCGTCGCTCAGCTGCCCACCGGTCACTCTGACCCGCGCGGCCCGTGCCAGGGTTGCCCCGCACGTATTGAGCAAACGTCCAAGCAGATCCAGTTCGCGCGTACTGCAGCCCTCGGGCAATACCACGACACAGGCTACGCCGAGCGCCAGGTCAGCCGTGACTTGTATCGGTTCGACTGCTGGCACGCCTCGCCCCGCGCGTTGTACCCAAGGCGTTACGCCCAATGCCCGCAGCGCGCGTGCGCGCTGGCTGGCTGGCGTCACCTGGCGCAACGGCGTGTTCATGCCACGCTGCTCCGGCGGACACGGCGCCTGTGGGTGGCCAGTGTCCACATTGTCCACACCGGCCCGGACAGCAGGTACATGGTGAAGCCGACGAACAATACCCACGCCGTATCGAGCACCAGCAAGCCGAGCAGCAGCACGGCACCGACCATCCAACCGAATGGCACGCGGCCGCGCTCGCCCATCGGCAGCGACTTGAAGCTGAAGTAGCGAAAACGACTGACCATCAGCAACCCCACGATTATCGCAACCACCGGCGTGATAAAGCAGAATTCGCTGCCCGGCAGGCCACTCTTGTCGACCACCCACACGAACGACATGCACACCGCTGCCGCCGCCGGACTGGCCAGACCCTGAAAATAGCGTTTGTCAGCCACACCGACCTGAGTATTGAAGCGTGCCAACCGCAGCGCCGCGCAAGCCGCATAGATGAACGCGGCGGCCCAGCCCAGCTTGCCCCATGAGGGACCGAAATCCTTCAGAGTCGATAGTGACCAGGTGTACATCACCAACGCTGGCGCCAGCCCGAAGCTGATCAGATCGGAGAGCGAGTCGTATTGCACACCAAACTCGCTCTGCGTACCGGTGAGCCGGGCCACGCGGCCATCCAGACCATCCAGTACCGCAGCGATGAACACGGCTACGGCTGCATCGGTGTAATGTCCGCCAATGCTGGCAACAATCGCGTAGAAACCCGCGAACATCGCTCCTGTGGTGACCAGGTTCGGCAGCAGGTAAATGCCGCGGTGAGGCGGCTGGCGGACGGGCATGGGTTCGCTCATGAATCAATCCGTGGCAGGATGCGCGCAGTGTAAACCATCGGTCGCTTGAGTCCGGACCGCCGGGGTGCTAACTAGGGAACATTGGTCATCGCGCCCGCTGAGCCCAGGGCCGGTGATTACGAGTCGATTTATTTCGTCGAATCCTATTGAGGGGAGAACACCATGCATCGTTCGATGATTGCCCTGGCGCTGCTTTTGATGGCGCCGCTCGTCAGCGCCCAGGTATACAAGTGGAAGGATGCCAACGGCACGGTGCATTACTCGGAATCACCGCCCCCAAGCAACGGCACCAAGTACAAAGAAATGAAGTCCAGTGGCGAGGTTGATCCACCGGCCACGCCGGCAGCAAGCACATCATCAGCCAAGCCTGCAGCAGCCGCGCCGACGCCAAGCACCACCACGGTGGCCGACACCCCTGAAAATCGCTCCAAGCTGTGCGACTCGCTCAAAACCAATCTGACAGCGCTGCAGGGCACTGCCCCTGTAGTGATGCAACAGGACGGAAAACAGACGGCACTGGATGACAACGCGCGCAAGCAGCAGGCTAGCGCGACGCAGGCGCAGTACCAGCAGTACTGCGCAAAGTAACTCGACCTCGTTTGTCATACCGGTGGTCTGCTGTGCGCTTGTAGCGGGCCGAGCCATGCGCATCGGCGGCCGTCCCGACCAGCTGCCGCCGCAGCCCGCTACAATTGGCGTCTTTCATCACGCCGGAACACCTGCATGCGCCTCAGCCAATTCCACCTGGCCACCGTCAAGGAAGTCCCGGCCGACGCCGAAATCGCCAGTCACCGGCTGATGCTGCGCGCTGGCATGATCCGCCGACTGGCCTCGGGCCTGTACACGTGGTCGCCGCTGGGCCTGCGCGTGTTGCGCAAGGTGGAGAAAGTCGTGCGCGAGGAAATGGACCGCGCCGGCGCCATTGAAATGCTGATGCCGACCATCCAGCCCAAGGAGCTGTGGGAGGAAACCGGCCGCTGGGCGAAATTCGGCCCCCAGCTGCTGAAGATCAAGGATCGCAAGGAGCAGGAGTTCTGCTACGCCCCCACCGCCGAGGAAGTGGTGACCGATTACGCCCGCAACGAGCTGAAAAGCTACAAGCAGCTGCCGGTCAACTTCTACCAGATCCAGACCAAGTTTCGCGACGAAATCCGCCCGCGTTTCGGCGTGATGCGCGCGCGCGAGTTCCTGATGAAGGACGCTTACTCGTTTCATCTCACACAGGAGTCGCTGGCCGAAACCTATCAGGCGATGTATCAGGCCTACACGCGCATCTTCACCCGACTCGGGCTGACCTTCCGCGCGGTGCAGGCCGATACCGGTGCCATCGGCGGCAACGCCAGCCACGAGTTCCAGGTGCTGGCCGATTCGGGCGAGGACGCCATCGTATTTTCTGACGGCTCCGACTACGCGGCCAACATGGAGAAGGCCGAGGCACTCGCACCCACCGCCGAACGCCCGGCGCCCGGTGCCGCATTGCAGCGTGTCGATACGCCCAAGCAAAAAACCATTGATGAAGTGTCCACCTTCCTCAGCGTTTCACCGCAGCAATGCATCAAGACCCTGCTAATACGCGGCCGCGCCGGCCTGGTCGCGTTGTGCCTGCGCGGCGATCACGCGATCAACGAAGTGAAGGCCGGCAAGCTGGCCGAATTGCCGGAGGAATCGGTGCTGGCCTCGGAAGAAGAGATTCGCGCCGCCACCGGTACGCGCCCGGGTTTCATCGGCCCGGTCGGCTTGCCCGACTCCATCCCGGTCATCGTCGATCGCGATGCCGCCGTGCTCGCTGATTTCGTCTGCGGCAGCAACGCCGACGGCACTCATTACAGCGGCGCCAACTGGCTGCGCGATGCGCGCGTCACCCGCATTGCCGACCTGCGCAACGTGGTCGAGGGCGACGCCTCGCCCGATGGCAATGGCACGCTGCACATCGCACGTGGCATCGAAGTGGGCCACGTATTCCAGCTCGGTCAGAAATACGCCGAAGCGCTCAAGGCTACCGTCATCGACGATCAAGGCAAGCCGCAGGTGCTGACCATGGGCTGTTACGGTATTGGCGTCAGCCGTGTCGTGGCGGCCGCGATCGAGCAGCGCCATGACGCCGCCGGTATCGTCTGGCCCGACGCCATGGCACCGTGGCGCGTGGTGGTCTGTGTGATCAATCCGAAGAATCTGCCGGAGGTCAGCGCAGCGGCCGAAGCGCTGTACCAGTCGCTGAGTGAACGCGGTATCGAAGCCGCGCTGGACGACCGCGGGCTGCGCCCGGGTGGCATGTTTGCCGATATGGAGCTGATCGGCATCCCGCACCGCGTGGTGGTGAGCGATCGCGGACTGGCCGCCGGCACGCTGGAATATCGCGCCAGGCAGGATGCCGAAAGCCGCGCCATCAGCCAGGACGAGCTGTTCGCCCTGCTGGATTAATTCGTAAATAAGCTATTCGTCCGCCGAAAGACGGTCGATTTACAGACTGGCGCAGTAATTCATTGCGCTAAATCGAAATGGCCGCCCCGAGCGGCCATTTTTGCCTCTGTCATTTCACAGCAGTAAGCTTGTTTCAATATGGCATGGCCGTCAGTCAACTGATCCATATTAATTACGAACCACCTGGAAATATCATTTCCATATTCATGCACTTTACAAAAGTTTGATAAATCAGCCAGAATCATTGATGCAACACGATTAATTGGGTCACGCTCCCCCTTTCATCGGCCGGGCCCTTTAATCACCGTCCTGCAAAACCCATCGATCACATAGTCTCAATCAGAACTCCTTACTCCCGGGAATCCACATGGCCGTCGATATCAAAAATCTCAACCACTCGCAGCTCAAAGACCTGATCTCCAAGGCACAGATTCGCCAGACCGAATTGAGCAAGGAAAAGATCGTCAAGCTGCGCGACAAAGTACTCGCGCTGATCAAGGCCGAGGGTTACACCTTTGATGAAATTTTTGGCCAGGGTCGCGGCAAGGCGAAGCGTGCCAGCAGCCCGGTCGCACCAAAATATCGCAACCCCTCCAACGCTGCGCAAACCTGGTCGGGTCGTGGCAAACGCCCGCACTGGTTCAACGATGCATTGAAGGCAGGCAAGAAAGAAAAGGATCTGGCGATCTGATCGCCGGTTCTTGAACGATCGCCTGGACGGCGGTTATCTCGTACTGTCCCGATATTAAAACGCCGGCTCCAAGCCGGCGTTTTTTATACCCTGGAAAATAGTTTGTGTTTCCAAAAAGACGCGCCTGGTTTACAAGGACCGCCGTGGTGAAACCAGTAATTCGCCAAACATAAGCCCGCCAACCAGCGACACCAGCAGGGTCAACAACAGCAGGCCGGTATCCAGACCGAGCGAAGTATCGCGCTGGAGCAGAAACGACATGCTGCGAAAACCGATACTCCCCGGTACCAGCAGAATAATCCCCGGCTCGCGAATTAACGCACCGGGGCGATGTGCATAGCGCGCATAGGCATTGGCCATCGCGCTCAGCAGAAAGCCGCCGAGAAATACTCCGAAGGGAGCCGCCGGCAGCGAACCGGAAATTCGCCCGCCCCAGCGTGTGGCCAGATAACCGACAATGACCGCGCCCATGACGATCAGCCAGTCCTTGCGCGCAGCGCGAAACAAAATGGCGAAGCCGAATGCACCGATAACCAGCGCCGGCAGTTCGGTCCAGCCCGGCAAGGGCGGCAGCGCGTAATCACGGGGCTCGATACCTACCGCCGCGCACAGCGTGGTCGCCGCTACCGTGCCGAAGGTGAGCTTGAGCAGGGTCGAAACCGCACCGGCCATGCGTGCCATGCCCGCAACAAGGTGCTGGCTGGAGATCTCGCGCACCGCCGTGGTCAGCGACATGCCGGGTACCAGTACGATCAGGCTCGCCAGCACGACCGACTTGATCGCCAGCGGCACGACAAAGGCGCTGACGACGATGGCTACCGTCGTCGCTACCAGCGCGCAAATCGCGTCGCTGGCAATTGACAGCTGCGGCCGCTTGGCCGCCAGCACGGTAATGCTGCCGATAACCAAACCGATAAACGCAGCGGTCAGTAGATCAGGCCACGCGCTGTGCAGAAACAGCGCCACCACGCAGGCAGCCGACAGGCCGTAGGTGGCGATTACGGCTGCCTGTGCTCGGCGCGAATCCGGCCGCCCCAGTTCACGCAGTCGATGAAACCCTTCGCGCAGGCCCAACTCGCCGGCAATCACCAGATCGGCGATTTCGTCGGCTTCGCACAGCCGCGCCAGATTGACGTCACCGGGCGCCAGACGCATCACCTGTGTGGTCTGCGCCACGCCCTCGTCACCCTGGCCCAGGTCAGCAAACGAAATGATGACGGCGGTGGGACTGGACCAGACATCGGCCACCAGGCCCAGCCGCTGCGCCGAACTCGAAATCGCCATCTCCAGCCGCGGCGAAGCCGTACCGTATTGATGCAGCCGACGCGTCAGTTCCAGCAGAAACGCGATGCGCGTACTGAGTGCCGTCGTAAGGAACGACGGGTGAATGCTGGCCGTGCTGACCACGCTTGCGCTCATACAGCCGCGCGCACCTGCAGCGTCGTGCCGTCGATCGCCACCACTTCGACCAAACTACCCAGCGGCAAATCCGGCCCGCTCACCAGCCATTGACCATCGCCTACGCGCGCCTTGCCGCGACCGTTGATGATCGGTTCGATCAGCTCGTAGCGCTGGCCGATCATCCGCTCACCACGACGATTGAGGGTTTCGCTGCCGGGCTCCCGCCGGTCGAGCTTCGGTCGCAGCACACGCGCATAGAGGACACAGGCCGCAAACGCCAGCAACGCAAACAGCACGGCCTGAACCAGAAAATCCAGCGGTGGTACCAGCAGCAAAACCACGCCGACCGCCGCCGCTGCCAAGCCGATCCACAGCAGGAAATAGCCTGGCAGCAGCACTTCGCCACCTATCAGCAGCAGCGCGAGAATCCACCATAAATAGTGCAAGGGAAACGCCATGGCATCGGCCTCAACGCAGCGGCGGCTGGAACGGGTTGGATGCCGGCGGCTGCGCGATCGAGCGCTGCTGCTGGCCTAGCGACTCCTTCGCCAGCTCGGCAATGCCGGCCAGTGAACCGAGAATGCCGGTCGCCTCGATCGGCAGCAGCAGCATTTTCTGATTCGGCGATTTGGCCATCTCTTTCAGCGCCTCGACATAGTTGTTGGCGACGAAGTAGTTTAACGCGTTGACGTTACCGCCGGCGATCGCGTTGGACACCATCGTGGTCGCCTTGGCCTCGGCTTCGGCCGAACGCTCGCGTGCTTCAGCCGCGCGGAACGCCGCTTCCTTCTCGCCCTCGGCCGCCAGGATGACCGACTGCTTTTCACCTTCGGCCTTAAGAATGGCCGCCTGGCGGAAACCCTCAGCATCAAGAATATTCGCGCGCTTCTCACGCTCGGCCTTCATCTGCCGCGCCATCGCGTCGATCAGATCGCGTGGCGGCGCAATGTCCTTGATCTCGATGCG
>Ga0302316_10003028_pt1 | contig 11692 bp, 15 predicted proteins | sample III_Palsa_N3_2_FD_200456 | JGI IMG/M metagenome (GOLD analysis project Ga0302316, IMG submission 200456) | Peat permafrost microbial communities from Stordalen Mire near Abisko, Sweden - III_Palsa_N3_2 | ecosystem: Environmental > Terrestrial > Soil > Palsa > Peat permafrost | place: Sweden... | reverse complement strand
CCGAGGTCGGTGTCGTCGGTGACCGAGAGCTTGCCGACGATCCGGGTATCGCCAGCGAGAGTGATGCCGCCGGAGGCGGTGACATGCGACTTGCCGCCCTCGGGCAGCGTCGCGGTGAGCTGATGCGACTCGGGGTCATAGCGAAAGACGGCGCCATCGCGGAACGTGGTGACCTTGGCCGTGGCGCTGCCGGCCGGGCGCGGTACCGCGTTGGAGTAGATCGCCGGATGCACGACACCGCGCGCGGTATCCCCGCCGGGACAGAACACCATCACCTGCTCGCCGATGCTCGGGTCCCAGCCCGTGCTGGCGTCACCGGCACGTTCCACAAACCACGGCATCGGCCGCGTCAGCAGCGCACCGGTCCTTACCGTGCACAAGCCTGCGTCATGATCGACGGAGGCGATCGTGCCGAAGCGCAGCAGGTTCTGCAGCAGACGCAAGATTTCGACGAGCTGATCCATGCCGGCATGGTGCTAATGCCATGCGCGCGAGGGCTAGGCGCGGCCGATGTACCAGTGGGCTGGTACATCGATAAACGGCGTGTCGTGTAAAAGCGGCTCCGCGCTCTCGTTGAATTTCTGCTTAGACGGAGCCCTCAACGCTGCAGGTCAGCGTGATGGTCGTCGTCGATAAAACCTGTCCCGTTGAAGCATTGCGGAACTGTATGGTGAGTGCGCCGCTCTGGTCTTTGGAGCCGCCTTGGAATCCGACGGTCTGCCCGAAGCCCGCCTGCTGCGCCGCGCTGCAGGACAGCCAGTTCGATGCACTGCCAAAGCTCCCGCTGGTGGTTCCTGACGACTGGTTTAGCGTCCACGACCCACTGAACGCGACTTGCACCGCCGAGACGGCCAGCCCGAAGGTGTTCCATGTGCCGGACGCGTTGACCGTGTTTCCCGCCGGTATCGTGCCCGAGGCGGCGGCGTGTGCACGGTAACCCGTGACGTTATACGTGCCGTTCGTCGCGACGTTGAAGTAAATGTTGGCTTGCGCCGTTTGCCGATTACCCGCCACGTCGCCCGCGTTATATTGCTTGCCGTTGATGGGCAGGCTATAGACGGCCGTGCCCCTGGTCGTCCATCGCGGGCCGTTGTCGACGCCGGCACTGTTGCGGTAACCGAAATTCGGTCCTGGTGTTCCGTAGGGTGCGGCGGCGTATTTCAAACCCACCCCGTTCGAGAGGCGAAAGTTCTCGGCTTGCGGCCCGTCGCCGACGATGTCGGTATCAAAAAGGTTGTCGGCATCGACAGCGGCGCCATTGCGATAGCCCGACATCAGCCGACTGCCGTTTCCGATACCGGAGCCGGCATGAGTGACGCCGCGGCAGCAGCGGCGTGCGCCGCCATGACGGCCGCGCGCTCGTTGTAGAGCGCGTCATATGCCGCCTTGATGACTAGCGCTAAGCCAGCCGTCGATACCTTCGACAAATCGGCACCGGTCACGGGGTCGGTGCCGACACCAAAGCACCGCGGTGCAATGTCAGCAATGGTGACCTGCAATACGTCGTAGTCGCCGTTCAACGGCTGATACGCGTTGTTGACGAACAGGCTTTCGCGAGCTTGAAAGGAGACCACGCCGCTGCCGGTCGACGGATCGTAAAGGAGGTGGGTTTGCTCGGCGATCATCTCGGCCGTGATGCCGTCGGCGATGGTACGAATGCGTGCGTTGGGTGCCATGGGTAAAAGTACCTTTTGGGTTTATGCGTTGAGTGCGTCGACGCGTGCGGAAAGCTCTTTGATGGCTTGAATCAAGACGGGCGTGATCTGCGCGTAATCCACGGTCTTGCGACCGGCACCGTCTTCGCTGACGGCCTCGGGGATCAGGGGTTCCAGTTGTTCGGCAATCACGCCCAGACGGCGACGGCCATCGGGGTTGTAGGTCTTTTTGTAGACGTAACTCGCCGTCTCGATGGCGCACACGGTGGCAAGCCCGGCGCGGACGCGCTTGAACTTCGTTTTCAGCGCCTTGGAGGAGCCCACCTGAAATCCGCCGGTGGCGTAACAGGTGCCTTGCAGCGCCGGGTTGGCGACGCCTTCATGGATGATGCGATAGGCGACGGCACCATACGACCAGCCGCCGATCTTCATCACGTTGTCCGTGTCCAGACCGAAGTGGACGCCGCATTGACCTTCGCGAATGAAGGACATCGTTGCCGACGCGCTGTTGTTGGTGGCGTTGCCGATTTGCAGGGAGGTATTGCGGTCGTTGCCACTGCTGCTGACGGATGCGATGTTCGGTGGCGCGCCGGACGAGAAAATAGTTCCGGCCGTGCTGTTGCTGTTGCCGCGTAGGATCGCCGTCTGGTTCACCCAGCTTTCCAACGCGACGTTGCCCATATCGGTCGCATCGATAGTGACCTTGACCTTCGAACCACTCCATCCGATTTTCACCGCGTTATTCAGCTGACCTGTGCCGGTGCCCTGCTGCACCGGTGTGAAGCCGAGTAAGTTCTGCTTGGCCGCCAGCGCTTTGGTCATCGTCGCCGCGAAATTCGGATCATCGCCCATCGCATCGGCGAGTTCCTTTAGCGTATCGAGTGCGCCGGGTGAGCCGTTGATGAGCGCGTTCACGGCTGCGGTGATCTGTGTGGTCACCGCCGTCTGCAGCGGCCGTGCATCGAGCGCGGTCTGCAAGCCGTTGATGTCGGCGATCGGATGCGAGTGGGCGAGGGCAGCAGCGCCGATGTTGGCCAGTACTTGCGCCGGCGTTTTTTCCGCGAGCGCTCCGGTGCCGTTGCCGACCAGGTAATTGCCAGCGGTGAAACTGCCGGCGCCGGTACCGCCGCGCGCCACCACCAGGGTACCGCTGGTGATGTCGGTCGCTGAGTGTTGGTGCGATGACGGTGCGAAGGTGAGCGGCACGTTGCCGAGATTTCGGTAGTCGAGGTAGTACGCACCGTGTTGGCCGTCGAGCAGATCCGCGTCCAGTCCGTTGTTTGCACCGGTGTCGTACGAGGCCGCGCCACGGATGCCCAGCGCGGTGACGAACGCCAGTGCACTGACCTTGTTGAGTAGCGTCTTGACGAAGGCGCTCGGTGCGCCGACGCCAAGGCGCTCGTTGAGTGCGACCAGCAAGCTCTTGGGCGTGATGGCGAGCTGAGGGTCGGTGCCGGTGAGGGTTTCGGCATCGGTGGCGAATCGCACCACGCCGGTGACATCGGTGGTGGCCAGACTCATCTGAAAGTTGGTGTCGCCGAACGTGAGGCTGTTGGCATCAATGTCGGCGAACTGCACGTCGCCGGCGAGCAACATGGTGGCCTGACTGCTCTTTTGCAGCAGGTCGGTGGGTTGGCTGTACACCGCGAACAGCGTGCCGTCGGCAAGGTACAGGCCGACACCGCGGACGCTGTAGGTGTCGGTACTGTCATCACGGATGGTGACGTGCAACGTGTCGGTAGCGACCGCACCGCCGCTGATCGTGCTGATGCGCTTGCTCTCACCCGGGATGACCTTCGTCGTGGGCGACGGGGTGAAGGGGGTGGCCGTGATACCGACGCTGACGATGGTGGTGGGCGCCGTGCCGTCGTGCGCGGCATTGCTCAGTGCGGCGCGACCAGCGGCCGTGACGATGAGTTTGAGTGCGGTCATGGGGTGGCAGCCTCGGCGTATAGGTTCAGGCGGGCATAGATGCAGGGACGGATGAACGCGGCGACGCGGAGGCGTCCGGTAAGCGTGGCCGTCTGCGTGAAGGTGAAATGGCTGCGCGTGGGCTTCGTGCGATTGACCTCGGCGATGACGTCGTCGACGAACGCGGCGCTGGCCGGCTCGCCGTCGATACCGGAGACGGTGAGCTGCATGTCGAAGGTGTACGGGATGCCGGGTGGGTCCATCTGCCACCACTCGGTGAGCACCACCGAACCGCCGAAACTGGCGATGACGTCGAAGACGCTTTGCGCGGTGCCCTTGCGTCGGGCGATGTCGATGGCACTGGCGACGCGGGCGCGTTTGACGGCCAGTGGCCAGTAGCTCTTCCACGCGCTGATGCCGAGCGCCCACGCCAGCCATGCGAGCTTGTCTTCCGGACAGGTGTGCGGATTCCATAACTCGGCGATGGGCACCGGAATGTCCGCTAGGCGTGCGGTGGCGGCCTCGATGGCGCGCTCACTGGCCGTGGCATTGGGTGGCAAAAGGCTATTCATCGATTCCGCCATACGCGAGCGCGATCGATGTGCAGTGGGCGGCCTGTGTGCCGCTAATGACGATGTTGGCGCTCGGTGACGTCAGATCCGTGCGCTGGATGCCAGGCACGCGCAATGCACCGTAGATGCCATCGAGCGTGATGTCGCGATCGAGCTTTTTAGAGTTCGCCAGATAGGCCGCGAGGTTTTTATCGGAGGCAGCCAGCACCAGCTCACTATCCGGACCACCGAAGGTATAGCGCGTACCGACGATGGCGAAGGGGACGATTTGCGCGCTTTGCACCGTGACGTGATCGGTCAGCGGGCGCACGGTTTTTGCACTGAGCGCGCTGGTGACGATAGCGAGTAGATCGTCATCGGCCGTGCCATCGCCAATGCGCGATAGCACGCTGACGACGACCTTGCCCGGTGTGGGGCTGGTGGGCTTGGCGTCGAGCACCAGGCCGGACGCACTGAGTGCGAGGAAGATGTACGCGGCATCCGGGCCGGCGACGGAATAACCGGAGGGCGCGAGCGTGACGCGACGGCGTAACTCGTCGTCGGATTCAAACGTCGGCGCGACGCCCAGCGATGGATCGCCTGGGTCGAGGGTGAGACGGGTCACGCCGTAGAAGGCGGCGAGGTTGTCGAGTGTCCCCTTGACGGCGAAAGCGAGCAAAACGCTCTTGGCCGCATCGTTCACCCGTTGCCTCAGGTTGAATTCGCGGTACGCGGCGACCTGCAGGATCTTGTACGCCGGATCGGATTCCACCAACGCGGTGAACGACGGATCGCGCGCGATCAGGTCGGCCAGCGTCTCGGCGAAGATCTGCTCGTACGCGAGCGTTTCCACTACCTCGGGCGGCGGCAGGCGCGACAAGTCGACGGACGTGGTGACCGTCATGGCAGGCGGGGAGCGGGTGGCGTAGGCATGCCGGCATGGTGCTAACGGCATGCGCGTGCGTGCGAGGCGGTAGCGATGTACCAGTGGGCTGGTACATCGGAAGCGGCCTGCCCAGCGGGACCCCACGCAGGGCACCATGGCCGCCTCATGAAGTGGAGCGGCCGGTGACGCGCGTCAACGCGGCACCGGCCACCCGACACCGCAGCAACACCTGCAGGCCAAGCCAAAGGCTCCACACCCCGTCGACGGAGCCCGGCGAGGCTATCACGCCCGTCAACAGGATCTGAGTGATGCAGGATGTTCGTTGTTCGCGCTGCGCGAAGTTGCTCGCGCGCGCCCGTGTTTTTGATGTCATCGAAATCAAGTGCCCGCGCTGCGGGACGATCAATTCGTTGAGGGCCGTATCGAGTCCCCTGCCAGCGAGCCAGGGAGCACCGAACGGAAACACTCATGACGCACACGACTCTTCCCTACACGATCCATCGCGGCGACGCGCTGCAGGTGTTACGCGGCCTGGCTGATGCCAGCGTCGATGCGGTGATCACCGATCCGCCGTATTGCTCCGGTGGCCAGACCATGGCCGCCCGCGCACGGCCGACCGGCGAGAAGTACATCAACAGCGACAGCAAGGCACCGTTGCCCGACTTCGAAGGTGACTTCCGCGACCAGCGCGGGTTTCTCGCATGGGCCAGCCAGTGGCTCGCCGAATGTCATCGCGTGACGAAGCCCGGCGGGCATCTTCTCGCGTTCATCGACTGGCGCATGTTGCCGACGATGACGGACGCCGTGCAGGTGGCCGGCTGGGTCTGGCAGGGCATCGTGGTGTGGGACAAAACCGGCGGATGCCGCCCGCAACGCGGACGCTTTCGTAGCCAGGCCGAATACGTGGTGTGGGCCAGCCGCGGGCCAATCGATATCAAGGCGCACCCGGTGGTGTTGCCGGGTGTTTTACCCGTGCATCCGCAGCTCGGTGGCAAGCAGCATCAGGTCGGCAAGCCCGAATCGCTGATGGAAAAGCTGGTGGCGATCGTGAAGCCGAACAGCACGGTTCTCGATCCTTTTATGGGTAGCGCCACGACGGGCGTTGCCGCGCTACGCGCTGGTCATCGTTTTGTGGGCGTGGAAATGTCGGAGGGATATTTCGGGGTGGCCGAGGAAAGATTGCGAGCCAGTACCCACCTCCCAGCTATTTGAGCCATCCAAAAATGGCCAAATTCGGCGAAGGGCAATGTTCGCCTTAAGCGCCCTCAGCGATGCGAACGTCACGTTCGGCGGCGTTCGACGTCCCCTGTTTCTTCGAAACGTCCGGTCGCATTCATCCGCGGCGGGTGGGGCTCTTTAGTTGATCCTCTTTTCACATTCGACATTCAGTCTATGGATCGACGCCGATTCCCAGCCTCCCTGATTGGGATAGTAAGTATAGAAAATGTAAAACTCCTTGCCGATCACATTTGGGTCGTCACCCTTTCCGGCAGGAGCCGCATACAGCACGGACGCTACCGAAGAGGCTGTCGTTAACAGCTGTACAGGTGGCCAATGGAGTCCATCGGCGGAATCGGCATAGCTGATCGTTTGAGTATTATCAAAAATGACGACATAGCGTTTGAGATAGTCGCTCCAGGTCACAACAGGATCTCCGGCACTCGACTGCGGATTCAGCACGCTGGTTGAGAGGCCGCCGAGACCTGGTTGATCCCATTTTCCCTGATAGTACTTTTCGAAAGATGGGAGCGCTTTCGGAGTGTCGCGATCGAACGCCGCGTGGAGAAATTCATCCATCGGTACGCGCGCCACGGAAAAAAAAGTAAGGTCGCTGCCTCCAACACCTCCGCTCTTCACTTTGTCGGGAAAGTAGTAATAGAAATACTGCCCAGAGGAATTTGACACCAAGTTTCCCGGCGTACCGCCGTCATACTCATTGACTGAAGGTGCCGCTCCAGGCTTGAACGGCACGTTTGCAGTAACGATAAAGCCAAGATCGGTCCAGGTCACGCCTTCGTCGGTGGACTTGGCTACGCCGATCATGACGTATTCGCCATCCTGATTGACAAGGTCGGTCCAGCGGGCCGCTTGATAGACCACTAAGAGATTTCCGGCTCCTGGATGACCGTCCGGAATCCTTAGAACCGGGCCGCCGCCAACGTACACGACGCTATTTTTCTTGAACTGAGTGCTCTGGGGAAGAATGAACTCGCGCGGCGATTCTGTTCCTAATGGATTGTCCAGAGTGCCCACGGTGCGGGTAATCGAGCCATCCCTTTCCTGCGCGGCACCGCATTCTCCATGGCAACTACCGTCGCTGCCGAAGAAGAGATAACTGGCGTGATCGCGGCTCTTGACGATCCCTAATTGCGTGTCCGGCCAATCGAAACCGGTGGGGCCAACAATGCCTGCGGGCCTGGCGATATTGCCGGCCGCAAGCCGCTGCTGCCAGGTTGCCACAACCTTCTCGTCGAGAACGTGCGGAGCGCAGAGGCTGGCGGTTGGTTCCGTGGCCTCAGTCTGCGCAACGAGATTGCTGACTGACGCAAAAAACAATGTCGAAGCGAAACTTGCCGCAATGGTGCATCGATAAAGACAAGACACAGTCATTCGCATATTCACATTATTCTCCGTTCAATCAATGCTTCGCGTCGGTCAAGATGTATTCCCTCAACTCAATAACACTGAATTGTGGGCGTCGTCTGCGCTCGATTTGACCCTCGAGATTTCTCGTGGTCTGACTCGGATATGAGCGCTCATGTCGAGAAGTCGCCGTATGCCTAAGTCTAGTGACAACCAAGAGCACCGTCTTGTGCTTCAACTTCGCTATGACAGTGATGTGTCCGCTTGGATGCCGGATGAACGGAAGGAGGACCGAAGCGGGACTGATTTTTTGGCAGTGTTCTTCTCGGTGCATTGAAGCAAAGGTCGGTGTAGTGCGATGCCTAACGCTTTATGAGTTGATCAATCAGCAAGTCGCGGATCATGTCGCGGTCACCCGCAGCGAAGCCGAGTAGGCGCCGACGCGGGTAACGTACACGCGGGCCATGCGCCGCCACGCGATCCTCGCCACCCTCCTGGTGCACGCTCGCGATCTGCCCGGCCCGGCCGGTGAACTCAACGCTGGCGAAGGCATCGGTGGCCTTGGCCTTGAGGTATTTGGCGGTGCGCAGTTTGGTGAACATGGCGCTGCGCTTGATGCGGCCTTGTTTGCCCCGCAGTTTTTTCCGTGCCTTGCGTGGCACGAACGCGGCGCCGTCGGGGTCCATCTGCGCCGCGATGCGTTGCTGTTGGCTGTGACGTAATGCGCGGCTGATGGCCAGGGCGATCGCGCGGCGGCGGGCGGGTGCGAGCTTGAGTAGCAGGCCGGCGGCCCAGTTCTCGAGCAGGACGAGATCGTCGCTCACGCCGGCGGCACGTCCCAACGGGCGATCAACTGCTCGCGCAGGTAGACCTCCCAATGCTCGGCGGTGAGCTTGGCCTCGGGCTGCGGCTCGTCGGCGATGCGGATATCCAGCTTGCCGTTGCCAAGATCCTTGACGATGACGCGCTCGGTGAGTTGCAGCTTGATGCTCAAGTCGACCTTGTCGTGGTCGATGATGTCGGCCTCATAGGTGATGCCGCTTTGGCGCTTGTCGACGTTGTCGAGCAGCTCGGACTGGTGGACACGCAGCCAGATCAGGATAGCCACCCATACGACGAGCGGATCACCGGCGAAGTCGGTGAGGATCAGGTTGAGCGTGTACGCAGTTTCATAGCTAAGGCCGGGCGCGTAGGTGCTGTGCAGAGCGCCGGCATCGATGAAGACCAGCAACCGCTCGGGATCGCGAGCGAGATCCGGCAGCGCGGCAACGAGGGCCGCGCGTAGGCTGGCGGGCTTCTTCATGGCCTGGCACCGGGCGCGGTGTTGATGCGCACCCAGTCCTGTAGCGCGTTCAGCTGAGCGGCGGTGGCGTGGCAGGCGGTGTAGTTGTCGATGACGGTGCTGGCGACGGTAGAGAGTGCAAGGCCGCTGGGTTGCGCATCAGCAGCTCCGGGGGTGCCGGGCAATACGTCCGTAGCGGCAGCGTCGTGCACGCGGGCAAAGCCAACAGGCACGAGGCAACGAGCATCCGCTTGGGCAGTGACATAGACGGGGATCTCCTTGGTGAGGGTGGCGCCGATGTCGTGTACGACCTGCACGCGATCGACGTACTGCACAACGATGTGGTCGCTGGCTTGTTTCTGTTCGAGCTGGCCCTGTAGGGTGCGGGCGGCGGCCTCGGCGGCAGTGGCTCGCGCTTCGGCGGCGGTGATGCGGTAGTGGGTGATCCACCCGTAGAGGCACAACGCGGTGATCAGTGCGACGCCGAACAGGATCTGGCGCAGCAGGGTCATGCGGCCTCCGCGGTCGCACTGAGCGCGGCGCTATGGCGCGCGTACGCGCTGGCCAGCTTGGCGTCATAGAGGTTCGCCGCGTAGGCCGGGCCGTTGTAGAGCTTGGCGAACGCGGCCCACCGGCGCGCGCGCAAGGCCTTGAGCAGATCCGCATCCAGCTGGACGAAGCGGACGAAGGCGACCAGGTGCTCACCCTCGCCCTTGCCGAACGCAGTGGCCATTGCAACTGCACTGGCGTAACCGAGCGCGGTGGCATGGTAGCCCATGATCTGGAAGCGGCCCCAACTGCAGGCGGCAGTGGCGGCTTCCGGGTGGATGGCGACGGCCTGCGCGAGGCGTGCGTATTCCGCGGCGTTGCCGACGTAGCCGCCGCGCTGCTGCGACAGGATCGACGCCGGCAGTGCAACGGTCGTCGGATCGATGCCTGCCGCTACCAGCTGCTGCCAGAACACATGCCGCTCGAACAGGATCACCACGCGACCATCGGACAGGAAACCACCACGCGGGCTTTCGACCTCGATCACGGCATTGATGGCGGCCGACTCGCAGTCGAGTGTGACAGCCGCGGTGTCGATGTCGTTCTGGGTGAGTGCGAGCGGATCGATGGTGCCGGTCAATGCGGCCTGTGTGCGCGGGCCGGCGATGCCGTCGACGACCTGGCCATGGCTGCGCTGGAACGCGCGTACTGCCACCTCGGTGGCGGCGCCGTACCAGCCGTCGATGGTGAGCGGCTGACCCGCGCGGACCAGCCGCGTCTGCAGCACGGTGACGTCGCTGCCGTGGTCACCGACGCGCAGGCTGTTGGGGTTGTTCATCGTGTTGGGTCCGTAGGATGGCGGCGACGTTGCCGCGGGCGGTGAGGCTGAGCACGCACAGCACCAGGGCAATGCCGAGGTCGCCGAGGTGGATGTCACCGGGTGGGTACTGGCCGAGCGCGATGCCTAGCGCCGTGCTGCCGGTGGAGACGATCAGCAGCCACGCGGCGATGCTGACGATGGGTCGGTAGCGGGCACCCTCGCGGCGGTAGAGGAAAAGGCGCACGCCGGTGATGGCGTTGGTGGCGAACAGCAGCAGGGCAATCAGGTGATCCATTACGGACCTCCGCGGCGCAGCAGATTGCTGATCCATGCCGTGAGGTCGATCGTCTTGATGCGCTCGATCAGCTGGACGGTGAGGGCAATGACGATGGCGGCGGCGATGAAGGACGCGACGCCGGATTCCTGCAAAGGAATCTGCCGCATGAGTAGCGGTGCAGCGAGATAACCCATGATCCAGCTGATGCCGAAGTAGGCCAGCCGCGAGCGCATGGACACCTCACGCGCATGCAGCGCCATCAGCGCGGCACCGGCAAAGGCGCCGATGATGGCGTTGCCGTCGATGCCGGGAATGAGCGTGGTGATGCTGACGCCGGTGGCGACGAGGGCGATGGAGCTGGTGGTGGTCGGTTCGGCCATCGGTGGTCCCCTGTCAGTGCCAGAGCTGCACCAGCGCGGTCTGCGACTGCGTGGCCTGTACGGTGTCGGGCAGGTTGACGACGGTGCCCAGCGGCAACACGACGCCGAGATCGGCGAGGCCGGGATTGGCGGCGAGTGCCGCCTCGGTGACGCCCTCGGTGCGACCCAGTACGCGCCAGCACAGCGCATCCAAGGTTTCGCCCTGGTTGGCGCGCACGATCACAACAACTCCACATCCGCACGCGGGCGGCCGAGCATGTCGCGGATGGCGTAGCGCACGTTGCGGCGGTAGTCGTCGATGGTGGGATCGAGTGTGTCGGCGCGCACGTGGCCGGCGTGCGTGGTGTCGACATCGCGGTAGCGCTCGATCAGTTCGGCCTGCGCGCTGGCGTAGACAGCGCGGCGATACAACCGCACCAGGCGCGAGGTGCCGGCGATGATCTTGCTGGGCACGTTGTCGAGCGTGGCGCGACCAAGATCAACCTGCTGCTGTTGCCAGGCGTCGAGCTGATCCTCGACGGCGGACATGGCCAGCGCGATGCACTCGGTGAGGCGCTCATTGGTGACGGTGCCATCCACGCGCATCACGGCACGTGCCTCGGTGAGGTCGATCGACGGATACCAGTCGCCAGAACGCAGGGGATCGGGCGCGGTAGTAGGCGCGGTGGCGACGAGACCGGACATCATGACCTCACAGGGGTGCGGTTCGGAATAGGTGCGGCGGTGATCGGTGGTGCATCGGGTGGGAGAGAGGTCACACGATGTCCACCGAGCCGCCGCGGTGCTCGGGGCGAGCTCAGGTGGCGACCGGCGTCGACAGAGCCCGCTGCTTTTGCAGCTTGGTGATCTCCGTCTTGA
>Ga0302316_10003026_pt1 | contig 11694 bp, 6 predicted proteins | sample III_Palsa_N3_2_FD_200456 | JGI IMG/M metagenome (GOLD analysis project Ga0302316, IMG submission 200456) | Peat permafrost microbial communities from Stordalen Mire near Abisko, Sweden - III_Palsa_N3_2 | ecosystem: Environmental > Terrestrial > Soil > Palsa > Peat permafrost | place: Sweden... | reverse complement strand
TCAACCTGCTGCTCAACTCCAGCGACGTTCGTATGCTCGACGACATACAGCTTCGCGCCGGCGACAACCAGGCAGTCAACTTCCGCGCCGGCACGCGCTACCCCATCATCACCGCAACCTACAGCTCGGGCATCAGCAGCTCGCTGGCATCATCGCTGGCCGGCGTCAGCGTCAATGGAACCTCGGCAGCCTCATTGCTCGCGCAATACGGCGGAAGCTCTTCGGTCACTGTCCCGCAGGTCCAATACGAAGACCTCGGCATCACCATCAAAGCCACACCCAAAATCCAGCACTCCGGCAACGTCTCGGTTGCGCTCGACATGAAGATCGAAGCCCTCGGCAGCGGCAGCATCGACAGTATCCCTATCCTCAACAACCGCAGCTTCACCTCGACCATCGCCATCCCCTCCGGGCAAACTGCACTGATGGCCAGCGCGGTTACCCGCAACGAAGCTCGCGACATCGAAGGCATTCCCGGCCTCAGCGAACTTCCTGGCTTCCAGGGCACCGAAAAAAGTGCGGAAATCGACTCCGACGAGCTTCTCATTACCATCACGCCACATGTCGTGCGCACCGGACGTTTTCGCGTCACCAGCAGCCGCATCCTCGTCGACCATACCCCCACCGCATCCGAATAACCGGGTATTGGTCAATTTGAATTGCGATATCGGAAGGGGTCGCCACCTAAACCGGTCCGCTTTGCCTTCCGCCGACCTCCTCGGCTATACTCAATAAGGCAGGGCGGGAGTAGCTCAGTGGTAGAGTGCTTCCTTGCCAAGGAAGATGTCGCCGGTTCGACCCCGGTCTCCCGCTCCAAAACACCCCTCCTCATCTGCGATACACTTCCTCTAGAAACAGCTCTGTTTCCTGCGCCTGAAGTGAGCGGTGTAGGTTGAGGCGCGGTACCCAAGTGGTAAGGGAGAGGTCTGCAAAACCTTTATGCGTCGGTTCGATCCCGACCCGCGCCTCCATAATCTCAATTACTTAGCGGTCCTCGAAAGAGGCCGCTTTGTACTTTGCACCAGAGTTTGCACCCGCCCTCCTTCCCATAAACACTCATAATCCAACGTAACGCTGTCTTCCGCTGCACGAACGGCGTCACGGCGCACAGCGTCAGCACTGAAGGCGCGCCCCGCGCGAAAGACTGCACCCCCAGCCGCCGTTTCACGATTGCCACGGATCCCTTCCGCTAAGGCCGGTGGAATGCATTCAATGCCGGCTCAATCCATAACAAATCGAAATGAAACAATTTCTATCGAAAGATAACATAAGTCATTCTTAGGCCACACTCCACGACAATATGCCTTCATCCCCTATAAACTACTGATCGACCTGAATCACAGTCCGGCTCGCGGTTGACCATTCGTGTTTCGATTCGTAATGTATATTTATCATTTCTAATTGAGCCTACCTTGGGAAAGTCACCACCTATCCCGACATCCAAACCTGCAAAAGTCGTCTGTCATCCATCACTCGCGGAGAGCCCTTCATGCCTGCCCACAAATTCACCCCCGCCACCTACGGCAAATTCCTGATCGTCATCGCGGGCTTTGGTGGTCTCCTTTATGGCATCGATATCGGCGTCATCGCAGCTGCTCTCCTCTACCTCAGCAAAACAGTCGACCTTAGCATCGCGCAAACCTCCGCCATCGTTGCTGCTGTGCTCGGTGGCAGCATGGTCTCCTCGCTTATCGCGGGCCTGCTCGCCGATTGGGCCGGGCGCAGAAAGATCATGATCGTCAGCGGCCTCATGTTCCTCGTTAGCGTCGCGCTCATCGTCAGCTCGCAGAGCTTTACCACGCTGCTTCTCGGCCGTCTTCTACAAGGCATGAGCGGCGGTGTCATCGCCGTCGTCATCCCGCTCTATCTCGCTGAGTGCCTCGGTGCGCACAATCGCGGACGCGGCACCGCCGTCTTCCAGCTCATGCTCACCTTCGGCGTCGTCATCGCTTCGTTCACCGGCCTGCTTTACACACGCGCTGCCGAGACTGCCATCGCTGCCGCTGCCGGCAATCCCGTCCTCATCCGCGCCGCTGAAAACCATGCATGGCGCGGCATGTTTTTCGCCACCATGTACCCCGGCACTATCTTTTTTCTCGGCACGCTCTTCCTTGTTGAGACGCCCCGCTGGCTCTTTCGCAAAGGCCGAACCACCGAGGCCCTTGTATCGCTCAATCAGCTCCTGCCACCCAACGAAGCCGCGTTGCAACTCCAGGAAATGCAGGCTCTCGCCTCTGAGAAGAAAGAAAAATCACACGGCACAAACGATTCCCTCTTGCAGCGAAAATATGTCGTTCCCTTCGTGCTTGCCTGCATTGTTCTTGCCTGCAACCAGGCCACGGGCATCAATTCCATTCTGGGCTTTCTGGTCGTAATCCTTAAGCAAGCCGGCATGAACTCCCTCCACGCAACTCAGGGCAATTTCATTGTCGAAATCGTTCACTGCCTCATGACCATCGTTGCAGTCCTTCTGGTTGACCGCAAAGGCCGCCGCTTTCTTCTTCGCATTGGTACCGGCGGACTCATCGTTGCGCTCCTCGGCAGTGCTTTTCTCTTTCATACCTTCGAATCGCAACGTGTCGACGTTAAGCCGACTGTGCAGACAGCCATCAGCGGCAACACGCTGCATCTCCCCATCAATACATCCACGTTCGGCCCCGGCGTCTCAGGCCGCAGCATGGCTCTCACAGTCCTTTACTCCTATGGCCACGGCGACAAGGTCGCGACAGCTCTCGACACAGACCGCGATCCAACTTTGACCATCGCACCCGACCGCACCGATGCGGCTGCTTCGCTCACCATACGTCGCGCCTTCTATGGCCCGGTCGCCTCCGAAACCACCGGCTGGCTCATTACACTTTGCCTCGGCCTCTTCGTGTCTTTCTTCTCTGTTGGACCAGGAGTCGTCGTTTGGCTCATGCTTTCCGAGCTCATGCCCACGCGCATTCGTTCCACGGGAATGGGTATCGCGCTCTTCATCAACCAGGGCGTCTCTACATCCATCGCCGCTGTCTTTCTTACCGTCGTCGGGACATACGGCTATTACGCCATGTTTCTCTTCTGGGCCGCCTGCACCGCTATCTACTTCTTCACGGCAACCTTCTTGCTGCCCGAAACAAAGGGTCGTACGCTCGAGGAGATCGAAGAATACTTCGAGCATCCGCAGCAGAAGAAGTTCGCCTGATATATTCGCCTGATATTTAGGAACAGTGGCTTGTACTATGCCACTCTTTACCGCCAACGATCACCGTTTCCAGCTGCATCGCTTGCGCCACTTCATTTACAGTGAAGCGGATCAGGTCAGCCCGCGCCCCCACTTCCAGCACACCGCGACCACCCACAAACCGCCCGGGATTCACCGTCGCCATCGCAAGCGCCTGCGCCAGAGTGACACCCGTCATGGAGCACATATGAACTACGCCATCCTTTAGTGGCAACACAGCTCCGGCTAAGTACTCCGTGCCCGCAAGGCTCAGCCTTCCACTCTCATGCAATTCAACAAGCCCACCGACCGCCGTCTCATACACGCCAGGAGGATTGCCCGCAACAGACACCGCGTCTGAGACGAGGATCGATCGCTGCACTCCCTTTGCCCGCACCATCACTTTCAACGCATCAGCCGGAATATGCTGTCCATCGGCAATCAGCGTAGCCGACAGGCGGTCTTCTGCAAGCTGCGTCCACACGACGTTGCTATGCCGAGGCAGCAAAGCAGGGGTACCGTTGCCTAAATGCGTCGAAAGCTTCGCCCCTGCATCCACAGCTTTCCGTATCTCATCGCTTGAAGCATCGGTGTGTCCCAATGCCACCACAACGCCTTGCCCGGTCACCGCTGCAATATACTCCGCAGCCTCAGGCGAATGCGGCGAAAGGGTAATCATCCCCACAAGGCCGCCCGACACCTCCTGCCATCGCGCGAACTCGTCGAGGTTTGGCTTCCTCACATGGTCCAGCGGATGCGCACCGCGGTAGCCATCCACTGGGCTGATGTGCGGCCCTTCTACATGCACATAAGGAATCGCACTCGCTGCCACGCTGCTGCGCCGTCTCGCATCCGCAATCGCCCGTAGCGCCTTCGTAATCTTCGCCTCAGACGATGTGATCACCGTCGGAAGAAACGTCGTCACACCCGTAGCGAGCATCTTTTCCGTGAATCGCAGTACAGTTTCCGCACTCACATCCTCGGCATTGATATCTTCGCCACCATATCCGTTCACCTGCAGGTCGATAAGACCAGCCGAGATCCAACCGCGCTCCTCGTGCGACACCTGCCGTATCTGCGTAATCAAGTCGTCTTCAAAGCTCACCTCGATTGCCGTTCCATCAAGGGGATTTCTTCCGCGTAGCACCTGCACGTTGGCTCCTCACTTATTCGCCGGCCACATCGTTCGACCAGCAGCCTCAGTCCCTATTTTAGAGTTCACATGCTATAAACAATGCATTGTTTTATATCGTTTTATTTCTATTTCGAACGACCCACCCAAGACTCCAATGAGATCCCCAATGCGACGGTTCCCAACACTTCAGTTAGCAGCTTTAGCAATTTGCTTCGTGACCAACCACGCTGCACTGATCGCGCAATCGCGGGCCGCAGGTGCCCAAATTGAAGATTCCCAAACTATCGGCGACCATGGCCTCACCGCCATCATAAGGGTTGAAGGTGGCAAACTCAGCATCAACACCGTCGAAGACACACTCTCGCATGCTTCCATTCATCCGAAGGAAGCTTTTGTTCTTGTCTTTCAAAGTGGCCGCGAACTCCGCTCCTCCGCCATGGATGTACAAGGGGGCTTGACATCATCCGCCGTCAAAGTAGACCCCTCCGCATCCCGCCAGGCTGAACACGAACCCGGGCGGCAGCTCTGCGCCAACCTCCTCGACAAGGAAACAGTAACCCAGGTCCGCTGGTGCATGGTTTCGCGCGGACAGCTGCCGTATCTCCGCCAGGAAGTCACCATCGAAGCTCCGGCCCAGCCACTCGCGCTCAGTGATGTACAGCTCTTCCGCTTCCATGACGCATCTGCGCATGTCGTCGGCTCCGTCGCCGGCTCGCCCATCGTCCTCGGAAACTTCTACCTTGGTTTTGAGCACCCGCTGTCTTACAACACTGCCAGCAACGGCGATGTGATCGCTGGTCTCAAACGTACGCTGCCGCTCGCTGCCGAAAAATCCATCACCTACACTTCCGTTATCGGCAGCACACGCCCCGGCCAAATGCGCCGCGACTTCCTCGCCTACCTCGAGCAGGAGCGCGCGCATCCCTATCGCACCTTCCTGCACTACAACACCTGGTACGACATCGGCTATGGCGAACGCTTCGACCAGGCCGCCGTTCTAAACCGCATCAACGCTTTCGGCGAAGAGCTCGTCCGCAAGCGCAACGTTCACATGGACTCTTTCCTCCTGGACGATGGCTGGGATAACACAAGCTCCCTCTGGGGTATCAACAGCGGCTTCCCCAACGGTCTCGCCCCCGTACGTGCCGCAGCCGCCAAGTATGGCTTCGGCATCGGTATCTGGATGTCACCCTGGGGCGGCTATCAAAAGGAAAAGCAAGAGCGCATCGCCTTCGGCAAAAGTCAGGGATATGAAATCGTCGACGGAGGCTACGCACTCTCTGGCCCACGCTACTATGCAAAGTTCGAGGAAACATGTCTCAACTTCGTAAAGCGTGATGGCGTTAATCAATTCAAATTCGACGGTACTGGCAACGCTGGCCAGGTCTTCCCAGGAAGCCTCTTCGACAGCGACTTCTCGGCCGCCATTCATCTCATCGAGCGCATCCGCCAGGAAAACAACAAGGTCTTCATCAACCTCACCTCTGGCACCAAACCCTCACCCTTCTGGCTGCGTTACGCCGACTCCATATGGCGCTCCGGCGAGGACCACCAGTTCGCCGGCGAAGGCAGCTGGCGGCAAAAGTGGATCACCTACCGCGACGCACAGACCTACCAGGGCATCGTGCGAGGCGGTCCGCTCTTTCCGCTCAACTCCCTCATGCTCCACGGCATCATCTATGCCGCCCAGGCAGAACACCTTGCCGACGATCCAACCCACGACTTCGCCGCCGAAGTTCACTCCTACTTCGGCAGCGGCACGCAACTGCAGGAGCTGTACATTACTCCTTCGCTGCTCACAACATCCGACTGGGACACTCTTGCCGAATCCGCAAACTGGTCCCGCCGCAATGCTTCCATCCTGCGCGACACCCACTGGATCGGCGGTGATCCCGCCAAGGGCGAACCCTACGGCTGGGCCTCATGGAACGCCAACGCCGGAATTATCGTCCTCCGCAATCCAACCTCGCATTCACAATCCATCTCCATCGACGTGCAAACCGCATTCGAGCTGCCGCCCAACGCGAAGCCGCACTATTCTATGCACAGTCCCTGGGCCGCTGACTCCAGCAAGCCGGCCATCGAACTAACAGCCCATCAACCGCACACTTTTGATCTGCAACCATTCGAGGTCCTCACGCTGCAAAGTGCAACGAACTCTCAGCCCTGAAGCAGTCAACCACATGCAGAAAGTGACGCACTCCATGCTCGCAAGTTTTGGCTTTCGTATTCTTGCTTCTTCTAATGGATGAGCTACACGATCGTTAACTCAATACCCGCTTCGCGAATCGCGCGTGCGTCTTTTTCCGGAAGCTGGCTGTCCGTGACGATGTGGTCGATCTCAGAAGCCGCCACGATCAGAGACAGACTCCTGCGGTTGAACTTGCTGGAATCGCACACCACAACAACCTTCTCAGCAGCCATCACCATGGCGCGGTTTACTCGCGCCTCAAGAACATTCGGCGTCGTAAGCCCGATCTTCAAGTCGAAGCCATCAACACCGAGAAACACAATATCCGCATGCATTTCCTTGAGGACGTCATCCGCAAGTGGACCGACGACCGACAAGGAATTCTTGCGTAATGTGCCGCCAATCATGATGATTTCGAAGTCACTTCGAGACAGATCCACCGCAATATTCAACGCGTTCGTAATGACCGTAAGGTGCCGCAAAGAAGAGAGAGAACGGGCTATCTCCGTGGTCGTTGTCCCCGAATCGAGAATGATGCACTGTCCGTCCGACACCATTGCCGCGGCAGCCTTCGCAATCTTTACCTTTTCATTGTGGTACAGCTCTTCTTTTTCCTGGATTGTTGGATCGGACAAAGCTCCTGCATGGACCGGCAAAGCTCCACCATGGGTCCTGATCAACAATTCCTTCGCTTCCAGGTAATCGAGGTCTTTTCGAATCGTGATTTTCGAGAGATCAAGATTGCTCGACAGTTCGTCGACAAGCACACGACCTTGGCTCTGTATCAAGGAAAGGATGTGTTGCCGACGCTCCTCGATCAGCATGGGGGCTTTCGCTTTTTTCTTCATCATGATCAGTCTCTGGTTGGGGCTTTGCCACGCAACGTTATACCTCTCTTCGAGAGCGCATCTACGCCGTTGTGCTGGCCGATTCGTATTGCGAGAAGTGTAGCAAACTACAACGGCCGGTTTGTCACTTATCGAAACACAGCAATTCCGCACCGCCAAGCTGCATGAAGTGGTGCGGGAATATTGCTAAGCGACGCCGCGCTTATAGTGAATCTTCCCTATGGGCATGAGCTCCAATACAGAGAACCGACGATATCATCAGGAAGGAAACGCAAAGCGGTGACACTCTCATAAAACTCCTCTTTTTTTGCGCCTAATGATACAGAAAGCAGACCTGAATCGTCGTCGCGTGAAGAAGCTTATGCATAGATGGCAAACTTCTCTACAACTCTGCTGATCAACCCAGTTGGACTGGGCGAATCCGGCTTCATGCCAATTTCGATCGAGGAGAAAAGTCCCAGCAATTGACCGAAGATGACATCGACGGCTGGCCGGTACGCATCGGGGATATCTGCAAACGCTGCACAATTCAAACTGTAGTCGCATGCGGCATCGGTTCCGCCAACAGCCACAATCGTGCGAACCACGCGTTTCGCCCGAACCTCATTCAACAAGTCCACATCGTAGCGGTGGCGGCTTTCCCCACTTGAAACAAACGCAGTAAACAGCGTTTCCATATTTAAGGACGACATGGGTCCATGCCTCAAGCCCAACGTGGTCTCATACATCGTCTGGATCTGTCCGCTGGTCAGCTCCAGCAGCTTCAAAGCAGACTCGCGCGCAGTCGCGCCAAGACCGCCGGCACCAACAAAGCAGGCCTTCTCGTAACCACCTTGCCGCACTTCCTTTGAAAGTGCGTGGGCAAGCGTTGCGCCTTCATCCAGAAGAAAATCCGCGGCGCGCGTCATCGCTTCCAACTTCTTTTCGAAGTCATCGGAAACCCAGAGGGAGGAAAGCGCCTGCCCCAAAATGACCATGTTCGTGAACGAGCTCGTCATCGCGAGGCTGCGGTCATTGACCTTATCGTCCAGCAACACGACGAGTGCGTTTACGCTTGCCTGTGCCATCTGCGCCATACGGCCTTTTTCATTGCAGCTCACAACAACATGCCTTACCTTCGGGCAGCTGTCGAGCGCCTGCTCAAGTACCGCCGCACCTTCCGGGCTCTCACCTGAGCGCGAGAAATGTATCCAGAGATAATTCCGGTCCGGAAGGATTAAATCCTCCCTGTTAGTAAGCATGTCCGTGCTTGCGACCACCGAGACTTCGCAACCCCAGCCACGACGCAGAAGGTTCGCCACCGAATGTCCAATGTAATCTGACGTGCCTGCCCCGATCAGACAAATGGGCCAGCGCTCGTCATAGGCCTGCGTCAGAAAAGACTTCAGCTCTGGCTTAAGCGCTTCGAAAAGTTTGTACGTTGCCTGCCAGGTTACCGGCTGCTGGGCAATCTCAGAAGGGGTATAAACGAGCCCCGCCTCGCGCTTTTTAGCATCAGGAAGCGTTAACAGCGTCGACAGTGGATTCATTGCAAAAGCCTTTTGGGATAAAAACGAAAGAATAAGATACCAAAGTAGATCACCTTTTAGCATCATTTGCAAAAGCTCCCTAACATTGCGGCGGATGGTACGCACACACCACCCCAGCGGCACTTCGGAGACGAACAACTCGCCCGAACTGAGAAAACTATCTCGCTGCCTCAAACGCTCCATCAAGGCCCTCCAACTTGGAGGGCCTTTATCCTGTGGTGCAAAATGGAGTGCGTGGCTTCCGTTCCAATCGAACGTCACGTAACAGGAGAACCAATGGATCGTCGAACGTTTTTGAAGGCAACCGGCTCGGTTGCCGCTGCTGTAACCGTTTCCAGAAACGCTCTTGCTTCTTCCGCACGCACCGTGGCCGCTGGTCGCACCACGCTTCCGATCAATCGCGGCTGGCGCTACTCCAGCAAGCCTCCCGCAAACATCCATCACCCTGAGTTCGACGACTCCACACTCACCCGCGTCATCGTCCCGCACACCAACAAGCCTCTTCCCTGGCACGGCTTCGACGATCGCGAATACGAGTTCATCTCCGCCTATCGCCGCCCCATTCACATCCCGGCAGCCGCAAAGGGCAAGCGCGTTTTCGTCGACTTCGAAGGCGTCATGCTCGCCTCCACCGTCTATTGCAACGGCAAGCGCCTCGGCGAGTACCGCGGCGGCTACACGCCCTTCTCGTTCGAGCTGACGCCACACCTCGCCGCTGGAAAAAACATTCTCTCGCTCGATGTCGACTCCACCGAACGCAAAGACATCCCTCCCTTCGGCAACGAAGTCGATTACCTCACCTTCGGCGGTATTTATCGCGAAGTTGCCCTTCGCATCGTCCCGCAAATCTTCATCGAAAACATCCACGCTAAAACCAAAGATGTTCTCACCGGCAATCCATCCGTCGACGTAGACATCTACCTCGACCGCGCAGCAAACACCCACTCCGGCACGCTCTCCGTCCGCGCCGAGCTGCGCGACGGCGACAAAATCCTTGCTCAATCCACTGCACCCGTCACGCTCCCCGCACCCAAACAACACCACGAAGCCGACGCCGACCAGGCCCTCGGCGCGCTGCCCTACGACCCGGCAACAGACGCTCCGTCAGCCTCAGTCTCTCTCACCGGCAAAGTCGACCTCTGGGATCTCAAGAACCCCAAGCTCTACACCATCCACGTTCAGCTCCTGGAAGACGGCGCGCCCATCGACGAAGACACCCGCCGCATTGGCTTCCGAGAAGCCATGTTCACCGACCATGGCTTCTCGCTCAACGGCAAGATCGTCAAGCTGCACGGCCTCGACCGCCATCAGACATTCCCCTGGGTCGGTCAGGCCATGTCCGGACGCGCGCAGGCGCAGGACGCCAAAATCCTCCGCTACGATTGCCGCTGCAACATCGTACGCACCTCCCACTACCCACAGTCCCGTCATTTTTTAGATGCCTGCGACGAAATCGGCCTTCTCGTCCTCGAAGAAATCCCAGGCTGGCAGCACATCGGCGACCTCGCCTGGCAGGACGTCGCAGTCGACAACGTTCGCCGCATGGTCCGCCGCGACTGGAACCACCCCTCTGTCATCCTTTGGGGTGTCCGCATCAACGAAAGCCCCGACAACCACGACTTCTACACCCGCACCAACAACCTCGCACGCGCACTCGACACCACCCGCCAAACCTGCGGCATCCGCACCAGCGGGGCCTACAACGGCGAGTTCCTCGAAGACGTCTTCACTTGCAACGACTTCGGCTTCCCCCTTTTGAAGCCCAACCACCCCCGCTATCTCAACACCGAGTTCGTCGGCCACACCTTCCCCACCAAAACCATCGACGCCTACGAACGCCAGCGCGAACACATCGTCCGCCACGCCCGCGTCCACGATCAGATCGCCTCAAACCCGCAATACTCCGGCGGCATCGGCTGGTGCGCCTTTGACTACAACACCCACAACAACTTCGGCTCCGGCGACCGCATCTGCTACCACGGCGTTATGGACATCTTCCGCACACCCAAACCAGCCGCCTTTTTCTACAAGTCAATGGTCGATCGCGAAGAAGAAATCGTCCTCGAACCAGCCTTCTACTGGGCCCGAAACGATGAATCCACCAACTTTGATCACGCCCTCATCTGCTCTAACGTCGACACCATCCGCATGGTCGTGATCACCAATACTGGCGAGCACGTGATTGCAGAAGGCGGCCCTGATCACGAACAGTTCCCTCACCTCAAATACCCACCATTCACCTTCCTCGTAGCCAAAAAGCTGTCCGGCGCGCAATGGGGAGATCTCCGTATCGACGGCCTCATCGACGGCAAAGTCGCCGTCTCAAAGCACTACTCCGGTTCCGGCGCCGACAAGGCATTCGTCCTTCTTCCCGATGAAACCAGGCTCATCGCCGATGGCGCCGACGCCGTCCGCGTTGTCCTCCGCGTCAACGACGAACACGGCAACCTTCGCCACTTCGCCGCAGATGGCATCCAGCTCACTCTCGAAGGCCCCGGCGAAATCATCGGCGACAATCCCTTCGCCCTCATCGGCGGCACCGGCGCCATCTGGATCCGCACCACCGAAACTCCCGGCGCCATCACCCTGAAGGGCAAACACCCCCACCTCGGCGTCGCCACAGTCACACTTACATCCTCACCCTCGCAACCAGAAACCGCATAGCACTTGGGTATCCACAAAACTGTCACCCTGAGCAAAAAAGCGCCAGATTCATCTCAAAATTGTCATCCTGAGCAAAGCGCCGAGTTATCTCAGAATTGTCATCCTGAGCGAAGCGCAGCGCAGTC
>Ga0302316_10003022_pt1 | contig 11698 bp, 11 predicted proteins | sample III_Palsa_N3_2_FD_200456 | JGI IMG/M metagenome (GOLD analysis project Ga0302316, IMG submission 200456) | Peat permafrost microbial communities from Stordalen Mire near Abisko, Sweden - III_Palsa_N3_2 | ecosystem: Environmental > Terrestrial > Soil > Palsa > Peat permafrost | place: Sweden... | reverse complement strand
GAACTCCAGCCGATCTGCCCTCCCTGACCGAAAATCCAGTCCTGGTGTGGCTCGCAGACAAATTCGAGTGCTTCAAAAAACTGGCAACCAGTTGTTACTTTCGCACATTCGGGCGAACGCCAGTTCGACGTTGTATATCTCTGCGTCAGAATCTCGATGACCGGTTTCCGGGGGAAGGCGTCCATACCATCTGCAAAACTGCTGCATTTAGCGGAGGCATGCATTACCCTTGTCGGAGAAATAAAAACGGAGTGATGCGATGACGCAACTTCACCTTGGACTGGATTTGTCGACGAAGCGCACTCGCAAAAGGGAGTTTCTAGACGAGATGAGGCGTGTGGTGCCGTGGTCGAAGCTGATTGCTTTGATCGAGCCGCATTACCCTTAGGACCCTTTAAAGTTCCTAACACGCCCTAAGCCGCTCAGCGCTTCAATGCCTCCGGATTCACCATGTTGTTCGTCAGCGTGCCGTTCAACGCGCCGATCAGGTTCTCGGCAGCGTTCTTGTTCATCGCGTGGCGGGTTTCGTGCGTGGCAGAGCCAATATGCGGCAGCGCCACCACGTTCTTCATCTTGAGCAACGGCGAGTCGACGGACAGCGGTTCTTTCACGAACACGTCGAGGCCTGCAGCGAGGATGGTGCCGTCCTGCAGTGCCTGAATCAACGCGTCTTCATCCACCGTCGGTCCGCGTGATGCGTTAATCAGGATCGCGCTTCGCTTCATCTTGTTCAGTTGCTCGGCGCCGATCAGGTTGTGCGTTTCAGCGGTCAGCGGCACTTGCAGCAGCACGAAGTCCGAGGTCGCCAGTAACTCGTCCAGATCGACCTTCTTCGCGCCGTAATCGCGTTCCGCCTGCGCATTAGCGCTACGGTTCGTGTAGAGCACTTTCATGTGAAAACCAAGCGATGCACGCCGCGCAACAGCACCGCCGATGCGTCCCAGCCCAATAACGCCAAGCGTCTTGCCTTGGACATCGACGCCAAAGCAGTCTTCGTCAACGCCCTTCGTCCAATTTCCTGCTTTCGCCCACTCCGCCAATTCCACCACTCGGCGCGCGCTAGCGAGGATCAGTGCGAAGACTGTATCGGCCGTCGATTCTGTTAGCACGTCCGCTGTATTCGTAAGCAAGATGCCACGCTCGTTCAGATCAGCTATATTGAACGCATCGAAACCAACGGAAACCGTTGCCAGCGCCTTCAGTTTCGTCGCTCCTTCGAGCATGGTCGGCGTGATTTGCACGCTCGCACCGATCGCACCATCGGCATCCTTCAATGCTTCGACCAACGCGTCATGTTGCTTCGGGTCGACGGTGGTGACTTCCGCGTGTTCCTGCAGATACGCGAGAACGTCCGCCGGCAACGGCTTATATGCGACGATTTTCTTTCTCATCGAAATAGGTCCTGTGGGATCAAGAAGGTTCGGTATGTCAGGCGCATGCGAGGCGGCGGCCCGGCGTGTACGGCTTATGGCCTCGTTGGTACTGCGCCTGTCGGTCTGTGGCCTCAGCCGCGGCCAACGAACGGCATATTGCTCGCCATGACGGTCATGTTGAGTACATTGGCCGTCAGCGGCAGGCCTGCGACATAGCGCACAGCCTCGGCGACATGCTTTACGTCGAGCATCGGCTCCGGCGCCATCTGTCCGTTTGCCTGGCGCATGCCTTTGGTCATGCGACCTGATAAGTCGGCCAACGCATTGCCAATATCGATTTGACTGCACACGATGTTAAATTCACGCCCATCGAGCGCGATGCTCTTGGTCAAGCCGAGCACGGCGTGCTTGCTAGCCGTGTATGGCGAGGTGAAGGGACGCGGCGTGTGCGCACACAGAGAGCCATTATTGATGATGCGGCCTCCCTGCGGCGTTTGCCTCCTCATCATGCCAAACGCAGCCCGCGCGCAAAGGAATACGCCTGTCACGTTCGTATCTATAAGGTTTTTCCATTGCTCGATGGAAAGCTCATCCATCGGCAGGGCCGGCAGGTTGACGCCCGCATTGTTGAAGAGCACGTCGAGGCGACCGTACGTGTTTGTAATGGTCGAAAATAGCGCATCGACGCTTGCCGGATCCCGAACGTCCGTCGGGACAGCGAGCGCTTCTTGTCCAGCCAACACGGCCGATTGAGCAAGCTCGGCAAGCGGTTCCGGTCGACGGCCCGCCAGTACGACACAATAACCATCTCGTAGCAAAGCGAATGCAGTCGCGCGGCCGATGCCGCTGCCTGCGCCCGTGACGAGGGCGACTTTTGAGGCTAAATAGGTAGACACGAGATTTCCTGATGGTGAACAATATTTAAAGGGATCGAAAGTCTGTCCCAGAAGCAAGCCCGAGAAACCGACCTAGGAAAGCGCGGACGCGCGTTCATTCTTGACAGTTTGCCCGTCCCGGTTGTCGGACGACTTTAAAGGGCTCCAGTAGCGCGCCCACAAGGGTGTTTTTCCCTAAACTCGATCCAACGTTAATAAGCGCTTCTGGGTCGCACCGTCACTCTGGAAGCAACAAAGAGCTACGGCCGGTGCATTTGCGTTGCTATCGAAAATGCCCCACTTAAACTGCGTCACCGCCTCTAAACCGCGGGCCTCTCCGTCGAGTAAGCCGCGACACTTTTCATAAGGCTCGACGTCGTCGCGCGTCATCGGTTCGTTCGAATTCTTCTTCATCGGTACAATGCTGGTCGTTTATTGCGCGATGTGATCGAAAGCGAATGCTGGTTCGTGGATAGGCGCATTCGGAAGCGCAGCAGCGGTAGGTGTAGCTCGCCTGAAAGGCGCCAATACCGATGCCCCTTTTTGAACTCACCTTTATGCGGAAAGCATTGGCCATCCGCGCAATTAGCATGGAACTGGCAGAAACCGGGTTTTCCAGCCGCGTGCAGTATTTGTAGACGGTGCACTAGACTCTCCCACTCTCTCAGCGCCCATCGAGTCAGTAAGCCCGTCTCGTTGTTTCTTTAGATGGAACTCGTGCTTCCATCGTAGCATAGTTTTCTATATGGTTCCAGCGTGTAGAACAAAAGACATATTGGGTAGTCCGCGTACAATTCTAGCCAGGAAGCTACAAACGTAGGCTCTATAGACGGTAAAAATTGGAAAATCTTACCAAAGTGAAAATAGAAGAGTCGGTGGTGCCGATCGAAGAAAGGTCCCCGACTGGCGTCGGCGTGCTCGAGAAGGCTATGTATCTGCTGAACATCGTCTCACAGGCGCCGGCGCCGATGACCTTTACCCAAATGCTGCGGGCCGGCGGGCTGCCCAAAGCAACGCTTCATCGGATTCTGACCACGCTCCAGCGCGAAGGCCTGCTTCGGCACGATGCTTACAGTAAAACCTTCCGGCTCGGACTGCGCTTTTTGGAACTCGCGCACGAGGTATGGAGCGACTTCGATCTGCGGGTTGCCGCGCAAGACGAACTTGTCCTGTTGCGTGATCTTGTTGGCGAGTCGGTGCATCTGGCGATTCTGGACGGCAACAGTGCGGTGGTCATTGCCGGCGAAGACGCGCGCCAGGCGGGGGGGGATTCGACAGGCGTCGGCATGCGCTGGCCGCTTCATGCAAGCGCCGCCGGTAAGGCCATCGCGGCCCACCTCGATTCGCGCCAGCAGCAGCAGTTGCTGAACACGATCACATTGCAGCCGCTCGGTCCGCGCACCATTACGTCTATCGACGCGCTCAGGAGCGAACTCGACCTGACGCGCTCGCGCGGCTATTCACTCGCGAATCAGGAAAGTTCGAGCGACACGGTCGCGCTGGCGGCCCCGGTGTTCGACTTCGAGGGCCGGCCGATCGGTGCAGTGGCCATCTCCGGCAATGCAAGCCGGCTCGACGTGGCGCGCGCGCACAACCTGTCGGCGGCGGTGATGGGCGCTGCGCGCAAGATCTCGCACAACTCGGGCGGCCAATCGATGTCGCTTGCAACAAAGAGCCAGCCCCCCACGCTGGCGAGCGCGGACGTTCACTGCGTGAGCGAGGTGCCGTCGCTGCTCGGCGAGGCGCCGACGTGGTCGACGCGCGACGATGCGCTCTACTGGGTCGACATCCTCACGCCGACCATCCATCGCTTCGACGCTGCCAGTCGCACCAGTACGGAGACCAAACTCGGTTCGATGCTGAGTCTGGTAGTTCCCAAGGCAACCGGCGGACTGCTTATCGCGACGCCAGGCGGCCTGATGACCGCGGACGACGGCGGTCATCTGACGCGCTTTTCTCACCCCGAGTTCGATCGGCCCGGCAATCGCTACAACGACGGCAAATGCGACCGTATGGGCCGCTTGTGGGTCGGCACGATGGACATGGGCGCGGCGGCGAATCGCGGCAATCTGTTCCGCGTCGACGCGGACGGTTCCTGGAAAAAATTGGATACTGGCTTCACGGTTGCGAATGGCCTGGGTTGGAGCCCGGACAATACGCGGATGTATTTCACGGATTCGCACCGCAAGACTATCTATCAGTACGACTTCGACCTGCTCAACGGCACGATCGCCAACCGCCGGCCGCTGATCACGCTCGACTCGTCGGCGGGATCGCCCGACGGCCTGACCGTCGATGCGAGCGGCTGCCTGTGGGTCGCCATGTGGGACGACTGGTGCGTCGTGCGCTTCGATCCCGACGGCCGGGAAATGTCCCGCATTCGCATGCCTGTTCCGCGCCCGACAAGTTGCTGTTTCGGCGGCCAGAATCTCGACGTACTCTACGTGACCAGCGCGCGCGTGCGGCTGACCGAAGACATGCTCAACAGCGCCCCACTGTCCGGATCGCTGTTCGCGATCAATATTCCTGGCGTGCGTGGGCTCCCCGAGACGACCTTCGCCGGGTAATTCTCTTCGGATCATCGGTACGTGAAATCGCCGGCGCTACGCCGGACGATGTCGAGACCTTTCGTGCCGCCTTTCCTTCACGCTTGCACCGATTGCGCCTTTCGCCCCAGCTCGAGCGGGCGACGCTTTTTATCAGCACCTGCTCTGTGACGCATTGTTACAACGCAAACTATAGGGCTATCCCGGGGAGCCACCAAAACATCTTGCATCAGTTCCATCGACTGCTAAACTCCTGTTAATAGTTCCAACATTCGGAACCAAATAAGGAGACGGTCGATATGAAAAGAAAGTTGTTTGTGGCTGCCTTGACCGCGCTTGGCGCGAACGCTGCGATGGCGCAGTCGTCAGTGACACTCTACGGGTTGGTCGATTTGGAGGTCGGCAAATACGACGGCAGTCAGGCTATCCGGATGAACACCGGGGCGACCAGCTTCTGGGGTTTCAAAGGGGTCGAGGATCTGGGAGGCGGGTACAAGGCAATCTTCCAGTTGGAACAACAGTTCAATCCGAACAACGGCACGTTCTATAACTCGAGTTCGTTCTTCAGTGGCCGCTCGACCGTCGGGCTTGAGGGATGGTTCGGTCACCTCGCCCTGGGCCGGGATGTCAATGCGAGCCACTACGCCGAAGTATCGGCCGACCCCTTTGGTCAGAACGGCTTGGTGGCGGGCTATGCTGCGCGCGGCGGCATATCCGAGGCAAACGGCGGCCCAGGGCAAATCGATACGGTGCGCACGAACAATTCGGCGAATTATGCGTACACGCTGGGTTCAGTGACTGTGCGCGCGCAGGTCGCCTCACGCGACTCGGCGGTTCAGGGTGACAACATTCCTTATTCCGCGTCGATCGTGTATCAGAGTCTGAATCTCAAGCTCGCCGCCTCGTTCATCCGTCCGCAGGGGGACCACGCTCACTGGGCCTATACGGCTGGTCAATACGACTTCGGGTTTGCGCGGCTTTATGCCGGCTATGGCTTTGGCCAGAACACGTTTAGCCAGTCGATTCACAACCAGATGGCCGGCCTCAGCATCCCCATTGGCCCGGCGCAGACGGTAATGACCACCTTCAGTCACACGGCATCCAATGGACAGACAATTCAATGCCGTAGCGCATTGGGCTATTTCTACTTCCTGTCCAAAGCGACGAGCGTCTATGCGGATGTCGTCTACGACTCCAAGTCAGGAAGATTCGCTTATGGAACCACAGGCTGGCAGGCGACGAACACGTCGACTAACGGCACAGGCTATACGGTCGGTCTGCGACACTTATTCTGAAACACATCAGCGCGATTGCCGGTCACGCACACATGTGGTCGACAAAAAGGAGGCGAACTGAAGAGCGGTGCGAGGAGAGAGGTGATCAAGCGAGCTTCCGGCCAGGTGTTTTCACTCTCCGAACGCCAGGATGGCGCGCTTCGTTTGCTGCCCGTTTTAAAGGCCCTGGAAGCGGGCCGCTCTTTTTCGCCTGCGTGCGAGATTTGAACTACGCGCTGCTTTGGACTTTACAGGGTGGCGTTTTGGGTGGCGTTTTGGGTGGCGTTTTGTGTGGCATTTTTGCGTCGGCGTTGGCCTCAACGTCGCTCGCTTGGGGAGACGTGAAAGGATGACCGGCCATCTGCCCTCCCTTGCAGTTGGGTTATCGGTTAGGCGTGCTTTTTATGTTTCCGCGCTTCGCGCCGATACGTGCCTCTGCTGCCTGAAGATTGCCGGGGTACTCAACATAATCGACGGATCCGGGATGGAAGCCCGCATGCTCGACCTCGATAAGCTCTGCAATGACTTGAGCCCGCGTCAACGGCTTGCCTGACTGGGCCAAAGAAACGGCGGGAACGGCCGCTACAGAGAGTGTCGCTAAGGCATATAAAACGAGTTTCATGATGACTTTCCTCCGAGGAAAAGGAGACGTCGTCCCGGCCACGCCGGCAAAGCGCCAACGGCCGGTAGATTCATTGTAGCCAAGCAGACCTCGCCTTGCCGGGTCCGCTACTCGTTAGCGATTGACCGGCACCGGATTGCCCTCCTACTACTTTCTCATGCTCGACGCGGCCTCGACAGTAAAGCGAGGTTCGACGTTCTGAGGCTTGTGCGCTGCAATGAATGCGAATGAGACACTGCCATCAAATGGAAGCGATGCGAAATTTTCCCGAGGGCGACGGCCTGTCAGTGTATTCGCAGGCAAACTCAATGCCATGGCAAGACGATTGAACGACCGTTCCGAGAAAACCCCTGAGCTACAAAATGCCAGCCGAACGATTCCAGCTAACTATTGCATCCACCCGGTTAAATCCGCCTCGTCACAGCGAACGCTGGTCCGGGGTTTAAAAGCGTATTTCCAGATTCGTTCGCCGGCTGAAGGCCACGCACCGTGGTGAAAGGGGACTAGATTGGCAGAGAACGATCGAGATATGACCTGGGGGTGTCGCCGAGCATTTTTCGAAAGAAGGAAATGAAAATGCTGTCGCTGGAGAACTCCAGTTCCGCCGCCGTGTACGAAATACTGTGCCCGGTGGCCAGGAGTTCTATCGATCGCATCAGACGCCATTGCTGACGCCACTGTTGATACCCCATCCCGGTCTCTCTCTGGAAAATGCGCGTAATGGTCTTGCCACTTGCCCCGACCGCTTCTTCCAGCACCTGCAATTCCGGTGGCATGCGATCCGGCTGGGAGGTCAGCTTCACGAGGCGACGATCGGAGGGTAACGGCAGCAACATTGCCTCCTGCGGCGCATCGCCTATTTCGTGAATACAGAGTCCGAGCAGGTGCGCATGCCGACCATGGCGCCAGTCTTCATGAAAATCCGCCAGCGCGATCGACTCAAGGACCGCGCGCAGCAATGGGCGGACGTCGATCACGCGAACATCGTTCGGTAGCGACATGCTCAGGTCTGGCCTGAACCAGAGCGACCGATAATCGACCGTTTGCTGCATCACCGCGCGATGCGCCGTGTGCGGTGGAATCCAGACGGCGCGCGATGGCGGAAGCAGGCACAACCGGTCAGCCAGGGTTATCCGGATGCAGCCACGCCGCGCGTACAGCAATTGCCCCCGCTGGTGCAGATGGGAGCCTGAATCGTGATCGCCCAGCGAGGTCGCAAGGCCAATGACCTCGGCCTCGAAGGAGTCGGGGTCGAACGTGTCAGTTGCGTCAGTTGCGTCGAGATAGGGCATGCAAGCCATTGTCCCTTTTCAGATATTTATTGTCCAAAAACCTGTAACCGAACTGGTGAGAATGATCGACCATAGCGTCTTTCGTCAGGAGGACGGTGTCATGCAAGCGAGAGGTCTGCTCCCATTATCCATCGCGTTGTTGATGTTCCCGCAAATCGCCCAGACCCTGTTCAGCCCGGCTCTGGCCGACTTTTCACGGGCATTTTCGGTTCCTCCTGAAGCGGCGAGCCAAGCCCTTGCGGTTTACTTTGTCGCGTTTGCTTTCGGCGTACTGGTCTGGGGACGCGCATGCGACCGGATCGGCCGCAAGCTGGCGATGTTGGGTGGCTTGTTCGTCTATGCAATGGCCTGTTGTGCCGCGTTTGCCGTCACCACGTTCGATGGTTTGCTGGTATCTCAGGCCGCTGCTGCTTTCGGCGCGGCCGTCGGCTCGGTTGTTACGCAGACGGTGCTCAGGGACCGGTACGCAGGGGCAGAGCTAGCCAGAATTTTCTCGATGGCGGGCATGGTGCTCGCCGCCAGTCCCGCCATCGGGCTGTTCGCGGGCGCCGCGCTGGTGCGCAGCTTCGGCTACGAAGGTGTGGTGGCCGCTCTATTCGTACTCTCGTGCGTGCTGATTGTCTGGACCGTGGCCGCGCTGCCCGAAACTCGCCCGCCGCGTCGTATGACCGAGCCGCTTTCCGCAACGTTAAACCTGATGCTTCGGGATCCGCTCATCTGGCGTGCCGCCCTGCTGGTTGCTGTATTCAATGTCGCGCTTTATAGCTATTACGATCTCGGCCCATTCGTTTTCCAGCGACTCCATCTTGGCACCGAGATGTACGGGTACAGCGGAGCCTTGCTGGCGCTAGGCTCAGCGCTGGGTGCGTGGATCAATCGGCACAGGCTCAAGGCAGGCGGTCAGGCCGAAAGCATGCTGCGAATGGCAAGCGTATTGATGCTGGGAAGCGCGCTTGGCGTCGCTGCCTTGCAGGACAGCGCGTGGTTCCTCGCACCAATGCTGCTAGTTGTAGTGGCGTTCGGTGTCGCCATCCCCAATGTGCTCGGCCACGCGCTTGTCGCCTACAAAGACAGGCTGGGCTCCGCGGGCGCGCTGTTCGGATTGATGTACTACCTGATGATCGGCGCGGGAATGATGGTGACCGCGTCGACTCAAGCGCTTGGGGGAACGCTAATCGTGTGCGGCGTGATCGCGACGATGTTGTGCCTGTTTCGGTTAATGCAGGAGGGTAGGTCACGACAACGTAATGTATAAGGTGCGGTTGAATCACATCCATAAAGATAAACAATGCGGTACCGCGCGGCCTCAGGCAGAAGTCCGACGAACGGTGGCACGGCAGATATCCACGCATCGATACGGTCATCTGACAGCCCAGGGCCGCTTCGCTAGTGTTAGTAGCCGCTCGAATGTCCCAGACACGACGCGAACGAATGCCGTTTCCAGGTGGCCGCGATGGCGCGCCCCGATCGATTCATTCGCGCGTGGTTGAATACGCTGTCACGCGATTTCCAAACAGGACCCCACGACAGAATCGCAACCGGGCATTAGCCGGCTGATGAGTCAAGCCGATTGACTTAGCTTGTGGCGAAGGTACCAGCGCACACACAGAACAATGATCTCCCGATCAAAATGCTGACCTGCGAACACCCCCGCCAGAACTTTCCCCTTGCCCATCACCAGCCACCAGATTGATTGGATCGCCACCTTAGCCAATTTGCCTATTTGCCTATTTGCCTATTTGCAGCAGAACCGTGCGACAAGTGTCGCCGTCCGCCAAGCGTTAATCGGCAATCAATATGGACGGCAAAGTTCTTTCTTGTCTTGTCATACATTCGATGATCGATGTGCCGGTGATCGAGGCTGTGACCTGGACATGCGCGATGGGTAACAGTCGGGTGTGAAGCTCCGGGGACGATGTACTTCTCGAAAGAATACTCACCTCGGCGACGAGGAAGGAGTCGACACTGCCAGCCGCCGTGCGGTGTGAAGGCTAGGCAAGTTCCGCATGCACAACGTAAAGTGAACTGCAGTTTGAATTCTCGTAATGCAAGATGAGCCAAAGCTGCTGTCAGGCTCAAACCAAAAGGTGAATGGCTGGTTACGCTCCCGGTTCTTGAGCGTACGCCGTCGAAGCGCCATCGGGAAAGAGGCAGGTGCTAAACGGATAGGCCCGCGCAACTGGCGGGTCGGCAAGGAAGAGAACGTGGTAAGCCAGATTCTTCGCCTTGATTTCGGTTCATCGCAATCAAGGCAGGCAACCCGTGAGGGGCGCTGTGAGGAAGCGGGTATGAGAATGCGGAAAAAGTGAAGGGCGGCTGAGAATAGGCCGCATAGGGGTTCAAAATTTGCCCCAATCTGAAAAGATGCAGACTTTCGCGTGGTGCAATTGTCGTGGGCCTACATTCGAAATTCGACGAAGGGCAGCTTGTGAGTAGCCGGTCTGACTACGGTTCAGCGCCCTTCGCCTCAGTAATGACGCGAATCAACGATGTGACGTTTGCGAAGGGCTTGCGCTGCAATGGCAAGACCGGCGTCAACTAGACGCTAATGCTGTGTGCGAGCCGTGTGCGGGGAAAGCTCGCATGCACGGTTCTTCGGGGGCCGCGTTTCCGAGAAGAACCGTGGCTACCCTCTCATCGCGCGCTCTGCCGCGCGGGACTGGCAAAAGTCATCCTTGCCAGCGTCCAAGCCCGCATCGTCGCGCGCTTTCTGTGTCCGCACGCCTTGAAGTGGCAATGTCAAGTTGTTGATCTGTTCGCTTATAGTCCGGCCTCGACAGGCCGTCAGTAAGCCCACCATCCGGGGCCCCACATGCCCCAGTTCCACGCGGCGTTTTCATTCATCTCCGCATTCATGCGCTCCTGGTTGATGAAGTTTTGTCGAATCTGTTCGCGCTTGTAGTTGTCCCACGCATTTTCGTCGCCGATATACAGGCAGCCACACGCATACGGGTCTGCGTATAGAAAGACGACTTTCCCGTCCTTGACCTTCTGAACGACACGATTCGGCGGTAGCGTCTGCAACTGCAAACGTTGTTGATCGGTCGTCACAGGGACTATGTGGAAGCCCGCCGCCGCCAAAAGGTCATTGCGCTCGTTGGCTCGTTCGACAGGACTCGCACATCCGGCAATCAGAACGCTCGCGCTCATTGCAATCAGAACAGTGGTCCATCTGAGTTTCATCATCATCATCCTCTTCGAGTATTCCTTAATATAAAAAAAACGGTGCGAAAAATGCTCATTGAAGATCAGGCTGCAATTACGGGCTTCGACGGGTGCCGTGCACAGGCACAATTAAGCGCTTCACTACGAACGCCAGCCGCGCACACTTGGCGAAAAATGGAAAGTGGTGACCCAGGCTCTCACGCGGATCGCGCGCATTGCGGCTCCGGTGAGAGTCATCACGAATGCTCGAATAGCGAAATTTTCTTTGCCTTGATCATGGATCTGACTTTCGACATGAACGAAGCACTAGGATCTTTAGTACATGCTTCGGCGACAGTCTCTCCGACCGGCTGAGCCGTATCGATCACCATGCTGTCCGTTTCCTTGACGCCGAGCTTATCGACACCGGCAACCCAGTAAACCAGGGCAGGTCGATACTGTTCATCGACCGCGACATAGTCGGCGCAGCTCATTTTCGCCGGACTCATTTTCTTCGCCTGTGCGCTAGCTGCCTGAGCCGCGGCCAAGCAGATAAAGATCACCAAGATTTT
>Ga0302316_10003016_pt1 | contig 11721 bp, 7 predicted proteins | sample III_Palsa_N3_2_FD_200456 | JGI IMG/M metagenome (GOLD analysis project Ga0302316, IMG submission 200456) | Peat permafrost microbial communities from Stordalen Mire near Abisko, Sweden - III_Palsa_N3_2 | ecosystem: Environmental > Terrestrial > Soil > Palsa > Peat permafrost | place: Sweden... | reverse complement strand
CGTGTCGGCGTCGTCAATTTGCTTGTCCGTACGCCATCTCAACATGCGTGGAAACCGCACGGCAATGCCGGACTTATGGCGGGGACTCGCCTGGATCCCTTCGAAGCCGATCTCGAACACGAGCGTTGGCGTGACGCTGCGCACCGGCCCGAATTTTTCGATGGTCGTCTTGCGCACGACCGCATCGACCTTGCGCATCTCCTCGTCCGTCAAACCGGAATACGCTTTCGCGAAGGGCACGAGGGTGCGCACGCCATCGGCTTCGTCCCACACGGCGAAGGTGAAGTCGGTGTACAAGCTCGCGCGCCGGCCGTGGCCGCGTTGCGCGTACAGCAAAACGGCGTCTATGGCGTAGGGATCGATCTTCCATTTCCACCATGTTCCGGAAGCCTTCGTGCGGCCGACACCATAAAGCGATTCACGCCCCTTCAGCATCAAGCCTTCAACGCCTCGGCCGCGGCTTTCGTCGCGCAACGCGGCGAGGGTTTCCCAATCGGGCGCTTCGACCATCGGCGACACCCGCAGCAGGTCCACCGCCAGCGTTTCGCCCAGCGCGACGGCCAATGCATCGAGTTGGGCGCGGCGTTCGATCAGCGGCGTGACGCGCAGATCGCGGCCATTGGCTTCCAGCAGGTCGTAGGCGAGAAACGTAGCGGGCGAATCGGCAAGCACTTTCTTCGACAAGGTCTTGCGCGTGATTCGTGGTTGCAGTCGCGCAAACGGCAATGGCGCGTCGCCACCGGGTTCCCACGCGAGAATTTCGCCGTCTATGACGGTGCCGTCCGGCAGCGCGGCGCCGAGCGACGCGAGTTCGGGAAAACGGTCGGTGATGAGATCTTCACCGCGCGACCACAGCCACACCCGGCCGCCGCGCTTTACAAGTTGTGCGCGAATTCCGTCCCACTTCCATTCGATGACCCACTCCGACGGCGCGCCGAGCGTCGCCGGGTCGGCTTGCAAGGGATGCGCCAGGAAAAAGGGATACGGCAAGCCGAGATCACTCTCATGCGGTGTGGCGGCGTTTTCATCGTCCGTGGTTTCCGGTGCGATCAGCCGCAGATAACGTGCCGCCCCCGGCGCTTGCTGCGAATCGGTCCAGCCGACCATACGCTGGGCAATGCGTTTGTGATCCACACCCGCGACTTCGGCGAGCGCGCGCACGACGAGTTGGCGTGCGACCCCCACCCGAAACCCTCCGCCTATCAGCTTGGTTAACAAGAAGCGTTCGCTCCAGTCGAGCTCGTCCCAGTAGCTGAGCAAACGGGTTCGAAGCTCGCCCGGCTCCTTGCCGCGCAAGGTCAGCACGCGCTCCTCGATCCATTGCGCGAGGCCGAGTTCGGAGGTGCGCTGCGCGGGCGGCAGGATATGCGCGATGGTTTCGGCCAGATCGCCGACCGCCTGATACGACTCGTCGAAGAGCCATTCCGGCAAGCCGGCGCGCTCGCGGGCGAACTCGGAGAGAAGGCGGGTGGGCACCGATTGGCGAGGTTTGCCGCCGCTGAGAAAGTACGACGCCCACGCGGCGTCCTCGGGTTCGGCGGCCGAGAAATACGCGATCAACGCCTCGAGTTTTTCATTCGTCGACGTGGTGCCGTCCAGAGCGGTGTACAGCGCGGCGAAGCGTCTCATTGCGCGTCGGCCTCGGGCGAAGAAGGAAAGTCGACGGCTTGCTGCGCGGACGAGTTCGTCTGACCGCTTTCCGCCGCGTCGGCTTCGATGGCGTCATCGCCGTATTGGGTCGTGAACGCGCCCGCTTCCAAACCTTGCTCGCGGAGCCAGCGCACCATCGGCTCAATTTGCCCGTGCGTGACGATCACGCGTTGCGCGCCCGTTGCACCAATCGCTGTTTGCAGACCCGGCCAGTCGGCGTGATCAGACAGCACGAAGCCGCGGTCCAGACCGCGTCGCCGCCGCGTGCCGCGAAGGCGCATCCAGCCCGACGCAAACGCATCGCTATAGTCGCCAAAGCGACGCATCCACGCGCTGCCTTGCGCGGACGGCGGCGCGATGATCAGTGCGCCCTTGAACGCGGTCTTGTCTTTCACGGCAATGTCGCTGACGGGCCGCGTCGGCGGCAGATTCACGCCCGCTTGCGCGTACGCCCGATTCAGCGGTTCCACGGCGCCATGGCAAAAGATCGGTCCTATGGCGGGATTGACACCTGCAAGAATCCGCTGCGCCTTGCCGAACGAATAGCAGAACAGCACGGAAGCCCGGCCTTCGGCCGCATTATGCCGCCACCAGGAATCGATGCCGTCGAAGACCGCGCGAGATGGTTCCCATCGATAAATCGGCAGGCCGAACGTGGATTCCGTGATGAACGTGTCGCAGCGAACCGGTTCGAACGGTGCACAAGTGGGATCGGGCTCGACCTTGTAGTCGCCCGAGGCGACCCAGACCCGGCCCGCATGTTCCACCCGCACTTGCGCGGAGCCGAGCACGTGGCCGGCCGGATGCAGTGAGACCGAGACGCCGTTGACGACCAGGCGCTCGCCGTAGGGGACACCTTGAAGGGAGATACCCGGCAACCGCGAGAGCAACACACCGACACTCGCCTCAGCCGCGAGATAACTTGCGTGCCCGAAGCGGGCGTGATCGGCATGGGCGTGAGTGATGATTGCCCGATCAACGGGGCGCCACGGGTCGATATAGAAATCGCCCGGCGGGCAATAAAGGCCTTCCGGCCTTGCGACAATCAAGTCGTGCGGTGCATCCAACCGGTCCCCACTCGCGGAAAGAAGATAACGACAGGGTAAATAGGGCCAAAACGCCGGAGCGGAGAGGGTCGCAGTGGCTGAAATGGTATTGGATCACAGCAAATGGCATGCCGACACGAGGTAATAAAGGTGCAACATATTGGTAATCTTATTCGTATGAAGAATAGATTGAATATCGGTAAAACAGATTCATCGACGGGAAGTATAAAAACAGCCCGCCAATAAACGCCGCATTCGAATCACGCAATTGGATTGTTCAGGGAAATACCTGATAGCGCGGAGAGCCGCCAACCCAGGCTTTAACATTCCCGAGCGTGGTAATGGCGATCTCGCTGAGGGCTTCGCGGGTGAAGAAAGCCTGATGTGAGGTTACGATAACATTTGGAAAGGACAATAGCCGTGCGAGCACGTCGTCCTGCAGCATGTGATTCGAATGGTCTTCGAAAAAGAGTCCGCCCTCTTCCTCGTAGACGTCCAGGCCGAGATGGCCTAGTTGCCCGCTTTTCAACGCGCCAATGAGCGCCCGGCTGTCGATCAAACCGCCGCGGCCCGTATTAATCAGCATGGCGCCGTGTTTCATGCGGGCGAGTGCGGCGGTGTCGATGAGGTGATAGGTGGAGGGTAAGAGCGGGCAATGCAGGCTGACAATGTCCGACTCCGCCAGGAGAGTATCGAGCGGAACATAGCGCGCTCCGGCTTGGAGAAGATCGGCTGCTGGCAGTCCAGGATCAAATGCCAGCAGCGTCATGCCGAAACCGGCCATGATGCGGCCGAATACCCGCCCAATTACGCCTGTGCCAATAATGCCAAGCGTCTTGCCGTGCAGGTCGAAACCTAGCAGGCCATTAAGCGAAAAATCGCCGTCGCGCGTTCTGGCATAAGCGCGATGCAACTTGCGATTCAACGTCAGGATCAACCCGGCGGCGTGCTCCGCCACCGCATGCGGAGAATACGCCGGCACACGCACCACGCCAATTCCGAGCCGGACTGCCGCTGCCAGATCGACGTGATTAAAACCTGCCGAGCGCAGCGCCACGAGCTGCGTGCCGCCCTCGCGAAGGGTTTCCAGGACAGTTTCGTCCAGGATGTCATTCACGAACGGGCATACCACTGCGCACCCGTGGGCAAGAATCGCCGTTTGCGCGTCAAGTTGTGATTCCTGGAACTGCAGAGAGTAACCAAACGCCGCGTTTGCCTCTGTGAAGACATCGCGATCATATTGCCGGCTGCTGAAGACGATGATATGAATCGACATCGAATGGTCTCCCTGCCAGCGAGGTAAATCAATCAGTTAGCGACCGCGGTCGTCGGCGGCACCATGGAAAGCCGCGCGAGAATGGTTTCCGGCTGCGGCAGTCCAACTTCTCCGCCCGGACCCATATGCTCGAGCGTGTAGTCAATGAAGGCGCGCGTCTTGGCAGGCAAATACTGTCGTCCCGGATAAACAATAGACACCTTCACGTCCGGATCATCAATAGCGTAATCACCCAGTACCCTTACGAGCGAGCCGTTCTCCAGATCTGCCGCGACAATGCCTTCCGGAATGATCGAAATACCCATGTGCGCAAGCGTTCCGAGCCGCACCATCAATGCGCTGTTGACAGTATAGACAGGAGCGAGCGTGACCTGGTCTGCACTGCCGTTGTTGCGATGCCGGAAGTGCCAGGTGGCGCTGCGCATTTCGCTGGGGAGCGCCACGAACGCGTGGTGCAGCAAATCGGCCGGCGTGCTGGGCGAGCCGTGCTCTTCCAGATAAGCGGGCGTGGCGACGGGAATCAGCGTGTTGGTGGCGACCGGGCGTTCTACCAGCGCCGTGCTCGTCACCATGAATGCCGTGACAATACCGACATCAAATCCGTCTTCCACAAGATCCACATGGCGCTCTGATAACGTAAGCCGCACGTTCACCTTTGGATAGACCTGCCGAAAGCCGTCGATCAGTGGCGTCAGCGCCATGAGCGAAAGCGACCCGGATGCCACCACGCGCAATGTCCCGCTGGGGTCGCCTTCTGTATGCGCGACCATTGACTCGAGATGATCGAGTTCTTCGAGCAATGCGCGGCAGCCTTCGAGATAACGCGTGCCGGCTTCTGTAAGTGAGAGGTTACGAGTAGTGCGATTGATTAACCGGGTGCGTAAATGCGCTTCCAGCATTGCAATTGCGCGAGTAACAAGCGCGTTTGATACATCGAGTTGTTGTGCGGCGCGCCGAAAGCTTTCGGTTTCCGACACCCGCACGAACACACGCATGGCATGAATTTGATTCATCGTCTCTTACCTCTCAGTGTCCAAAACAGCGTGGGACCGTATTGCGCATCACCGCGCATACGGCATCTTTTGATCGGTGCCAAAAGCGTATTGACACCAATGCGGAATTGCAATATCTCGTTCATTTCTTGTTTGCATTCCGCATTAACCGCAAGACTTTCACATTTGCTAATTCATTGCAATGAAAAATTACACTTCCACGGATTTTGGAATGGATCGTCTGATTTATGCAGATTTTTGTTTCAAGAGTTGCGTTACTTCATTCGGATCTTGATGCGATCGATAAATGACTTGTCTATTGCATACAAACAGGCAGTTCGACTTGCCGAACCACGATAAGCTCTGCCGGACGATGACAATGCGGGTGTTTTATTGAGTGGAAACGATGTCAGTGGGTGTAAAAAATGAAGATGGGCGTTAAATTCATACCGCGCCGACTTGACGGCTGGCAAACTGACATCTAAGAGATGCATTGTTCATCAATTCCCGGATCACAATCATAATTAATCAAATCCTTAATTTTAGTCATACCAAGCCGCTTGATAGTTGCGTTTAAATAATCAATAGAGGCGATAATTTCATGATCTGGAACTTGCTGGCCAGTCAGCCGGAAATTGCATTGTTTGCGAGTCTGGCCCTCGGCTTTTTCATTGGATCTTTCAAGTTCGGACCCATTCAGCTCGGCGGCGTATGCGGCACCTTGATTGTGGCGCTGGTTCTCGGCCAAAGCGGTGCGCGCCTTTCACCGGATCTGAAGAATATTGCTTTCGCGCTGTTTATCTTTGCGCTGGGCTTCACCGGCGGACCGCAATTCTTCGCGAATATCGGGCGCGGCTGGCGCTATGGGCTCCTTTCCGTCGTTGAACTGGTGGTAGTACTGGGGCTGGTGCTTGGGGCTGTTGCACTCTTCAAGCTGGATCGCGGTACTGCGGCCGGATTGCTCGCCGGCGCCGCGACGGAATCGGCCGTGGTCGGCACGGCGTCCGAGGCAATCGGCAAGCTTGCGCTGCCTGCCGCCGAGATTGCCCGGCTGCAGGCCAACATCGTCACTGCGTACAGCGTGAGCTACCTGTTCGGGCTCGTCACTATCGTGTTGTTCACCAGCCAGATCGCGCCGCTCATGCTGCGCGTGAATCTGCGCGACGAAGCTGAACGCCTGTGGCGCGCGCTCGGCGGCGACAGCGCGCTGGCCGAAGGACAGCGGTTGGCGGCGCCGTCGCTTGTGGCGCGTGAGGTCCGCGTCACGGGTGCGGCGGATCTGAGCGTCGGAATCCTTGAAAGCCGCCATGGAAACGAAATCACCGTCGCACGGGTGATGCGCGGCCGCTCGCTCATCAAGGCGCAGCCGAATCTCGTCTTGAAGAAGGGCGACCGGATCGTGATCGGCGGGCGTCGCGCGGCGCTTGTGGAAGCGCTGCCTGTCATTGGTGAGGAAGTCACCGGCAGCGACGTCGCCGACGTCTATGCCACCTCGCTCGACGTCATGCTCACGCGGCGCGAAGTGCATGGCCTGACGGTCGCGCAGGTGCGCGCCCGCGCGACACCCGCCGATGGCCGCGGTGTCTACATATCGGCGGTTACACGGCTGGACAGCACGATCCCGGCGTTGCCCGGGACGGAGTTGCATCGCGGTGACGTGCTGACGTTGATTGGCGCGGCCGACGACGTGCAACGCGGCGCCGCGAAGCTCGGCTACGTGATACGCGCCACGCTGAAGACCGACTTTGTGTTTCTAGGCCTGGGCGTGATTGCCGGGATCGTCGTGGGGCACTTCAGCGTGCGCTTGGGCGATGTGCAGGTCGCACTGGGCACCGGCGGCGGTTGTTTGCTGGCCGGCTTGCTGTTTGGTTGGATCCGGTCGCGCTATCCCGTGATCGGTTCGCTGCCTTCCGCTGCCGCCCAAGTGCTGAAGGATTTCGGCCTGTGCACGTTTATCGCTGCTGTCGGGTTGGGGGCGGGCGCGGATGCTGTTCGTCTGATCCGCGAATACGGTTTTGCATTGCCGCTGGCGGGCGTGGTCATCACGCTCGGGCCGGCGCTGGTGTCGCTCGCGGTCGGACGCTGGTTGCTGAAACTCGAAGTACCGATGTTGCTCGGCGCAATCGCCGGCCAGCAATGCAGCACGCCCGCGATCAGCGCGTTGGTTGGTGTGACGGGCAATGCGACGCCGGTGATTGGCTACACGATCACGTACGCGTTGTCGAACGTGCTCCTGCCGCTGATGGGGCCGGTGATCGTCGGGCTCGCGGGCAAGGTGGGATGAACAGGTTTATGTCGTAGAAAACCGGAATAGGCGCGGGGTGCAAAGCGTCAGTATCAGTAAGAAGTTCAGCAGGTCGGGCGGGGCATACGAAACTAGCGAGGGCACTATGGAATGGATACATCAGGTTTTCACGAAGTCACCGGAGATTGCGCTATTCCTCTCTCTGGCGGTCGGGTATTTTATCGGCCAGATCAACTTCGGCAAGTTTCAGCTTGGCGGTGTGGGCGGGTCCTTGCTGGCGGCGGTCGTCATCAGTCAGTTCGGTGTGCAGATCGATAATGGCGTCAAGTCTGTCATGTTCGCGATCTTCATCTATGCAGTCGGTTATGACTCGGGACCGCAGTTTTTCAACTCACTGTCGCGCAAGACCCTGCGTGAAATCGCGATGGCGGTATTCCTCGCGGTATCGGCGCTCGTGACGGTGCTGGTGTGCGCGAAGCTGTTCGGCTTGAACAAGGGGATTGCGGCGGGATTGGCCGGCGGGGCGTTGACGCAATCTGCGATTATCGGCACGGCCGGCGACGCCATCGCCCGGCTCGGGCTTCCGGTTGCCGAAACCAAGGCGCTCCAGGGCGACGTGGCGGTCGCTTATGCCGTGACGTACGTATTCGGATCGCTGGGCGCGATCATCGTGTGCGTGAATATTCTGCCGAAGTTCATGGGGCAGGGTTTGAAGGAGGCCGCAGCGGAAGCGGAGAAAAGTTTGCTGGGCGGCGCGGTCGCGCAGGGGGCGGGTCAGACGGCCGCGATGCCGGAGCTGGTCGGGCGTGCTTATCGCGTGACAGGCGGCAGTGGTGCGGCAGCGCGCGCGGGCGGCGCCGATGCCGGGGGGCTGGTGATCAAAGCTGCTTCAGGCGAAGGGGGCGCGGGCGGTGCTGCGGGCCGGACGGTCGCCGAGATCGAGTTGGCCGAGTCTGACATGATTACCATCGAGCGAATCCGCCGGGCTGGCAAAGCGGTCGAGCCGCGGCCGGACGTGATGCTGCAAGTCGACGATATCGTGCTGGTCGTCGGCCGGCGTGAAGTGATGGTGACGGCGGCGTCGAACATTGGTGAAGAGGTGGCGGACACCGACGGCATCAGCGTCGTGATGCAGAACCGGCAGGGCGTGTTCACGCGCAAGGGCATGAATCACATGACGATTGCCGCGGTGCGCACGACCGTGGATCGCGACTTGCGGCACGGCGTATTCGTGCAGGAAATTCGCCGGGCGGACCAGCCGTTGCCGATCCTTCCCGAAACCAAGCTCGAACATGGCGATGTCATTACGTTCTACGGTTCGCCGCAGGATACGAAGCGCGCCGTGGATGCAGCTGGCTATGAATTGCCGATTACCAACAAGACCGATTTCATCTACATGGGCGTGGGGATTGTGCTCGGTTTGTTGATCGGATTGATCGTGGTGGACGTGGGCGGCGTGCCGTTGACCCTGGGATCGGGCGGGGGCTGCTTGCTGGCCGGGCTGCTGTTCGGCTGGATGCGCGGCAAGCATCCGATGTACGGCGTGATGCCGTCGGCGGCATCGCAACTGATGAAGGATTTCGGGCTCGCGGCCTTCGTGGCGGCGGTTGGTCTGAACTCCGGACTGGCGGCCGTGGTGACGGTGAAGAACAGTGGCCTCACGATCTTTTTGCTGGGCGCGGTCGTGACCATCGTGCCGCTCGTTCTCACGATGCTGTTCGGCAGATACGTGTTGAAATACACCAATGCCGCGCTTCTGGCGGGCGCACTGACCGGATCGCGTAGTGCGAATCCTGCGTTCGGCGGCGTGCTGGATAAAGCGGAGAGCGCGGTGCCGACGGTTCCGTTTGCGATCACCTATGCGTTGGCGAATGTTTTGCTGACGCTGTTGGGACCGCTGGTGGTGGGATTGGTCTGACGAAGGGGTTGAGTGCACGTGATCGGGTCCACTCGCGTGCACTCAAAAAGTTTGAACCGACGGCCATGGCGTGAGCCCAACGACATCAAGCATAAAAAGGGACTGCCATGACTTCGCAGCAGAAAACCGTTTATCTCCCGAAGGGAGAGCAACTTCCCGCCTTGGGCCAGGGCACTTGGGAAATGGGTGACAGCGCCAGAACCCGCAACGCGGAAATCGCAGCGCTTACGACTGGCGTCGACCTTGGCATGACCGTGATCGATACCGCGGAAATGTACGGCGAAGGCGAGAGTGAAAAGCTGATCGCTGAAGCATTGAAAGACCGTCGTGACGAGCTCTTTATTGTCAGCAAGGTGTATCCGCATAACGGCAGCGAAGCCGGCGTGAAAGCCGCGTGTGAGCGAAGCCTCAAGCGGCTACAAACTGACCGCATCGATTTATATCTGCTGCATTGGCGCGGCGGTGAAGATCTGGAAGGGGTGATCGGCGGCTTTGAGGCGTTGAAAGCGCAGGGCAAGATCCGCCATTGGGGCGTGAGCAATTTCGATACCGATGACATGGTCGAACTCTTTGCGCTGGAACACGGCAACCGGTGTGCAACCAACCAGATTCTGTATAACGTCGCGCGGCGCGGTCCCGAATTCGAACTCCTGCCGTGGCTGCGCGAACGCAATATGCCGGCGATGGCATACAGCCCCGTCGATCACGCGCGCCTGCCGAAACAAAGCGTACTCAACGACATCGCGAAGGCCCGCGGTTTGTCTGCGATGCAAGTCGCGCTCGCGTGGGTCTTGCAACAACCGCAGGTCATGGCGATCCCGAAAGCGGGAACTGTCGCTCATGTGATTGAGAACGCGGCAGCGCGAGAGGTGAATTTGTCGACGGAAGAACTGAGTCTTATCGATACCCAGTTCAAACCGCCGAAATCAAAACGCCCACTGGAAATGCTTTAAACCGCACTACATGCAGGCATGATGCGAATGCACGGACCCAAGCACGGCGACTTCGGCCGGCGTGCGCTTGAGCGATGCTTCATCGACTTGCTTTGCATCGGCGAGGAATTCATCAACCAATGTTGAGACCGGCGTATCGCTCAGGCATAGCGACACGCGCTGCGTTTCATTGGCCTTCAGTTGCGATCGCTGAGCCAGGAACAGCACGCCGTATTGGTATCCGCGCACAATGCCGCGTACGGCCCCCACGCACTGGCCCTGCGCGGTGTTATCGGACTTCTGCGAGCATTCCTGCGCGAGCGTATAGGCGGAGAAGCTCGGATCGACCCGGGGTGGCTGAGTGCTTGCCTGTGCGTGGGCCACGGAGGCGCAGCCCAGCGCGGAGAAAGCTGCAAACGCGAACGCCGCGGAGATGTTTCGCTTCATGTTGTGATCCCTCAAGTCGAACGTTGAACTCGATATGAGGGAACGAACGCCGAATGGTTCCTTCGACTCCAACTTTAGCGCGCTGGTTTATTCAGGCTTTTGCAAGCGCTTCAGTTCGGCGACGGGAATGTGGCACCGAATCCTGTGTCCATCGGCGGCGTGCGCGTACGGCGGCTCCTCCTGCTCGCAGATCGCTCCAATCTTGCGCGGACAGCGGGTGTGAAACACGCAGCCTGACGGTGGGTTCGCCGCGCTTGGCAACTCGCCTGAAAGGCGAATGCGCTCGCGCGCTTGCGGTTCATCGCCGATGGCCGGAATCGACGACAACAACGCCTCGGTATAAGGGTGATGCGGCCCATCGAACACGTCCGTTGCGCGGCCAATCTCCATCAGCCGGCCGAGATACAGCACCGCAATACGATCGGACAAATAACGCACCACGTGCAGGTCGTGCGAGATAAACACGTAGCTCACGCCGCGTTCGCGCTGCAGGTCTGCAAGCAGGTTCAGGATGGCGGCTTGCACGGAGACATCGAGGGCGGACGTGGGCTCGTCGCAGACCACGACGCGCGGATCGCCGGCGAACGCACGCGCAATCGCCACGCGCTGTTTCAACCCGCCCGACAATTGCCGCGTGCGCGAGCTCAGGTAACGCTCGGGCAAACGCACGGCGGCGGTCAGCGATTGCAGCCGCGCTTCCTTCGCCGCCCCACGCAACGCGCCGAGTTTCGACAAGGACCGTGCGATCAGCCGACGCACCGAATGCGCCCGGTTCAACGCCGAATCAGGGTTCTGGAACACGATCTGCAGCGACTTCACCTGCTCGTCGTTACGGTTGGTCACGCGCGCGGGCAGAGCGGCGCCGTCGAGTTCTATGGAGCCGCCCGCATCCGGCGAGAGCAAGCCCAGCAACAGCTTCGCGAGCGTCGTCTTGCCGCTGCCTGACTCGCCGACCAGCCCGAGCGTTTCGCCCAGCGCCAGTTCCAGCGATACATCGTGCACCGCCCGCAGCGACTCCCCGCCAACATGAAACGTCTTCGATAAATTTTCCGCGCGCAAGGCAATGGGTGCATCCGTTCTATCGATAGGCGCGCTCAGGACCTCCGGCGTTGCACGCGGCAAGTCGATTGCACGTTCGTGATAGTGGCAGCGCGCCATCTGATCGCCATGAGCGGCCGAGACCCGATACGGCGGTGGCGCGTCACGATGACAACG
>Ga0302316_10003015_pt1 | contig 11726 bp, 7 predicted proteins | sample III_Palsa_N3_2_FD_200456 | JGI IMG/M metagenome (GOLD analysis project Ga0302316, IMG submission 200456) | Peat permafrost microbial communities from Stordalen Mire near Abisko, Sweden - III_Palsa_N3_2 | ecosystem: Environmental > Terrestrial > Soil > Palsa > Peat permafrost | place: Sweden... | reverse complement strand
CTTCGGCTCTCCCAGCAGATCGCTCCACTGGTCGCCCACGCTCAGCGCAATCCGGTACCCCTTCGCCGCAATCTTCTTTCGCTCGGAGGATTTGTACTCAATCGTCGGCATAGCCGTCTCCGCTTCATCCCGCAGCACCAGCCCCGTCCACCCGCGATACCCCGCAGCTTCCAGATTCTTCGCTGTTGCCTCCGTCTGCGTCTCCGGCCTCCCGGTAATAAAGAACACCGCAATCCCCGCGGCCTTGGCTTCATCGAACAGCCTCACCCCGCCCGGAATCGCCACTGCAGCCTCCGGCGACACCACCCACGCATTGAACATCGTCCCGATATACCCAAAGTCCTCGCGCTTCATCTCGCAGTATCCCGATAGCGACGTCTCATCGATGTCCATCACCACTGCCAGCTTCTCTCCCGGCTTCTTCTTCGCGATCTCCGCCGCCAGTGCCGCCTCGGCCCGCTTGTACTGCGTATCCAGATCGGCCCAGTAGCATCCCACCTTGCCGCTGCAATCCGCATAATCCGCCATCCGGTAGCGCGTAATCCCAAAGTTCTCAAACGGATCGTCGGACAGCAGTGCCGCCGGATCGCCCGCCCCCCGCTGCTGCTCCGCTCTTATGCGCCGCAGCCTTCTCCGCGCTGCACACCGGAGGCCCATAGCGGTCCACCGGCACCACGGGAGCCTGCGCAGCCGCCATCCCACCCAGCAAGAAAAATGCAACCCAACGCAACGCCTTACTCCCCATAAAACTTCCCAATCCGCTCCTTATACTTCTCCGTAATCACCCGACGCTTCAGCTTCATGCTGGGCGTCAGTTCCCCACCCTCGATGCTCCACTCCTCAGCCACCACGCCCACCTTCTTAATCGTCTCGTAAGGCGCCAGCTTCTCATTCACCTTCTCCACGATCTCCTTGTACATCTCATGCACTTTCACATCCTTCACCATCGCCGCCCTGTCACCAGTAACGCCGTTCTGCTTCGCCCAGCTCTCCAGCGCCTGGAAGTTCGGCGAGATCAACACACTGGCAAACTTCTTCGTGTCTCCGATCAGCGCAGCCTGCCCCACCAGCGTATTGGCCTTCAGCTTATTCTCAATCGGTTGCGGCGCAATAAACTTCCCGCCGCTGGTCTTCAGCAGCTCCTTCTTGCGGTCGGTAATCGACAGGAACCCATCCTCCAGCTTCCCAATATCTCCGGTCTTGAACCACCCGTCCTCCGTAAACTCCTTCTTCGTGGCCTCCTCATTCTTCCAGTAACCGATAAACACCGAAGGCCCGCGCACCTCCAACTCGCCGTCCTCGGCGATCCGCGTCTCCATATTCGGCACCACCATCCCCACCGTCCCGATCCTGTAACCCTCAAAATTATTTCGCGAGATCACCGGCGACGTCTCCGTCATCCCATAGCCCTCAAATATCCTCACACCCACATCCAGAAACCACTCCGCCGTATCCATCCCCAGCGGCGCTCCGCCGGCGATAAACACCCGTGCCCGCCCCCCAAACGCCTCGCGGATCTTCGTATACACCAGCTTGTTCGCCAGCTTCCACGCCAGCGACGACGGCTCTTCCCCGCGCAACAGCTTCTCCCGCTGCGCCTTGCCGCGCCCAATCGCCCAGTTCAAAATCTTCTTCTTCATCCCCGTAGACTTATGCTCAACCGCCTGCCGGATCTTCTCGTACACCCGCGGAACCGCCAGGAACACCGTAGGCTTGATCTCCTTCATCGCCGCCGGCAGATTGTCGAACTTCGGGCAATACGCCAGCTCCACCTCCAGCGTATACATCGCATAGTCCAGGTGCCGCGCCGTCACATGGCTCAACGGCAGGAACGAGATCGACACGTCCCCCGGCTTAATCCCAAACCCGTCCGTCGAGTACTGCAAGTTGCTGCCCAGATTGCCATGCGTCAGCATCACGCCCTTGGGCTCCCCGGTGGTCCCCGATGTATAGATCACCGTCGCCAGGTCGTCCGGCTTGGCCTCTTTCACCAGCGCATCGAAGCCCGCATCCGGTGCCTCCAGCTCCGGCGCACGCTGCATCATCTCGACAAAGCTGTCCGCCCCCGCAAACTCACCCTCATCGAACACCACCACATGCTCCAGATCAGCCAGCGGCTCAATCTCCGTCGCGGCCGCGATCTTCGCATACTGCTCCCTGGTCGAAACGAAGATCACCTTGCTCCCCGAGTTCCGCAGCATGAACCCCACCTGCTCCGGCGTCAGCGTCTGATACAGCGGCACATCCACCGCACCCAGCGCGAGCACAGCAAAGTCCACCACCGCCCACTCCCACCGGTTCTCGCTCACCAGAGCGACCCGGTCGCCCTTCCCAACGCCCCAGCCTTGCAGCGCCTCCACCACAGCCCGCACCCGCCCATAAAACGCCTTCGAACTGATCGGCGTCCACGTCCCACCTAGCTGCTGCGTTGCTACCGTCTTATCCCCGCGGCTGCTCATACGCTGAAACACATCGTTTACGGTCTGTACATCGAGCATTCAAATCTCCTTGGCCATTAGGCCAACACACCAGCGAACATGCTAACGCGCATCCTCATAGGATGCACATCTCTCACCCGCAGACCATAGCCCGGCCAGTTTGCCAGAGCCCCCCTCATCCACATACCATCCGCCCATGTCTTGCTTCCGTACAACCGCTTGTTTCTTGGCCATCGCCACCAGCTTGACCCTGCCCGCTCAAACGCCCAAAGTGGACAACTCGACCATCCACGGCAAAGTCCTCGTCGGCTATCAAGGCTGGTTCCGCTGCCCCGGCGACGGCAGCCCCCTCAACGTCTCGAGCCACTGGTGGAACGAAATCCCCGCCCCTCCGCATCCCGACACCGACTTCTATCCCGACACATCGGAGTACTCCAAAGCCTCGCTCTGCACCCTCCCCGGCCACACCATTCACGGCAAACCCGCACAGATATTCTCCTCCTATCCCAAAGAAACCACCCAACTCCACTTCGCCTGGATGCGCCAGTACGGCATTGACGGCGTCCTCCTTCAGCGCTTCATCAACCGCATTCCCGAATACAAAAGCGAGCACGACCAGGTCCTCCGCAACGCCATCGCGGCCGCCGAGCAAAACGGTCGAGTCCTGATCGTCGAATACGACCTCACCGGCGGGGTGCCCACCAAGCTCCTTCCCACCCTCAAAGAAGACTGGGAGTATCTCAACAAAGAATTCAAAATCGCCCAGAGCCCCGCCTATCTCAAACAAGACGGCAAACCCATCGTTTCCATCTGGGGCCTCGGCTTCGGCCAAAAGCCCAATCCTGCAAAACACAACCCTGACCACACCACCGACGCTGCCTTAGCCCTGGCTCTGATCAACTACTTCAAGCAGGACGCCCACGTCACCGTCATGGGCGGCGTCCCCACCGGCTGGCGCACCCTCGACAATGACAGCGTCACCGACCCCGCCTGGAAATCCGTCTACGCCTCCCTCGACATCGTTCAACCTTGGGCAGTCGGCCGCTACCACACCATCGAAAAGGCCCAGCAGTGGACCACCGACCGCCTCATCCCAGATGTCGCTGCCACCAAAGCCAACCACCAGATCTACATGCCAGTCATCTTCCCCGGCTTCTCCTGGCACAACCGCCACCTCGACCCACCCTTCAATGCCACGCCTCGCTTGGGCGGTCGTTTCCTCTGGCAACAAGCCTTCAACGTCCGCTCCGCCGGCGCTGATGCTGTAAAAATCGCGATGTTCGACGAGATGAACGAAGGCACGGCCATCTTCAAACAAGCGCCCACCAAAGATGACATCCCCGTAGAAGCCCCTTACGTCACTCTTGACGCGGATGGCGAAAAACTCCCCAGTGACTGGTACCTCACAGTTGCCTGCCACATCGGAGAAGTCTTCCACGGCCAGGTCAAGAATCAGTCAGAGCTGCCGAAAGCAGCCTGTCATCCACTGCCCTAACTCCCGCCCGGACTCGCCCCCGCATCGCTCGTCCCGGTCTTCGGGAAGTACCCCGTCCGCGTCCTCACCTGAAGCCCATGGAAACCCTTCTCCTTGGCCTCTACCTTGATCTGCCGGTATCCACCCAGCGCCGGAGACTTCGTCGACCGGTACTCGATCGTGTACTGCGTCCGGATGTCCTGCGCCACCTCGTGCGTAATCCCGTCCACGTCCTTCAGCGACTTCGGAAAATAGGCCAGCCCGCCCGTCTGGTCGCTCAACTCCTGCAACACCTCGCGGGCATGACGGGCCTCACTCCGGCCCACATCGTCGCCGAACAGCAGCCCGATGCAGTAGATCGCCGGCCCGTCCATGTCCTGCACCCGCCGGATCGTCGACTCCAGCGACGCAGCCGACGCATTGTCTTCCCCGTCCGTAATGATCAGCAGCACCTGCTTCGGCCGCTTCGCATTCTTGCTCAAATAGTCCGCCGACGCGATCACCGCGTCATACAGCGCCGTCCCGCCATTCGCCTTGATATACGAAAGCCCCTGCTCCAGCTTGGCAATATTGTTGGTAAAGTCCTGGTCGATATACGCCTCCGAGCTGAAGTCCACCAAAAACGCCTCGTCCTCGGTATTCGAAAGCTTCACCAGGTCCAGCGACGCCGCATCCACCGCCGCCCGCTTGTCGTACATCGACCCCGAGCTGTCGATCAATATCCCAATCGACACCGGCAGGTCCTCATGCCGGAACCCCAATATCGACTGCGGCACGCCGTCCTCATAGACCCGGAACGCCTCCTTCGGCAACGAATCTGCCATCCTCCCCGAGCCATCGATCACCGAAGCGTTCAACCGCACCTCGTAGGCATTCGCCTGCAACGTAAAGCGCCCATTCTCCTGCACAACCTGCGCCCCCCCCTGCGCTGCCGTCGCTTGGGCAGCTGTCGCCGGTGCCGCGCCTGTGGCATCCGGAGAAGGCACCGGATCGGAGTCCACCGTCAGCGGAGGGGCAGTCTTAACCTGGGCCGGCGCCATCGCTTCTACCGGAGACGACGCTTCCTGTCCCACGGCGTTCGTCCCGTGCGCACCCCACGAAAGACCCGCCAGGAAAGCCACAACCCACAACCCTCTACTGCGACGGCGCATAGTACCCCTCGCGACTATGCTCCTGCAGCAGCGGAAGCCCCGGAGGCGGCAACAGTCGTACCTTCAATTTACGCCATTGCCCATTGCGTCTGCGGTCCGTCGGCGTATACCCCAGCACATACTCGTTGCGCAGCTCTTCGCTGATACGTTCCGCAATGTCGGCCAGGTCCTGCACATCCAGCACCTTGAACAGCCGCCCGCCGGTCGCCTCCGCAACATCCTTCAGCAGCGCCGGCCCGTTCTGCTCCTCCTCGGTCACCGCATACGAGTCGAAGATGCCGATCGCATAAATCTGCACCTCGCTCTCCCGCACCGCCTTCGCCAACTCCCCCTGCGTATACCGGCTGCGGTTGTCCCCGCCGTCCGAGATCACCAGCAGCGCCCGCCGGTCGTACTTCGCCGTCTTCAGATGGTTCAACCCCAGGTACATCGCGTCGATCAGTGCGGTCCGGTTCTCCGGCCGCAGCATCACCATCCGCGCCTCCACATCGTCCACATCCGACGTGTAATCCACAATGACCGCCGGCCGGTCGTTGAACCCCACCACAAAAAACTCGTCCTGCGGGTTGCACGTCCGCAGAAACTCGCTCAACGCCTTCCGCGCCCGCACAAACTTCGACTGCATACTCCCGCTCAGGTCGAACACGATCCCGATCGTCAGCGGAGCATCCTCGGTCGAAAAACTCTTGATCGTCTGCGGCGCATTGTTGTCGAAGAGCTGAAAGTTCTCCTTCTCCAGCCCCGTCACCAGCCGGTTCATCGGATCGGTCACCGTCACCGGCACCAACACCAGGTCCACGTCCACATGTATCGCCGCCCCCGCAGTGGACGTGGCCTTGTCGCCACCTTCCACCACCGGACGCTCGTCCTTCGGGACAGTGGGAGCCGGCGCGGTCGTATGCGCATCGCCCAGCGGATTCTCCTGCGCCCCCGCACGCAGGCCCACCGCCAATGCCAGCACCACGCACCAGCACCCCAGTCTCATCGAACGCACCGCAATCTCCATAACCCGATCCGACACCGTTCTACCGCCTAAGCCTAGCGCAAATTTCTACGCCACGTCAGCACTGTATTCACCCAATAATTCCACACCGAGCTGATCGCCGTCCCTGCAACCCCCGCCAGGAACCACGGCATCCCGCGCCGCATCAGCATACTGGCAAACGCCACGTTGATCAGCGCCCCCAGCGAGCAAGCCACATAAAACTTCAACAGCCCCGTAAACAACCGCGAGCCACGCAGCCTCTGGTTGCGAAACGTAGCCACATTATTCAGCAAAAAATTCGACGTCATCGCCACAAACGTCGCCGCCAACTGCGCGTGAGCGAACGAAGCAAGGTGCCCGCGATACAGCACAGCCAACACCGCAAGATGCACTCCCAGTCCCAGCGCACCCACGCCCAGGAACAGCACAAACCGCGTCGGCACCCACCTCCCGATCAGCTTATCGACGATCAAAAACAGATACTCCAACTGAACATTCGTATCCAGCTTGCTCTCGCCCGCCTCCCGCATCCGAAACCGGTACGGCAGCTCCACCACCCGCAGAGGCCTATCGCTCGACGCCAGGATATCCACCAATATCTTGAACCCCGAGCCCGTCAACCGTGGCACCTGCGCCCGCAGAAACCCGGCCTCCACCATAAAAAACCCGCTCATCGCGTCCGACACATCGCACTTGCACACCAGCCTGCTGATCCGCCGCCCCAGGTGGCTCAACTGCTCCCGCTGCCGCCCGAACTCGCCCATGCTGCCGCCCTCGATGTTGCGGCTGGCAATCACCACATCCGCGCTCTTGATCCGCTCCAGCATCGCCGGCAGCAGCGTCTCATCGTGCTGCAGGTCCGCATCCATCACGGCAATATATGGCGCCGCAGAGCTCATCATCCCCTCGATACACGCCGACGAAAGCCCCCGCCGCCCCACCCGCTCAATCACCCGCACCCGCCGGTCGACCCGTGCCACATCCCGCAGCACATCCGCCGTCCCATCCGGCGAGTGGTCGTCCACATACACGACCTCCCACGCGACCCCTGCCAGCGCAACACCCAGCCGCTCCAGCAGCACCAGCACATTCTCCCGCTCGTCGAACGTAGGCACCACCACCGTCAGCTCCAGCGGAGCCAACGCGCTACGTGGAACAACCTCATACACCACGTCGATAGGGGAAGCAGACACCGTGAACCAATCTCCTGCCACAAGTTTCGCACCGAACCCCGTCCTCCCGCCTCGCCAATATCGGATAATGGCCTCATGCCGGTTCCCCCTCGCCGCCTCACCCCCGCGGCCCTCACCTTCCTCATCCTCACCCTCGCAGCCTGCGGCATGGCATCCCTCCTCGCCCTGCTGCCCGCCGCCGGCCACGACCAGATGTGGCTGCTCTACGCCGCCCGCCTCACCCTGCACGGCGCACCGCTCTATGGCCCCCAGGTCTTCGAAACCAACCCCCCGCTGATCCTCTGGCTCTCGACCGTCCCCGCCGCGCTCTCCTCCCTCACCCACATCCCCGACACCGCCCTCGGCAAGCTCTTCACCATCGCCCTCATCGCGGCCATCGGAGCCGTCTGCCTCAATCTCCTCCGCAAGCTCCGAGCGAACTCCAACGCAGCAGGCCTCACCCCGGCAGTTCTCTATGCTCTCGCCTTCGCGTACATCACGATCTTCGCCGTAATGCCCGCCCGCGACCTCGGCCAGCGCGACGACTTCCTCATCCTCTTCATCCTCCCTTATGTCTTCGCCGCAGCCGTCCGTGCCGAATCAATCTCCATCCCACCCTTGCAAGCCACGCTCATCAGCATCATCGCCCTTGCCGGAGTCGCCCTCAAACCCCACCAGCTTCTCATCCCCATCGCAATCGAACTAACCCTCCTCATCCGCCGACGGGCCGGCATCCGTACACTCTTCCGCCCCGAAATCCTCGTGATGTTCCTCTCCGGCCTCGCCTTCCTGGCCGCCATCAAACTCTTCGCCCCGCTCTACTTCACCACCATCCTCCCTCTCGTCGGCGACACCTACTGGGCCTACCACATGCTCACCTTCGCCCAACTCCTCGGCCAATCGATCCAGCTCCACATCCTGCTCCTCATCGACCTTGCTCTCTTCTTCACGATCCGCCCGCGCCAAACCCTCCCCACCATCCTCCTTATCGCCGGACTGGCCGCCACCCTCGCCTTCTACCTCCAGGGCACCGGCTGGTACTACCAGCAACTCCCCGCGCTAAGCCTCCTATCCCTCGCCCTTGTCTTCCTCCTGCTAGACCTCGCCGAGCGCCGTCAACTCACCCTCCCTAGCTCGTCTCCCACCGCAGCCGCAGCTCTCGCCCTCCTCGCCCTAGCCCTCACCACCCACTTCATGGATTACCCCTTCACCGCCGCCCGCAGCTTCCCCGTAGACTCCCCCGACCCCAGCTTCTTCACCAACCTCGCGCCCGGCACGCCCGTCATGACCATCGCCCCCAACATCGACGCCACCATCCAGCCCATCTTCAAGTACCACCTCACCCTCGCCCAGCGTTATCCCACCTTCCTCATGCTCCCCGCCATCCTGCGCAGCGAAGATCCCCAATCCGGCCCCCTCACCAAGCATCTATCACCCACCCGCATCGCCGAACTCGACTACATCCAGCGCACCGACATGATCGAAGACCTCCACCGCTGGCAACCCCGCCTCATCCTCGTCCAGCGCTGCCAGGACCCCGCCGTCCACTGCCAGGTCCTCGAAGACCGCCACGACGACCTCCTCGCCTGGTTCCTCCGCGATCCCATTTTTGTAAAACTCTGGAAAAACTATGCATTTTCAGCGTCACGAGGCGAGTTCGATGCCTATACTCTGACTACGCCATCACCGGGCGCCGCCTCAACCCATTAACCACAAAGCTAACGGTCCGTTGACCATGCCATAGGCATATGCTCTAATTCGCCGTCCATCCATCACACGTTTTTAATGTTTTGACTGGCGTCACGTCCCCGTTCGATCATGTTTTCGCACCATTTTGAATCTTGAGGAGAAACTACTTCATGCATCTCGGCGTACTCGCGGCATCGCTCTTCAGCTTTCAGACTCTCCCCACCACAGCCCCCAACCCTAGCGACGCCATCTGGCTCTGGATCGCCATGGGCGTCGGAGTGCTCGCTCTTATCGCCGCCTTCGTCCTCGCCAAAATCGTCCTCTCCGCCGACACCGGCACCGCCGAGATGCAGGCCATCTCGAACGCCATCCGCGAAGGCGCCGAAGCCTTCCTCGCCCGCCAGTACAAGACCATCGGCGCTATCGCCGTGGTGCTCGCCATCGTCGTCTTCCTCGGCTACTACATGTCGCCCCGCACCCAGGACGTCGCCCTCAAGACCGTCGTCGCCTTCCTCGTCGGAGCCATCTGCTCCGGCCTCGCCGGCTTCACCGGCATGTACGTCTCCATCCGCGCCAACATCCGCACCGCCTCAGCCGCACGCTCGTCCCTTAACGGCGCGCTGCAGGCTGCCCTCCGCGGCGGAGCCGTCACCGGCCTCGTCGTCGTCGCGCTCTCGCTGCTCGGCGTAGGCGCGCTCTTCTTCTTCTTCGGAGGCCTCCAACACCCGCAGCAAGTTCCCTACCAGCTCGTCGGCTTCGGCTTCGGCGCATCCCTCGTCGCCCTCTTCGCCCAGCTCGGCGGAGGCATCTACACCAAGGCCGCCGACGTAGGCGCCGATCTCGTCGGCAAAGTAGAAGCCGGCATCCCCGAAGACGACCCCCGCAACCCTGCCGTCATCGCTGACCTCGTCGGCGACAACGTAGGCGACTGCGCCGGCCGCGGAGCCGACATCTTCGAGTCCACCGCCGCCGAAAACGTAGGCGCCATGATCCTCGGCGCAGCCCTCTACCCCGTCTTCGGCATCAAGGGCATCTTGTTCCCCCTGATCGTCCACGCCATCAACCTGATCTCCTCCATCATCGGCGTCGCCGTGGTCAAAACCAACGACACCGAAGACCCAATGTCCGCTCTCAACCGCGGCTTCTACGTCACCTCGGCCCTCGCGCTCTGCGGCTTCGCCTTCGCCGTCTACCACATGCTCAACGGCGTCAACGTCCAGCCCGGCTGGCTGCTCGGCTGCGGCATCATCGGTATGGTCACCGCGTTCCTCTTCGTCTGGATCACGCAGTACTACACCGAGAGCAAATACCGCCCCGTCCAGTCCATCGCCGAGGCTTCCCTCACCGGACCGGCCACCAACATCATCTCCGGCATCGCCGTCGGCATGGAAACCCCCGCCATGCCCGTCATCGTCATCTCCGCTGCGCTTTTGCTCAGCTACTACTTCGGCGTCCGCGGCCTGGGCGACGTCGCCGGAATCTCCAACTACGCCAAAGGCATCTACGGCACGGCTATAGCAACCATGGGCATGTTGTCCTGCGCCGCCTACATCCTCGCCATGGACACCTTCGGCCCCATCACCGACAACGCCGGCGGCATCATCGAGATGTCCAACCAGCCTGACTCCGTCCGCGACAAGACCGACAAGCTCGACTCCGCCGGCAACACCACCAAGGCCCTCACCAAGGGCTACGCCATCGGTTCCGCTTCGCTCGCCGCCTTCCTGCTCTTCTCCGCCTACCTCGAAGAGATCAAGACCATCGTCACCGCCAAGGTCGCCGCTGCCGGAGCAGCAGGCTACATGCCTCCCGGCTGGAGCTTCACCAACATCAACCTTGCTGAAATTCCGGTATTTGTAGGCGCATTATTAGGCGCAATGCTCACCTATCTCTTTTCGTCTCTCGCGATCAAAGCGGTAGGCCGCACCGCCCAGATGGTCGTCAAAGACGTCCGCGACCAGTTCCGCGAGAACCCCGGCATCATGCTCGGCACCAGCAAGCCCGACTACAAACGCTGCGTCAGCATCGTCACCGGCGCTGCGCTAAAGGAGATGGTCCTCCCCGGCTGCCTTGCAGTAGGTCTTCCGGTAGCTGTCGGTCTCATCTTCCGCCACTTCAGCGCCAGCTACGGCAGCGGCTCGGAAGGCCTCAACGGCTTACCCAACATGATGGTCCCGTCGATCAACGGCGTCCCAGTCAACCTCGCCGGCGCCTCCGCTGTCGCAGGCCTGCTGATGGTCGGCACCATCTCCGGTATCCTGCTCGCTATGCTGATGAACAACGGCGGCGGCGCCTGGGATAACGCCAAGAAGTGGATCGAAACAGGCCAGTACGGCGGCAAAAAATCCGACGCCCACAAAGCAGCCGTGGTAGGCGACACCGTTGGCGACCCCTTCAAAGACACCGCCGGCCCCAGCCTCCACGTCCTCATCAAACTGCTAGCCACAATCACCCTGGTGCTTGCGCCGCTGTTCCTCTAGCGTCGCGCTACGGCAACAAAGGCCATCTCGCGCAGAGGTGGCCTTTCCTATTCCGCCATGGTCTGTTGAGGCTTGTGCGATGCGGTATATGCGTCAACGATCCCGAACCCAATGCCGTTGCAGATGCACGTGACCCAAAAGTCTTCGGTGACAAACGGTGCGTCTGAAAACCACTTCCAATGAAAATGCCTGCCCAAGTAAAAGGTAGCTGTCCAACTGAGCATAGAAGTCAGGAGAATAAGACAGAAGCCCTTCACAAACCGTTCCCCGGCACTGCCGCTCGACATCCACCTATTGAATCTCCGCCGCATATTGCGGATCGTAGACCATTTCTCCT
>Ga0302316_10003014_pt1 | contig 11726 bp, 11 predicted proteins | sample III_Palsa_N3_2_FD_200456 | JGI IMG/M metagenome (GOLD analysis project Ga0302316, IMG submission 200456) | Peat permafrost microbial communities from Stordalen Mire near Abisko, Sweden - III_Palsa_N3_2 | ecosystem: Environmental > Terrestrial > Soil > Palsa > Peat permafrost | place: Sweden... | reverse complement strand
CACGGCTGAACTCGCCCTGATTTACCAGTAGAAACACAAAGTTACATTTTGATACGTTTAAGTGGAGTGTAGGGATACCCTTCAACGAAGACAATGTTCGCGAAATTTCCCGAAAGGTAGATCGCCGGTCCACCATTACGCCGCCTTACGAGCCGCTAAAGAAGGCCTGTGTCGTGACGAGCGCCCAATGCAAACGACCCGGCCACATGGGACCGGGTCGTCACGTCGATTCAACCCGCCTTCTGCAGGCGGGGCAAAGCTCGCTTACTGCTTCACGCCTTCCGCCTGGATGTGCAGAACGGTTGCCATCTTGAAGCCATAGGTCTTGCCGAAGTCGATACCGAAGTCCGAGCGGTCGAACGTCGCCGTCGATTCCGTGCCGCACACTTCGCGCTTGAGCATCGGGTGCTGGAAGCACTTGAACGATTCGATCTTCAGGTTCAACGGCTTCGTCACACCGTGCAGGGTCAACTCGCCGATCACTTCAACCGGCACATCGCCCTTGAACTTCATCGACGTGCCCTTGTAGACCGCTGTCGGGAATTGGGTCGCGTCGAAGAACTTCGGGCTCTTCAGTTCCGTGTTCAGCGTGTCGTTGCCGATGTCCACCGAAGTCATGTCGATGGTCGCTTCCAGCGTACCCGTCTTCGCTTCACGATCGATCGTCACCGTACCGGTGGATTTCGTGAACTTGCCGCGCCAGATCGAGACGCCGCCGAAGTGGTCAGCTTCGAAGCTCGGCGAAGTGTGCGTCGGGTCGAGCGTGTAGGTGGTGTCGGCAGCCATCGCGCTAAACGATGCACCCACTGCCATGGCGGCGACTGCTACGGCTAAAAGTTGCTTTTTCAAAGTGATTCTCCTGGGAGGTTTGCGGTTTATTTCTTGGCTGCAATGATGTGAAACTTGATCACAACCTCGTCGGCAACAACCGAGGTGTCTTTCCATTCACCCGTGCCGATATCGAACTGGCTGCGTTTGATCGGCAATGCGCCGTCGAAGCTTTGGGTCGCCCCTTGCTGGGTGACTTTGACCGGCACCGTGACGTTCGCGGACTTGCCCTTGATGGTCAGCGTGCCGCTCACGTTGAACTGATTGCTGCCGGCCGCCGCAATCGCGCTCGAGACGAAGGTCGCGTTCGGATACTGCGCGGTGTCGAACCATTCTTTGCCGCGCACCTGCTGGTTGTAGCTATCGTCGCCGAGGTCGTAGCTGGCAGTATCGATAGACAGCTTGGCGCTGCCTGCCGCCGGCTTGGCCGGATCGAAGTCGAGTTGTGCCGTGAACTTCTTGAACGTCCCTTCGACAGGAACATTCATCTGCTTCGAGGTCGCCGTAACCGTGCTCTTCGACGTATCGACCTGCGCATGCGCCACGCCGAGGAACAACGAAGTCATTGCGGTCGCGGCAACTATCCAGCGAAGGAAAGGAGTTTTCATATTTGCCTTCAATCTGCCTTGAGCCTGAGGCTACTTGAGAAAGGGGATCATACGCGCCAGCAGGCCGTCGCGATCGATGAAGTGATGCTTCAGCGCGGCCAGCGTATGAGCGGCGACTATTACGAGCAACGTGTAGTTCAACCAGATGTGGATGGTCTTCAGCACGACCTTGAGCGCGGTGTCCGGCCCAATCAAGGTCGGCAACGGCACGATGCCCAGATAAACCACCTGAATTCCGGCGGCCGAGCTATAGAGATAGCCCGACGCCGGAATCACGAACATCAGCACGTACAGGATCACGTGCGCAAGCTCCGCCGCCAGCTTCTGCAACGGCGGCATGCCCCGCGGCAGTTCCGGGGCGCGGTGCGTCAGGCGCCACGCAAGCCGGATCACGGCAAGCATGAACACCGTCACGCCGATCCACTTGTGCCACGAAAAGTACTTGAGCTTGGTGGGCGTGAAACCGGGAATGTCGGTCATGATCCAGCCCAGATAGAAGCCGGCCACGATCAGCAAGGCGATCAGCCAGTGAAGGCTCATCGCGGTTGCGCTGTATCGCTGCTTGAGTGGAGGAACTGTCGTCATCGTCATCCCGTCTGGCGTTTTGAGGGCAGTCCGTCCACACAGGAAACGAACAGGTCATTGGGATGCGATTCTAGGAGTGCGAAATCACGCTGAATAGCGCCTTGAAAGTGAACAGATTGTTGTGCTGGCGACGTTAATCGACGACTTCCACGGCTCGAACCAGCACTTTATACAACGTTTTTATCTCCAAACCCGTAGCATCCGGTTCTCAATTATTAGACCCGACCGGCAATCGATTATTGAGTTTTCGTATGCGAATTTCTCTCCGCGGCGCCAAGCCCGCATTGCCGCTTCGGGCGATTGACCCTCGCAGTCCCGCGACAACACGGAGCTTAAAAGCATGAAGAAGTCTTTACTGGCACTTGCGCTGACAGGCGCATTTGCATTGACCGCCCACGCGCAAAGCAGCGTCACCCTGTACGGCGTCATCGATACGGGCCTTGTGTTCACGAACAACCAGGGCGGCCACAACAACTGGCAAGAAACCAGCGCCTCGACGGAAAACACTGTGTATGGCCTTAAAGGCTCCGAAGATCTCGGCGGCGGACTGCATGCGATCTTCAAACTGGAAAACGGTTTTAACCTGAATAGTGGCAGCCTGTTTAACGCGGGCGACGCATTCGGCGAGCAGGCGTATGTCGGCGTGCAAAGCGACCAGTTCGGCACCGTTTTGCTCGGCCGTCAGTTCGACACAGTCAACGACGTGCTCGGGCCGATCTCGTCTGCCGGCGGCACCTACGGCGGCAACCTCTCCGCGCATCCGTTCAACAACGACAACCTCGCTGCGGACTCGATGAGCATCAACAACGCGGTGAAGTTCACGAGCAACACCTACGCCGGCGTCACCGTCGAAGGCATGTACGGGTTCAGCAACAAGGCCGGCGAGTTCTCGAACAACCGCGTGTATGGCTTCGGCGCGACGTATGCACACGGCCCGTTTAACCTGGCTGCGGGTTACCTGGAACTGAACAACGCAGGCGGCGGCGTCAGCGGCACGAATCAGAACGGCGCGGTGGCGCTCGACGACGGCAGCGCCGATTTCGTGGCGCAACGCCAGCGGATCTGGGGCACAGGCGGCAACTATACGTTCGGCTCGGCGACCGTTGGCCTGCTCTGGACCCATTCGCAGATCGACAACATGTCGAGCGTGTTTGCCGGCGGCGATGGCTTCGTCGCCTTGGGTGGCGGCCTGCGGCTCGACAACTATGAAGTGAACGCGCATTACGCGCTGACCCCGAGCTTGAGCATCGCCGGCGCGTACACGTTCACGGACGGCTCGTTCAGCAACGGCGGCACGAGCGCATCGCCGGAATGGAATCAGTTCACGCTGCAAACCGACTACTCCTTGAGCAAGCGCACCGACGTCTACCTCGAAGGTGTTTATCAGCACGTCCACGGTGCACCGGCTGGCTCGGTACTCAGCGACGCATCGATCAACACGCTATCGCCCTCGTCGAGCGGTACGCAAGTGGCCGTGACGGTCGGCTTGCGTCACCAGTTCTAAATAGAAGGTATTTGAAAGACGGAGGCCGCGCGGCAAGCGCGGCCTCACGCACCGCGCGTACAACGCAGGCGTGCGTATTCATCCAGCCAGTTCACAGCGTTCGCAGCGGACGTGCGAGATTGCTCCGTATGCCTCATAATCACGCGCGCCCAGAATGTTCCGGGCTACGTAACGAGGCCCGAAGCAAAAGACCCCGCCGGTTTGCCGCAGTGTCCCGCCTCAGATTTTCCCTTCTCTGAACTGGCTTTATGTTTTCGTCACCCCAACTCGGCGCTGGCCTGATGGCGCTTGCCGGCTTTCTGACGCCCGTCGTGTCGTTCGCGCAGCAGGCCGCGACTAATGCCGCGCCAACGCCGGACTGGACCGTGACGCTAGGTGCCGAGGCGCAGTGGGAACCCGCGTATCCAGGCGCGAACTTCATGCGCCTCAGGCCTTATCCAGCCTTCGATGTCGAATACAAGAATCGCTTCTTCGCTAAAGAAGACATGCTGGCCGGCGTGTATCTGATCAACAACACGAACTGGAGCGCGGGCCTGGCGCTGCAGTACGACTTCAACGAGCGCGAGACGAGCGAGGACTCGCGGCTGCGTGGGCTACACAATGTGCCCACGACGCCACGCGCCAAGATCTTCCTCAACTACACGCAATCGGCGTTCACGTGGTCGAACTCCGCGGCCCAGGATATTGGCGGGAACCGTGAAGGGCTGGTGGTCGATACCAATGCCACGGTCACGCTGCCCATCGGCAAACAGCTGTACCTGACCGCCGGTCCTGGCGTCACGTGGACAAACGGAACGTACCAGCAGACATTTTTCGGCATCACGCAGGGTCAAAGCACAGCTTCCGGTTTGGCGGTCTACGACGCCCATTCCGGCGCGGCTACCGGTTACATCACCGCCGAGGCCGACTATCTGATCACCAAATCGCTGATCGCCACGGTCGAACTGAAATTCGCACGCCTGTATGGAAACTCCGCGTCGAGTCCGATCACACGACGCGTGCAGCAAAATACGGAAACCTTCGCGCTGACGTACACGTTTTGACGCGAATTCTCCAGGGCGCGAATTACTGAGTACCCCCAAACCTTTCGAATAGATGTCATACATGCGCAAAGGGCGGAAAGGTACAGAAAAGAGCCAGGTGTCTTGCATTTTCACGAGAATCTCATGTGAGAACCCATGTCCTCACGCCATCGAATGCGATACCATTGCCCCCCAATCAATAAGTTAGGCGTGCCATGAAGCACGCAGTGCTGTGAAAATTCAAAACGCCAAAAGGTGGGCCCCACGCGGTTCCCGGGCTTGGCTTGCCGCGTTTCTCGCTTTGGCGGTGGCAAGTGGAGTGCGCATGCTGCTCAGCCCATTCCTCGGCCCCGCGATGCCGGGCGCATTATTCTGCGTCGCCGCTGCGCTCATCGAATATTTTTTCGGGCTAGGGCCCGCCTTGACCGTCATGCTCGTCGGACTGGTCATCGCCGACTATCTGTTTGTGCCGCCGTATGCAGACTTCTCTGTGTTCGATCACAGCGACCTGATGCTCGTCGTCTCGTATCCGGGGGTGACGCTTTTCATCATCTGCCTGATCGAGCGCCTGCGCCGGGCACAGTTTCGCGCGGAGATGTTTGCGTCAGTGTCTAAATCGCGTTATGAAATGTTGCTACGCGCGGATAACAAGCGCGCGCTGCGGCTTCGCACGATTGACGAAACACATCGGCTCTTGCGCCATCTGCCGCACTATCACGACTCCATCATCCTGATCCAGGCGCTCGACCGGAAAGCGTCGTTGCGTCCAGACGCGGATCACGCGGCCGGCACAGCACACTCCCTGCCGCATACCTCGGCGCCCGGCAGCCGCTTTTCAGCGGTGCATCCGGCAGATATCGCACGCCTCCAGAACACCCTTTCGCCTGGCAGTCATCGCCTGCGAATCAGGAGCGGCGACCACACGTATAAGCCTGTCGATTGCGTCGGGGAGCGTTTTACGACGCATGCCGGCGACTTTCTGGTTCTGCGAATCGAGGCTTAAGCATTGGATCAAGCTACACACATCCTCCAGGAAAGCGGTGAGCACGCCGTGCTCATGCTGCACGGCCTCTCGAGTTCGCCACTCGAAATGCGCTTTCTCGCACGTCATTTGAACAGCGAAGGATTTACCGCTTTCGCACCAGTGCTGGATGGCTACAGCGCGGGATCCCCGGAACGCGACATGCAAGCGTGGGTCGACGCTGCCGTGCGTGAGTTCGACTCGCTGGCCGAGCGCTATGCGCGGGTGTCGGTGTGCGGACTGTCGGTAGGAGCGGCCCTGGCGCTGGCCGTGGTCAGCAAACGGCCGACGGCCCACGCAGTCGTGCTGTTATCAGTCACGCTCTCGTACGACGGTTGGGCCATACCGTGGTACCGGTTTTTGCTTGGCTGGGCCTACTACACGCCGCTGCGCAGTCGCTGGCGTTATCGCGAAGCCTCGCCGTTCGGTCTGCGTAATGAGGCTTTGCGTGCGAAGATTGCACGCGCCATGCAGCGCAATGGCATCAGCGAGGTTGGGCCGTCTACGATCTCGCTGCCCGCGTTGCGCGAGGCGAGTCGACTTGCGAAACGCGTTCGCGCGAGCCTCGCCGGCATCACGACCGACTGCCTGATCATTCATGCCATCGACGATGAAACGGCCAATCCGCGCAACGCGCATGACGTTGCTGCGAAGATTGCTTCGCCGTTTCTGCGCACGATCTACCTCGACGACTCGTATCACATGATCACCTCGGACAACGAGCGTGAAATCGTGGCGTCCGAAACAGCCGCGTTCCTGCGCGAGAGCGAAGCCGCCCGCGGCATTGGCAGCGGTGCGGAGTCACTGGTCGTCTCCAAGGCGCTCGCGCGGCGCCTGCGGCAACTGGCGGCACTGGGAAGCTGACAAGGCGGTTTCGTGGCGGATTGAAAGGAATTCACGTCGCATCAAGCTTGTAATTGCGACTCATTCGCATTAGCATGAGGTCCCACCCTGCTACCACTCCATGCGTCCGATGCCCTCTCTCACCCGCGGCGCCCGCCTGTTGCTTGCTCTTCCCTTTGTCATTGCGTTGCTCAGTTGCAGCGCGCCTTCCGCAGACGTTCAGTCGCGCGTCGACGCCGCCACGCCGGCATATCAGGTCGAGATTCGCCGCACTGCCCTCGGCATTCCGCATCTGAAAGCGGACGACTGGGGCAGCCTCGGCTACGGATATGGCTATGTGCAGGCCCAGGACAATCTGTGCACGATGGCCGATGCCTTCGTCACCTATCGGGGCGAGCGCTCGCGCTACTTCGGCGCCAAAGCGCGGCCGTCCAACGATGACACGTTCGGCCAGCCGTCCAATCTAGACGCCGATTTCTTCTTCCGCTTCATCGACGACGGCGCAGCCGTGGCACGCTACCGCAGCAGCCAGACGCCGGAAATGCGCGCGCTGATAGGCGGTTTCGCGAGCGGCTACAACCGCTATGTCGACGAGCTTGCCAAGGGCGAATTCGCCGGAGCCCATGCGGCCTGCCGCTCGGCACCGTGGGTCGGCAAGATCAGCACGGCAGATGTTTACCGGCGTCTGTATACGGCTAACCTAGCAGGCGGCGCAGGCCGTTTTGTGTCTGCGATTGCGACAGCGCAGCCGCCAGGCGCTACGGCCGGCGGAACGAAGCCGATGGCATCCGCGACTTCGTCGCAAGGCTCGCCGGATTCGCAGAGCCTGGCGTCCACCGCTCCGCTCATGGATTTCGGCGGCCACGCTGGCGTGGGCAGTAATGGCCTCGCGTTCGGTGCCGACGCCACTCACAATGGCAGCGCTATCCTGTTCGGAAATCCGCACTGGTTCTGGAGCGGACCAGCCCGTTTCTACCAGGCACAACTGACCATCCCTGGGAAACTCGATGTCAGCGGTGTGTCGTTTCTCGGTTCGCCGGTGATCGAGATCGGTTTCAACCGGGACGTTGCGTGGACACACACGGTGTCCACCGCGTCGCGGTTCGGGCTGTTTCAGTTAAGCCTGGTGCCGGGCTCGACGACGTCGTATCGGTACGACGGACAGGTGGAAGCGATGACACCGACCCGCGTCACCGTTGACGTCCGTTCGGACGACGGCACGGTGCGGCCAGTCACGCGGACACTCTACCGTTCGCGGTTTGGGCCAATGCTCAACCTGAGTTCGATGTCGCCGGCACTCGTATGGAACACGCAACAGGCGTTCGCCCTGCGCGACATCGACGCGGACAACTTCCGCGTCTTCGAAAACTTCCTTGACTGGAATCAGGCGCGCTCGCTCGACGACTTCATCCGCATCCAGAAGCGGAATGCGGCGGTGCCTTGGGTCAATACGCTTGCCATTGGTCGCGGCGATCCGCGCGTCTGGTACGCGGACATCGGCGCCATCCCGAATGCTCCCGATAGTCTCGTGGAGCGCTGCACACCGCCCGTCGGCAAGGCGTTCGCCCACGCGATTCCGGGCGTGCCCGTGCTCGACGGCACACGCAGCGATTGCGACTGGCAGGTCGACCGCAGTGCTGCGCAGCCTGGCGCGATGCCGGTCGCGCAGATGCCGAGCCTGTTGCGGCGCGACTATGTCGGCAATTTCAACGGCGGCTTCTGGCTCACTAATCCGGCTGAACCCCTGACCGGCTACGCGCGGGTAATTGGCCCAATCGATGCGGCGCAGTCTCTGCGTACCCGCCTCGGCCACATGATTGCCGCGCAGTTGCAGGCCGATCCAGCTGGCGTATCACCGGCCGCTTTGCAACGCGCGGCGCTGGACAGCCGCTCGATGTCGGCAATCCTTTTCAAGCAACCGGTGCTCGACCGTCTGTGCCTGACAGGCAACGCAAACGATCTGCAGCATGCATGCGCCGTCCTCGCGGCATGGGACGATACCGCCGATGCCGACGCCCGCGGCGCAACGTTGTGGAACGTTTTCTGGGAGCATCTCAGGGATATTCCGGCGGCGCAGTTGTACGCCGTGCCGTTCGATCCTAAGCAGCCGTTGACCACACCGGCCGGCATCGCGGTGGACCATGCAAAACTCGCGACGACAATGCAAGCCGCACTCGCCGATATGCACAACGCCGGCATTGCCATCAATGCACCGCGCAGCGCGGCGCTCTACGCGCAGCGCAACGATGAGCGCATTCCGCTCTTTGGCGGCTGCGACCCGGAAGGCTACTTCACGGCGGCTTGTGCGCAGCATCCGTTCGATGCCCGTGGCGACTCGATGAACGCAAATCCAAACGGCAACAGCTACCTGCAGGTGGTGCGGTTCGAGCAGGGCGAGGTTCTGGCCGATACGCTGCTCGCGTCATCGGAATCGGACGATCCCGCTTCGCCGCATTACGCCGACGGGACTCGCGAATATGCGAGCAAACACTGGATGCGGGTACCGTTTAGCGAAGAAGCGATTGCGCACGATCCGGCGCTGGTCACTCAGGTGCTGACGGCGCCGGCGTCGGACGGTGCGGCAGCGCGCTGATTCATGCTGCAGGAAGGCGTGGTTCAAGCGAGAGTCGCAGCGCGGCGGCCAGTGCGTGGAACGTGAGCGCAGCGTGAACGCGCCGCTTACTCGGCGATCGCCCGGCTGTCACGCCCCATCCAGCCGAACGCGTGAACCCGCGTCACAGGTTCGGCAACCGCAGCTGCCGCGCTAATGATGCCCGGCATCGGCAAGTCGATGATCTGCGAGCGACGCGCGTCGGGCGTATCAACGAAGAAAGTGGCCGCGTCTTGCTGCAGCACGTGGGCGTCGGCGTTCAGCAATTGCGCGCCCATAGCATACGTGAGACTCGCATGACGCACCTCGCTTCGCGTCTCGATTGACCGCGGCATTTTCTCGCGACGGAACGACGCCGTCTCGCCCTCAGGATGGTCGCTCGCTGCGTTATCGGGCAGCGTCGGCACACTCGTCGCGAGGCCGAGCGAGCTTTTGCTCACGCCGATCACGATCCAGATCCCGGCATAGGCAATGGCGACCTCAATGGGCTCGCGTTCACCGAGGTTGGCAACACGCAATTGGCCTTGCGCATCCTCTACCAGCTCGACCTCTGCGGGCGCGCGGCCGATCATGTCAGCCAGAATCTCACGCATCGCAGCGCGACCGGAGTGGGCATTTAAGACGGATGAAAGCATGCGCAAAAGAATCACGGTGTGAAGCATGCTCAATCATCGGACAGTTTCATCCTAATTGCAAATGATTTGCATTTGCAATTAGGATGAATGGATTGAAATCGACTTGCGGCTCGGGCAGTTCCTGCTTTCACCCCACTGTCCGTAAAGCGCGCAGTAGCAGGAACGGCGGCCGGCGACGTTCGGCCTCCAGTGTGGGGCGAGCTTTCAACGCCTCCGCGGTGGGCCCCGGCTCGCCAAGATGCTCGAGCAGAAAGCCGGAGCGGATCAGTGTGTTGACATAGGTTTCAACGGTCCGGTGATACTTGATGACACCATCGACAAACCAGCGCGTGTCTCGCTTCCCTTCCTCGCGATAGTGATCGACCGGCCAATATCGCCGATGGCCCTCGTTGTCCCGAACCCAGCCTGCCGGGTAGGCGGTGCAGAGCGGATGCTCTACGGAAAATACAAAGTGACCACCCGGTTTCAAGGCCTTAAACACACGCTCGACCACGCCGGCATAGTCTTCGACGTAATGCAGCGCGAGCGAAGAGACGACCACGTTGAACGAATCTGCTGCAGGCCGGTATTGTTCGATCGGGCAGCGTTCGTAGCTCACCGAAGGATCGCTCGTTCGCCTGACGGCTTCTTCGAGCATCCGCGCGGAGATATCGACGCCGGTCACGGAGGCCGCTCCCTGCGCGCTTGCGAAGCGCGCGAATTCGCCGAAACCGCAACCCAGGTCGAGTACATGCAAGTTGGAAAGCTCGGGCAACAGACCATGCAGCGCGGGGATCTCTAGCGCACCGTTCAAGCCGGTATCGGCGTCGCGAAGCGACTTGTAACCTTCGAAGAAGGTCATATCGTCGTAGATGTTTTGCGGCATCAGGGCGGCGGATGCCGGATCGTTGGTCACTGCGGAGGCTCCTTCTTATAGATGGATGCGTTTCACGCGCGGCTGCCAGCTCTGGCGCGTGGTGAACAAGGCGCGCGGTTAGCGCACGCGAGACGCGTCGAACGAGTAATGATACTCATCGCTTACGGCACTTTTGAACTCGTCTGCATGTTCGACCAGGCGGGTGCGGATAAATCCCAGAGACTCCACTAGCGCGATCGATGCCGCGTTGCGAGTGTCGATCTGCGCGTCGACTCGCGTTATCTGAAATGTTGCCAGAACACTCGATAGGGCAGCGGTTACGGCCTCTGATGCAATCCCCTGTCGTTGATAGCGAGGGAAAACGAAATACGCGACAAACGCGCGCTGTTCCGCCGGCCTGATCGTAAATTGAACGTAGCCGTACCGCGTCGGCTCGTCTACCGAGCCGATCACCCAGTTCAGCCATACCTCTTGCCCATCGCCAGAAGCTTGACCTTCCAGGCGCCTGTAGCGCTCCTCTAACGCGGCCACGCTTGTGGGCGGCATATCGGGAATGTAGTCATAACCGCGTACGTCACTCAATCCCTCGAACATGCGTTCCGCGTGGCCAGACAACAGCGGGGAAAGGACAAACCGTCTCGTGTGAACCACGTTCGGATAAGGTTGGCTTACTGGGGAGGACATTCAATGGTCGCCGGTGGCTTAACGTGACCTCGCCACTCTATCAAATGACCTTGCGACCGACCGGCAGTGGCATGTGCCGCGGATCGGTAGCGCATACCCAATCGCCACATCACCCCTACGATCCCCGTAAAAAAGAACCACTTGCACTTTTATACTCTGCCGTATAGAGTACTCTACAACATCACTTGTGGAGCCATCATGTCACTCTCATCTGAGCAGGCATCGCAGGCCTTGCGCGAAGTCGAGGCTGTCAGCCACCGCAGCAGCCAGCTCTATAATTATCAGAAGTTCGCGCCCATGCTGATACTTTGGGGCGTGATCTGGTTGGTTGGCTTCGCTGTGACCCATTTCTTCCCCACACGCGCTTCGCAGATCTGGATCCCGTTGGACGTGATCGGCATAGGTGGTTGCATTTTCCTTGGCAGAAGAGGCAAGGAGGACGCATCCAATAACACGTCATGGCGCTGGCTTGCGTCGACATTGGCCGTTGTGGCGTTTTACATCGCTGTGCTTACCGTCTTCCAGCCAG
>Ga0302316_10003012_pt1 | contig 11733 bp, 8 predicted proteins | sample III_Palsa_N3_2_FD_200456 | JGI IMG/M metagenome (GOLD analysis project Ga0302316, IMG submission 200456) | Peat permafrost microbial communities from Stordalen Mire near Abisko, Sweden - III_Palsa_N3_2 | ecosystem: Environmental > Terrestrial > Soil > Palsa > Peat permafrost | place: Sweden... | reverse complement strand
CCTCCAGAATGCGGCCCGCATCCACGTCCATGTCGCCGGATAGATTTCGATAGGTCGCCGGATTCGCGCACACCTTGATAACGGGCGAAATGGCCGAACCGACCACCGAACCGCGTCCGGTCGTGAACAGGATCACGTGCGCTCCGCAAGCAATCAGTTCGCCGATTTCCGCGTTGTCGCTGATGTTCGGAAAGCCGAAACGCGGTTCGCCATCAGGAACGACATCGAGCAGATACAAGCCGCCGACAGGCGGAATGTCTCCCGGTTTGACGATTCCGACAATGGGCGATGCACCGCTTTTCGCGTACGCGCCGAGTGACTTTTCTTCCTGCGTGGTAAGGCCGCCATCCGCGTTGCCGACCGCGAACGAACCGTGCCCCATGATGGAGTAATAGCGCGCGGCCTTGTCCACGCACGCGACAATTTCACGGCCCAGTTCCGGCCGCGCGGCCCGGCTTTCCATGTGAAACTCGCAGCCGACCAGTTCACCTGTTTCCTCGAAAATACACGCGGCGCCGGCGTCGATCAGCGCATCGAAGGCGCGGCCCACAGCGGGATTCGCGGTAATGCCACTGGTGCCGTCCGAGCCGCCGCAAATCGTGCCGACGATCAATTCGTCGAGCGCCATTGGCACTTTCGGTTGCTGCGCGAGCGTCGCACGCACGTCGCGAATCCAGTCAATGCCGTTCTGGATCGTGCTGCGCGTCCCGCCTTTTTCCTGGATCGTCAGAACCTCGGCCGGGCGGCCGCTCGCGCGCACGGCGTCGACCAGATAGTGCTTGTTCATGCTCTCGCAGCCGAGCGAGACGAACAGGACCGCGCCCACGTTCGGGTGCGTGGTCAACCGCTCCATCATCTTTTCGGCATAGCCGTTCGGGTAGCAACCCGGAAAACCGATCAGGTGCACGGGCGGTTCGCGATCAGCAGCGGGGTCGTCGAAGGCGTCGAACGCCGGACGAAACTGGGTGACGATTTCCCTCGCCACGTGATGCGCGCATTCGACGAGATACGCGACCGCGATTACATTGCGGATGCCCTTGCGCCCATCGGCACGCAGGAAGCCTTGAAGCGGCGAAGTGGTGGTGGCTGTCATCGGCTTAGCGGTCCCGGTGATCCACGAACGCATGGCCGGCGTCGTGGGTATAGGTCGGGAGATAGTCGCTCTCGAGATTGTGCGTATGCAGATGTTCACCGGGCTGAACGTCCGACGTAACATGGCCAATGATCGCGCCATACCGAAGCACTTTTTCGTCGGTCTGCAACGCACGGCGTGCGACTTTGTGCCCAAGGTCGATGGTCTTCGCCAGCGTGACGATCTCCCCTTCGATCTCCACCCGCGCCCCCGCTTCCAGGCGCGCGCCCGCTATCAGGCAATTGTCCTGCGGGCTTTGCAGAATGAGCCGGGCGTCAGTGGGCTTATGAGGAGTGTGCTGCACAGAGACTTCCTTGAAAACGAACGGCATTCAGCGGTCGTATAGGCAATGCCGCGGGTTTGCATCGGTACAATCATTTATCAGTGAACGTATTATTCATATGCGGACAAGTCGAAGTCAAGCTATGTGCGCCGCTGGGCGGTCCGTGTTTTCCCTTAGCATCTTGTTTTTAAGCGACTTAACTGAAGGCCATCATGCAGGCAGACGATCCCACCGACGCCGAACGCTACCGAGCGCCCGCGCTCGATAAAGGTCTCGATATCCTCGAACTGCTCGCCGAGCAAAAGGATGGACTCACGCGTGCCGAGATCACGAAATCGCTCGGGCGCAACGCCAGCGAGATGTACCGGATGCTCGAGCGGCTGGTCGCGCGGCAGTACGTGGTGCGCTCGCCCGCGGGCGACCGTTATTCGCTGAGCCTGAAGTTGTATGCGCTTGCGCACCGGCACCCGCCGATGAACCGCCTGATCGCGGAAGCCTTGCCTGTCATGCAACGTTTCGCCGATCGCGCGGAGCAGTCGTGTCATCTCGCCGCCTATGACCGGGGCAATTTGCTTGTGATCGCGCAGGTCGACGGGCCAGGAACGTGGGGGATTTCCGTGCGGCTCGGCGCGCGGGTTGGTTTGATCGATACCGGTTCAGGCCGTGTGATCCTCGCGTTTCAGAGCCCGGAACAGCGCACGCACATGCTGACCGAGCACACGCGTGTGAAAGGTGAGTCAGCGCTCGATCCGCTCGCGCTGGAAAATGCGTACGCACAGATTCGCGCGGACGGTTTTCTCCATAAGGAGAGTCAGCAGACCTTCGGTGTGATGGATGTGAGTTTTCCGCTGCTCGGGCCGTCGGGCCAAGCGATTGCGACGCTGACGTGCCCGTATCTCAGGCGTATCGACGAATACGTGGCGCCTTCCATTAGCGAGGTCAGTGCGCTGCTTGGTGACGCGGCCGCGGCGCTGTCGATGTTTCGCGAACCGGATGTGGAGTTCGGCGATTCCCGGGATTCAAGCGCGGCTTAAGGGTGGCGAGGGTGGCGAGGGTGGCGAGGGTGGCAGATTCCGCGGGCAAATTCGTTGGGAAGATCCGGCTGGAAGAGTCGGGGGCGCTTCGTTGGGAAGATCCGGTTCGCGGATTCGCCCGGTTCCAGATCCGCGCGACGCGTTAGAATGGCGACCCTCTCAAAAAGCGGATCGTCGCTTCACACGACGTTTCGCTTCTTTTTCTACGCAAGGCAATGGCGAAACTCCTCTCCGATCCCGAATTCCAGCGCTTCTCAGAGCTTCAGCAAAAGCAGTCCAGCTTCACGATCACGAGCGAGGAAGCGGACGAGCTGCGCGATATTGTCGCTCGCGCGCAGCAAAAGCGCGACGACCGCGCGGCCGCTATGCAGTCGATCGAAACGTTTATCAAGCAGTTCGACATTAGCGCGGACGAACTTTTTACAGCCGACCAGATTGCCGACGCCGCGCGCAATTTCGGCCTGATTCCCGCCGCGAAGAAAGAACGCGTGCTGCCGCCGCAGCTGTCGTTCAACGGCAAGCCTTATCAATGGACCACTCGCGCCCTGCCGGACGACATTCGCGTTCCGCTGTTCGAAGCGTTCACCTCGGGCGCGTCGGTTAAAGCGTTTATTGCTACGCCTAAGGACGCTACGCGTTGCGCGGCGACGATCGCGCGTCTGGAGCGTGAAACCAACAGCACTTATGCCGATGCGTGGCTGGACGAGCTGGCCGTATCGCGCGCACAGGTCGACGAAGCGCTCGCAAAGCTGCCTGCCTGATTCGACGAGTTACGGTCGCAAACAAGCATGTTGCAGCGCACATTCTGGCCGCTCACCACGGCGGCCGGATGCCAGCGCTTCCCACCTGCACAGCCTTCATAGCCTTCATGACGGCAGCGCGCCGGTCTGTGCATCTGCTTCGGTCAGCCGCATCCTGAAACCAGTCACACCCGGGTCCTCCGTGGCCGTTATCTCAAATCCTAAACGGCGCGCGAGCCCGATCATGCCGGTGTTCTCGCGCAACGCCTCGCCGATCAGCCAGCGTGTCCCGCGCGCCCGGCAATACGCGATGATTCGAATCAACAGCAGAAGTCCCAGCCGCTTGCCCTTCAGATCCGAGCGCACCGCGACCGCGAACTCGGCCGTCTCGTTATCCGGATCGGCAACGGCGCGCACCACACCCAGCGTCTCGATAGCGTCGTGTTCACCCGTGACGGCGATAAACGCCATCTCGCGGTCATAGTCGATCTGCGTCATCCGGGCGAGTTGCGAGTGATCGAAACTGCGCACGGAACTGAAGAACCGCAGACGCAAGTCGTCCGGCGACATCGCGGAGACGAAAGCGCTGTGGGCGGCTTCGTCGTCGGGACGGATCGGCCGCACGGTGATAAGCAAACCGTTCCAGTCCATCGTCTCCTCCAGCTGCCGCGGATACGGTTGAATGGCGAGCGGCGTGCGATGCGCGGCCAGCGTCAGATGGGGTTCATACACCACGACCGCCTCACGGGTCACGCGCACGGTCAACCTCAAAGCAACAATCTGCTCGATCTCGCAGACAGCCTGTGACAGGGCCGTCAATGCAATCAGCAAATTCTCCGCAGGGAGTTCGCGCGCCCTCGGCGAACGCATCACGAGATCTCGCGCCAGAACCGGGTTGAGCGGTGGAAATGAGAACTCGTGCAACGCGTCCGGCAAACCGAGCGCGCCAACCGCCTTGAACTCGAACACCGGTCCGAACACGCGATGGTTCAGCAAGCGGACATCGATTTCGATGGCGTCGACGCTGCGCGGACCTGCCGACCCCGCCTTCACGACAATGCCAAATTGCGCCAGCACCCGCGACGCCCGTTCGCCGTCCAGTTCCGCGACGCCCGCCGTCAATGCGGCCATGACCTGAGCCTGTGCGCTGTCCAGCGCAACCAGGGTCTGAGGACGTGGCCCGTCGGGCGTCTGCATCAACAGCTCGCGGCCCTGACGATAATCCACCAGCCGCGCAAAACCCCGCGCCAGGCGTTGAGGCGTGGTATGGACGGGAATGCCGTGGGCATGCAACGCGTCGCGCGTGGCCTGGTCCACGCAGCCGAAAAAGCAAACCAGCAAACCGCGATACGCGTGGCTTTGCTGCTCGATCAGCACGCGCGCGACTTCCGCGACAGGCGCGGTGTGTGTTGGCGCGTGGACCACGAATGCGGTCCCCGTCTCGCGATGCGGCGCCAGCGCTTCGAGCGCCGCGCCGAAGTCTGCGGCAGTTGCGGTGTCTCCGAGTTGCAGCGGGTTCTCCAGACGCGCGCGCGGCAGCACGGCGGCGACTGACGCGCGCGCAGCCTCGGGCCAGAGCGCGAGCGCATCGCCGGCCGCGGCGAACGCGTCGGCAGCGACGGCGGCCACGCCGCGATCGCTGGTGATGACGGTCGCCCGGTCGCTTGCGGCGACACGGCCTACGCCGAGAGTCTCTATTTCATCAAGCAGGTCGTCTAGCGAATCCACCCGTACCAGGCCCGCCCGCCGGAATGCAGCACTGTAAAGCGCATCGAAAGGATCGTCGTGGCCTGTGCGCAATACCAGCACGGGCTTGTTGCGCGCCGCCGCCCGCGCCGCCGACATGAATTTGCGCGCCATTCGCACCGATTCGATGGCCATCAGGATGGCGCGCGTCCGTGAGTCGCTTGCGAGAAAATCAAGGATATCGCCCACATCGACGTCAGCCTCGTCGCCCAGCGCGACGACTCGCGAAAAACCGAGGCCACGCGCGTTCGCCCAGCCCATCACGCCGTTGGTCAGCGCGTTCGACGCCGATACCCACGCTACCCCACCCGCCGCGATGGCGCATGACGGCGCCCCCAGCACCGCGCCCACAGCCGGCGTCATCACACCGACGCTCGACGGACCGACGACCCGCAGCAAAAACGGCCGCGCAACCGCAAGCGTGCGGCGCGCCCAGTCCTTACCCTCCGGCTCCCGCGCCTGCCCGACTATGACCACCGCCCGCGTGCCCCGCTCGCCCAGTTGGCCGACGATCCCCGGCCACGTGTGCGGTGGCGTGCACAGCACCGCCACGGTCGGCGTATCAGGCAAGTCGTCGATGCCAGCAAAAACCACGGCCCCATTCAACTGACGATGCTTCGGATTCACCGCCCAGACCGGACCCGTGAAGTTGGCGGCGCTTAGCCGTGACCACACCATTTCGCCAATACTGCCCGCACGCAGCGACGCCCCGATCACGGCAATCGACTTCGGGTTAAACAGTGCGTCGAGGTTACGTACGGTCATGCGGCCTCCGTAAATGGGATCTATCCAGCATAGGCGATTCGCGAGCCTCCAACTACTAGCCGGATGGCCTATGTCTCGCCTTTTTCAACAACCGTTCTCACCTATCCTGATGCCCAATATGAGAATTCATTTTGTTTCAGCGTCAACCGAACGGGCTATTGTTTCGCACCGGGAACCAAGGTAATTTGATCGAACGCGGGACAGGAGCGATTCTGGTTCGCAGAGGAGGCACGTTTGCTCGGCCACAAAGAAAACCGAGAAGGTTGGGCGGTCAGGAATCACTATGCGACATCTTCCATCGTTGATTGCGTTGCGTTTCTTCGAAGAAACGGCGCGTCATTTGAGTTTCAATCGCGCGGCGCGAGCGTTGTGCGTCACACAAGGAGCTGTAAGCCGTCAGATCAGGCTACTGGAAGAGTCACTGGGCGTGAAGCTTTTCGAGCGCGACCATAAAGGAATCCGCCTGACGCAGGCCGGCGTGTTGCTGATGCCGTCGGTGACAGAGGCATTTGACGTGATCGAGCGCGGAACGCGTCATCTGACGGGAAGCGTCGAGCGCAAGCGTTTGATTGTGGCATTGCCGCCCACGTTCGCCACGCAGTGGTTTTCGTCACGGCTAGGCGCACTGGCGGAGCAATTGCCGGACGTCGACCTTTCTATTCGCACTCAGGAAAGCGACGAATGTCATTGCAGCGTGCGCTTCGGGCGCGACGCCGCAGCGCATGGGTGGTCGGAACTGCTGATCGTAGAGCGGCACGCGCTAGTGGGATCGGCGTCATTCACCGGGACGCCGGTCGAGAGCTTGCTGGATCGATTGCCCGCGCTACACGTGCTGCACGAGGACGTGCGTCTGAACCTCTGGCCGGACTGGCTGGCGAAAGCGGGACTGCCGCCGCATTATGCCGAGAAGGGCATTGAATTTTCGAATCTGCAGCAGGCAATTCATGCAGCGCGACGCGGCGTAGGCTTGGCCGTTGTGGATCTGAACATGATTGCTGATGAGTTGACCGAGGGTGCTTTGGTGAGACTGTCGGACGTCGAGATCAGCGGCCCATTCGGATACTGGCTGGACGTACCGGAAGCGCACCGCGACACCAGCACCGTAACCGGCTTCGCCGAGTGGTTGCGCAATGAAGCAGCCCTGCCCGTTTGAATGGAAGTCTCGACTTAATCCCGGCTTGCGGTAGAAGTACGATATGGAACTTAACCGGCAACATCGTCCGATTGGATGCCTGCCGGTACGAAATGACGAAGCTTGCTTTTGCATTCGCCGATCCACTGCGGGCGCTTGCTTCATGCGGACAAGCAGGACCGCCATACGCATCGAGCAGCTTTGAGGGCCGATTCAAGTCATTATATTTCCCTCATTTTTTTAGACGTCAGCCCCACCAAGCTCTACCGTGCAACAGTCGCCGGCATCGCTGCGTTGGTCATGCCCGCCTCCCCGCTCGCCTGCATTTCACTTCCCGGCACGCAATGCGACTGCAGCGACAAATACCCGGGGTTATACGCTTTCGCCTCTTTCTTCGGCAGCGTATAAGCAATCCGGCATTGTTCAACCGGACCGTTTCCCCACTTCACCGTCAGCGCGCCCTGATCCTCAAGACCGCGTGCAAATATTCTGCTGTCCTGACCGACCACGCCCACGCTCTTGCCTTGTTCGTCTTCCACACTCGCTCCAAAGGGTAACGCTCCACCACCCAGTTTCGGCGCCTGAATCAATGCAGCCCGTCCACTCACCGTCTCGTACTTCATCATCACTATAGAGCCTGCGCGCGGCGCCACTTGTGCTGATGTCGATTTAAATTCGACATCGGTGGACGTGCCCTTCGGGTCAATATCCACTTCGTTCATGCTGTACGGCGACAAGTACGGAACCACCGCATAACCGCGTGAATCCACCTTCGTTCCCGGTGAGCTCGTCACCATTGCACCGGCCGCGGCAGGGGCTTCAACAATGCCGATCGTGTCCCCCACCGTCTGCGATAACGTCACCCCGCCCGGGTGCGCCACCACCGAACCCTGCACGCCCGCCGACACCTGACGCGTGCCGCCACCCGCGCTCGCCGAGGCATTGAACGTCGCGTAAGGCGCGCGATACGTCGCGCTCGCCCCCGCGTTGCCATTGTTGGCCGAACTGCCGCCCGCGTTATACGTGCCGTATCCGTTGTACGAGAACTGGTTCGTTTCACCCAGCGAACCACTCACGTTCGCCTGCATGTTCGTCGCGCCGTCGGACGTGTGCGAGGCGTTCGTGGTCAGCATCGGCGCATGCGCCTTGTGGCCCAGCGGAATGGTCGTGCTCAGCATGAAGTCGTTCGACATCTGGCCGTCCATCGAGCGCGTGCGCCCAGCCGTCAGGCTGTACGTCCCGTATTTGAACGCGTTGGTGTAGCCGGCCTGGAACAGCGTGTCGGCGCCACCCCGGTTCCAGTAGTTCTGCGACGAGCCCGTCACGAACATCGTGCCGTGATCCCCCAGCTTCTGGTTCACCGACACCTGCATACGATTACGCTGTCTGTAAATCGAGTTGATATCACCACCGTGGTCCGCAATATCCCTCACCGTCGCTGCATCGTTCAGGTTCATGTACCCCGCCGTCGAGAAACGATACGCGGCCACCGACACGTTCGTGTCGGTGGCCGCGATGAACTTGCTATAGCCCACGCGCAAGCTCGTGCCGTGCATCGACTGCGCGTTCGGGATGCTGGTGAACGCGCCTGTCACGTCCATCGAGAACGCACCAATGCCCGTGTTCAACGCACCACCCACGTTTATCGCGCCATAACCGCTCGACGCCACCGCGCCGCCATAAGCGGTGACGGTGTTGGTCAGCCCACGCTGGATCGTGAACTGCGCGAAGACGGGTTTGGTATCGAGCGAATCGTTGCGCAGTTGGCCGGCGGTCGCGCTAAACCGCGTGACGCCGGGGCGCAGCAATTGCGCCACCGATGCAAACGGCACCGTGAACTCCTTGCTGCGGCCATCGGCTTCCGTCACGGTCACCACCAGGTCGCCACCGTAGCCGGTCGAGTACAGATCGCTGATTTCAAACGGGCCTGGCGCGACATTCGTTTCCTGCAACACCTGGCCGTTCTGGCGGATCGTCACGCGTGCGTTCGTTTCCGCCGTGCCGCGCACGACCGGCGCGTAACCGCGCATCGATTCAGGCAGCATGCGGTCGTCGGTGGCCAGTTGCACACCGCGAAACGACACGCTGTCGAAGATCTCGCCGGTCGTGCTCGCATCGCCCACGGTCAACTGCGAGCCCAGTTTCGTCACGTCGCGCTGCGCATAGGTCGCGATGTTGTCGAATTGCGTCTTTCGTCCCGTCGCAGCCGACACCGACGATTGATGGCGGATATGCCACGCGCCAATGTTCACGCCCGCGCTCAAGCCCAGATAGCTCTGGCTGGAACCCACGCCCGATCCCGCCGTGTGATACGTGTTCGCGTTGTAGCTCAGGAAACCACCGTTGACGCCCTGCTCCCACTGCTCGGGCGGCACATAACCGCGCGCCGAATTCTTCATGAACGCCTGCGGCACGCTCAGTTCGAGCGTCTGCTGCGTGAAGTCGAAGTCGAGCGTCGCGCCCGGTACGGCCGTGGCAATGTCATCGCAGGTTTCTGCGTTGGCGGCCGTGTTTGCAGCCGTGTTTGCAGCCGTGTTTGCAGCCGCCGCAGCGGCCTTCGCAACGCTACGTCCCGCGGCCGTATCAGCCTTTGCCAGATCAACACCCGCACGCTGCAGCAGCGCGCGGCTGAAACAAGGCTTTGCGCCCAGCTTGCCGTCAGTTGAAACAAAGCGAATGTCTTCACGCGCCAGACGCGCACCATTGACGATCAGGTCGACCGAATAAGTGCCCGGCGTCACCGCGTTGCCGCGCGCGAAACGGCTGGTATCGACTGCGCTGCCCGCCTCCCCGCGCAGGTACATGTTGTCGAAACTGACTTCATCGACGGCACCGCCCTGGGTTTGCGGCGTTGTCGCGGCATCCGCCACGGCTTGAGGAATCGCACCACACGCCATCATCGAGAAAGCAATTGCAGCAAGCGGCTTCAGGCGCAGCCGGAATGCGACCGGGGACTGAGCATTGAATACGGTTTGAGCAGAGAGTTTCATGATCCAGCCTGCGATGAGTGGGGCAATTCAGACGCGACTCGACCCACCGGGCTGTTCGGGACAGTCCGTTCGGTAAAACGCGCGTTGCGTGTTGGGGGAAGGCGTCGGCTCGGTATGGCCCGCGACACCTTCAATCCGCCCCGGTGAGGGGCGAAGACTTACGGCCAGTCTTTCAACCGGCTTTACAGAGCTTTACGGAGCAATAGGCGCATCGAACGGCAGGGAGCCGCCGAAATCGCTGATACCTTGGTACTTGACGTGCGCGTTGGCAGGAACCGCCCTGAGGTTCTTCACCGGGAACTGCGCGGTGCCACGCGGCTCGACCATGCCGCCGATGTCGTTCGTATAGGTCTGGCCAGCACCCATCACGTCGATCTTGCTGAACGACACGTAGTACGCCGTCGGGTTCGTCGCCTTCACGTCGTAGCCTTTGTTGTCGGCCGAGGGCACCAGCTTCCAGGTTACTTTCGAGGGCGCTTCGTCGGCCGTGCCGGGCAAGCCCTTCGGACGCGCAAACACCTTGATGCGCGTGCGAAACGCAAACTGCAGCGTGTTGGTGTCCGAGGTCTTCGCGATCTTGGGCGGCACGTCGAGCACATTCAGCCAGAACACCGACTCGCGATCCTGCGGCAACGCGTCACCCGTGTACATCATGCGCAGCGTCTGCGACTTGTTGGCATCCATGCGGAAGATCGGCGGCGTCAGCACGAACGGCGCGCTCGCTTCACCCGGCTTCGCGTCCGCATTGCCCTTGTCCATCCACACCTGCACCAGCGAGGGCTCAGCGCGATCGTTGGTGAGCTTGAGCGTCACCTCACGATTTTCAAGGGGATACACCACCCGCGTGCCGCCCACGGTCACGCTGGCGCCCGCACTGCCGGCCAACAGCGCCGCGACCAGACCCAAACCACATGCAATACGACTAATGGACTTCATGATTGGTGCATCTCCGTGAAAAACGTATCTCGATATTTCGGTAAAAAAACAGGCATCTGCACTCGCAGACACCTGTCAGTCAGGCTTACTGGTAGTCGACCGTGTACTGGACCGAGGTGTTGACCGGGCCCGCTGTGGCCTTGCCGGTGGCGTAGTACTCAGCGAAGTACTTCAGGTTCGCGTCACCCGACACAATCGCCACGCCGTTGCCAGCCATATCGTTGTTTGCACCCGTGACGACGTTGATCGGCAGATGCGATGCATTCAACAAACGAACCTGGACGTTCTGCGCACCGGCAGGTGCCTGGTTCGTCAGGTAACCGGTGCTCTGGTCGATCGTCGGGCCGTTTTCGAAACGCGCGACGGCCTTCGTTTCGGTCGAGCAGCCGCTCAGCGCGAAAGTCAGGTCGGTGGCAGCTGTCGTGCCGGCCGTTGCGCCCGCTGAGCTCAGCGTGCTGTCGGTCACCGTCGGCAACGTGACGTTCTTGTCAGCGGCGCCCACCGTCTTTGCATCGATCGAGCAGGTCGTATCGGTCACGGCGCCCGTGAAGGTGATCGTGCCGTCAGCAGCGCTTGCGCCGCTCGAAGCGAGTGCCATCGTGGCCAGGGTTGCAGCAGCAGCGAGGGTGGAGAGAAATGATTTCATGAACGTTTCCAGTAGAGAAATGAATGCGGGTTTGTAGACACTTACAGCGCTTAGGACTACTTCGTCCTGTCATGCTGAGCGCGCAGTGCGAGCCACCTGTTTTTTTCATCGTCTGGATTCGTGTGGGAGGCGATGAACCGGTTCGTCTGCGAGTGAATGAATATTAAGACCGGGTACCTCGGATGACCCTCGGAACTCTCTTAAAGAATTAGGACAAAATTGAGAGTTCCTAAGAGCGAAATGGTGCGTGTGGGTGGGATGGGCGCGGTCATGGACGCCTAAAAGCCCAAAGGCGTCCGCGATGCGGACGCCTTTGGGCTTTCGTCTTG
>Ga0302316_10003011_pt1 | contig 11738 bp, 9 predicted proteins | sample III_Palsa_N3_2_FD_200456 | JGI IMG/M metagenome (GOLD analysis project Ga0302316, IMG submission 200456) | Peat permafrost microbial communities from Stordalen Mire near Abisko, Sweden - III_Palsa_N3_2 | ecosystem: Environmental > Terrestrial > Soil > Palsa > Peat permafrost | place: Sweden... | reverse complement strand
CGACACGCGGCTCGGCACCAGCCGCAACGAGCGCGTCTCCAGCAGGCCAAACACGAACATCGCCGGCAGCAGGAAGAACATGTATTGCTGCGGATACTCGACCAGCGCGTGCATCACCAGCACGCCGATCAGCGCAATGCCGAACACGCGAGCGGCGGTGTGCGGCGCGCGCACCACGCGCACGAGCCACGCCAGCAGGCCGAGTAGCACGATCGCCAGGCCGATCAGACCGGTTTTGCCCAGCAGATCCAGGAAGATATCGTGCGAGTTATTGGCAATCTCGACCGCGCCCAGCGCCCGCACATAGTCGAACTGGTAACGCGGAAACTCGCCCCAGCCGACGCCGAGCACCGGATGCGCCTTGAACATCGTCCAACCGTATTTCCACAGCGCAAGCCGTGGCGCGATCTGACCGGCGTCCTTGAAGCGATCGGCGGCGGATTCGGCCAGATCGAGCTGGTAGTGCACATTGGCCCAGCGAACCAGCGCGTTCACGACGAAGAACAACACGCCGAGCGCCACCGGGGTCAACCATTCGCGGTTACTGCGTCGCAGAGCCGGGTTGCGCCGGATTTCCGCAAAGGCCATCCAGAACCCCGCCACGACGATCACGCCCATCTGCAGCCACGGGCCGCGCGAGACGGTCAGCGCCAGGCCGCCCGCAAAAATCACCGACAGCAGCGCCCACAGGATGAGCGGAAGCCGCCGCGTCTGCACGAGGAACAAGGCGCCGGCCATCGCGAAAGCGATGTAGGTAGCGAGGTGGTTAGCCTGCGCCATATTGCCGAACGGCCGGCGCTCGACCGTGATGTTGTACGCAACAACCAGCGGCGTGACCTTGGTCTCCAGATGGAACACCTGGATCACCTGGCAAAACACCGCAAACAATCCGCCGATGATCAGCGCGTAGGCGGCCCAGCGCAGCACCTCCTCGCTCATCCGGACCCGGCTGAAGGTGTAGCCGGTGTGTGTCGCCATGAAGGCCGCCAGCAGGTACCCGGCGCCGAGCCAGTTCATCGACGGCTGCTCGACCCGCAGCACAAACGTCTGCGCCACCAGCAGCAGCCCAAACAGCAGCGGCACGAGCGCGACCGTGGGCGATTCAAACTCGAAGCGGCGACGCTCCGTCCAGGCCAGCAGCACCACAGCCGCGCTGGTCATCACATACAACGTCAACGCGGTAAATTCCGCGTAAAAGGTCGGAATCGGATAGGTATGGTTGACCACTGCGTAAGGCAGAATCAACGCACAAGCCAGTAAGGCCAGCGATAAAAAGCGCGCAAATGGGGTGGGCATGAGGAACCGGGGGCGTCAGCAACCGGCGCACTATACAAAAAAATCCTCTCCCTGTGCGCCGGACGGCCTCAAATATCCCGAAATCAGCAAGTCCGTACCTTTACCGAAACATCAACTCCGACATTCAGGCGGCGCCAGATTGGACGGCAAGGTCGGCGCATCCGCCGGGCTCGGGCCTGCGCCCGGTGCGGGCAACGACGAAGCACCCTTGCCGCCCGCAAAACACTCCCATGTCAGCGAGCCCGGCTGGGCTGAGCCTTTGACCAGGGCAATCCGTGCAGTCGGCGTATCCGCGTTGTCGGGCACCGACGGCACCAGCACCAACGTATTGCTACCGGCCGGCGCAACGCGCGTGGTGAAAACCACGGTAATCTGCCCCGTGTCGTCATCCACATGCACCGATTCCACATTCTTCGTGGCGGTTGGCGGCGCATAGCCGCCTCCGAACGCAGCGCCGCTGGCCGCGTTTTCCGCAACGGCGAGCCGTGCCGACGTGGCGAGCGACAGGCCCTCGCCTACCCGGCTGCGCGCCAGATAATCCTGATACGCCGGAATGGCATAGGCGGCAATCACCCCGACAATCGCGAGCACGATCATCAGTTCGATCAAGGTGAAGCCGAGCTTGCGGCTGACCCGGGCGATCCGCGTGGGCCATTGCACGCTGGGGTCGGAGATCGGTGCGCCTGCAGCAGGGTCGTCGCGCTGCAAGAGCACGCAACGGAATGAAGAGTTGGGGAGAGAAACGGTCATCGGCAGGCTCCAGAAACGAAAAACGCCTGCCCCGTGAATCGGAACAGGCGCATTGATCGTAGCCAGCCACGACGCTTCTAAACAGTCAGCCAGATGGCTAACGTTGGACCCAATGAGAAGCCTGTGAAAGTGCGAGTCGACGCTCTGCTATCAATGCGAACCGGGCGGCGCATTGGGCGGCAATTGAGCCGCAGCCCTCTCAGCGTTACGTCGTTTGAGCACGTAACCAAGGATCACCACAAACAGCGCTCCCGCGATGCTCATGCCGTACTCGGCCACCGGCGAGTCGAGAATCGGCCAGCGGTCGCCGGCCGGATCGTTGATGATCAGGCCGCCCGCAATCCAGCCGAGCAGTGCGGCGCCAAGCGTAATCACGATCGGGAAGCGGTCCAGCAGCTTCAGCACGAGTTGGCTGCCCCATACGATTAGCGGAATGCTGACCAACAGCCCGAAGATCACCAGCGCCAGCCGATGCTCCGGGTCCGCCGCTTCCGCCGCGCCGGCAATCGCGATCACGTTGTCGAGGCTCATTACCGCATCGGCGATGATGATGGTCTTGACCGCGGTCATCAGCTTGTCGGCGGGCTTCACGTGCTCGTGAGCGTCGTGTGCGGGCGCCATCAGCCGCACGCCGATCCACAGCAACAGCAGGCCGCCGGCGAACTTCAGCAACGGCACGTCGAGCAGCACCACAGCAAACGCAATCAACGCGACGCGCAGCAGGATGGCCCCCGCCGTCCCCCACAACACGCCCTTGACGCGCTGCGCTGGCGGCAGATTGCGACAGGCGAGCGCGATCACCACCGCGTTATCGCCACCCAGCAGGATGTCGATCACGATGATCTGGATAACGGCGCCCCAGTGGAGCGTGGCGAAGAATTCGAGCATTGAAAGCAGGATAGACGGCAGTTGGGATCAGGCAAAGCGCATGAGAGCAGGGCAAAACAAAAAAGCGAGGGAGCAATTGCTCGCTCCCTCGCTTTTTAGGACTTCGTTCTTGCGAAAGGACTTCGTAAGAATATCAAAAACAGACCGAACTAGCCGGTCTATTTCGATTTACAGCATCGCCTTCAGAAGACGCGCCATTTCCGACGGGTTCTTCGTGACCTTGATGCCGCATGCGTCCATGATTTCCAGCTTGGCTTCAGCCGTATCGGCACCGCCGGAGATCAGCGCGCCGGCGTGACCCATGCGCTTGCCGGCCGGAGCCGTAACACCCGCGATGAAGCCAACCACCGGCTTCTTCATGTTGCCCTTGATCCACTCAGCAGCATTCGCTTCGTCCGGACCGCCGATTTCGCCGATCATGATGACGGCGTCTGTTTCCGGATCGTCGTTGAACATCTTCATGACGTCGATGTGCTTCAGACCGTTGATCGGGTCGCCGCCGATACCGACTGCCGACGATTGGCCCAGGCCGATCGCCGTCAACTGGCCGACTGCTTCATACGTCAGCGTGCCCGAACGCGACACGACGCCGATGCGGCCCTTGCGGTGGATGTGACCCGGCATGATGCCGATCTTCAGTTCGTCCGGCGTGATCGTGCCCGGGCAGTTCGGTCCGAGCAGCAGCGTCTTGCGATTTTCGCGACGCATACGATCCTTGAGCGCGATCATGTCGCGGACAGGGATGCCTTCCGTGATACAGATTGCGAGATCCAGATCCGCCTCGACGGCTTCCCAGATTGCAGCAGCTGCGCCTGCGGGCGGAACGTAGATGACCGAGACGGTTGCACCCGTTTCAGCCTTCGCTTCCTTCACGCTTGCGTAGATAGGAATGCCTTCGAAATCTTCGCCGGCCTTCTTCGGGTTCACGCCCGCGACATACGCTTCGCGGCCGTTTGCATATTCACGGCAGGCACGCGTGTGGAACTGACCGGTCTTGCCGGTGATGCCCTGCGTGATGACCTTCGTGTCTTTATTGATCAGAATCGACATGTATTGACCTCTGTTCGTTTGGCGGGCGCTCTGGTCGACTGCGCGGCGGGATGTTCTCCGCCCGCGTCGCCGTGCGCGCCGCCATTCGTAATCTGGCTAATCCTGGTAAACGCCCGGCAGGCTTACGCCTTGCCCGCAGCGGCCGCGACGACCTTTTGAGCCGCTTCTTCCATGCTGTCTGCCGCGATGATCGGCAGGCCGGATTCAGCCAGCATCTTCTTGCCCAGGTCTTCGTTCGTGCCCTTCATGCGGACCACGAGCGGCACCTTCAGCGAGACAGCCTTCGAAGCTGCAATCACGCCTTCCGCGATCACGTCGCAGCGCATGATGCCACCGAAAATATTGACCAGAATGGCCGTCAGATTCGGGTTCTTCAGCATGATCTTGAACGCTTCCGTGACCTTCTCGGTCGTGGCGCCACCGCCCACGTCCAGGAAGTTCGCCGGTTCGCCGCCGAACAGCTTGATGGTATCCATCGTTGCCATTGCGAGGCCAGCGCCGTTCACGAGGCAGCCGATGTTGCCGTCGAGCGAGATGTACGCGAGGTCGAACTTCGATGCTTCGACTTCAGCCGGATCTTCTTCGTCGATATCGCGATACGCGACGATTTCCGGATGACGGAACAGCGCGTTCGAATCGAAGTTGAACTTGGCGTCCAGCGCGATGACCTTGCCGTCGCCGGTCAGGATCAGCGGGTTGATTTCGGCGAGCGACGCGTCCGTGTCCCAGAATGCCTTGTACAGGCCTTGCAGGATTGCACGAGCTTGCGGCAGGGAAGCGGCGGGAACGCCGATCTTCGTTGCCAGTTCGTCTGCTTCCGCGTCCTTCAGACCAACCGACGGGTCGACGGCGATCTTGTGGATCAGCTCAGGCGTCTTTTCCGCGACTTCTTCGACGTCCATGCCGCCTTCACTCGAAGCCATCACGACGACCTTCTGCGAGACGCGATCGATCACGAGGCCGACATACAGTTCCTTCTTGATGTCAGCGCCTTCTTCGATCAGCAGGCGGTTCACCTTCTGGCCTTCCGGGCCAGTCTGGTGCGTGATGAGCTGCATGCCGAGGATCTGGTTCGAGTATTCACGAACCTGTTCCAGCGACTTGGCAACCTTCACGCCGCCACCCTTGCCACGGCCACCCGCATGGATCTGAGCCTTCACGACCCATACCGGGCCGCCGAGCTCTTCAGCGGCCTTGACCGCGTCATCCACCGAGAAGACCGGCTTGCCGCGCGGTACCGCGACGCCGAATTTCCGCAGGATTTCCTTACCCTGGTACTCGTGAATCTTCATGCGTGATTCCCTTCAGTCTGAGAGTTGGATTGAACTTCGTTTCCGCTGCTGTCGTTCAAACGGGACGTGCCGCTGCCGTTGCCGGCGGCTTGGCGTGTTTGTTCGTTTGCTGCATCCGCGCGTTCCGCTGAACGCGGTGCGCGGCCATACCAGCGCGGATAAAACTGTTGCACCGCCTCGCCGTCGAATCGCAGCGCGTGGCAGCGACCCAGCTGGAATGGCGGTTTGTCGTTTGAGTGCTCGTCTGAGGCTTGAGGTGAAGCGTCCCCTGAATCCGCTTCGTGTGGCGGCTTGCCATCATTGGTGTTCCAAACATCGCCGGCGAACGCCTGAATGGCGGCCGTAGGAAGGAAAGCACACAGTTCGGTGAGATGCGTGCAACCTGCCGTGCCGCCGAGCAAACGGGCGGCTTCGCGACGGAAGTTATTGAACAGATTGAGCCCGATGAGGGCACGATAGGCGGGATTGGTGGCTTCGCAAAGACCGGGATAGGGCACCCAGTCGGACGACGCTTGCGCGTCGACAACGTTGAGCTTGCGATCGATCGTAATGCGGAGCCAGAGTTCATGGATCGGCTGACCGTTGGGCCGGACGCCCGACGCAAGCACCACATCACGTGGCTTTTGGTCGGTTAGGCACGCCTCTATGTCCCACAGGCCGTCCTCGCGCTCGTAAGCTTCCGCACGAATTGCGCGACGATGGCGCAACTGACGGGAGACGGGCGGGGAAAGCGGCATACGGAAGGAAAAGGCCGAATTGGAAAACCACCTGATTTTAGCATATCGGGTATTTGAGACAGGTTGGATTGTGCATAGCACCAATCCGGGGGCATAGATGCGGTGTGGCGTCGCGTAGGCGGCAGCTTTTGAGATGAGACGTCAGTCGCCAGCCCACTCGTCCTCGATCCCCTTGAGGATCTTGCCGATTGTCGCCCCCGAAAATCCACGCGAGGCCAGAAAACGCGCCTGTCGCGCGCGTTCGGCCTGGGTTTCGGGAAGCTGGCCATATTTCTTACGCCAGACGGCTTGGGCACGCGCCAGTTCGGTCTCGCGCAACTGGGCGCTCGCCTCTTCGATCAGCGTCTGACCGACCGCGTGCCGCTTCAACTCTCCGACGATCCGGTTCGACCCAAGACGCGACGAGCGGCGGTGGACGAGGCTTTCAGCGAAGCGCGAGTCGGATAGCCAGCCCTCGCTTTCAAGCAAATCGAGCAAAGCCTCTAGAGAATCGCCCTCTTCGAGGAAGGGCATCAGCTTTCGCGAGAGTTCGGCGCGGCTGTATTCGCGGCGGGACAGGTAGCCAAGTGCGCGGCCTTTCAGCGAGCGGACAGGGCTTTTTGATTTGTTGGCGCGGTCTTGATCGGCCGACTCACCGCGGACTCCGCCCCGGGCCTCGCCTGGCGTGCGGCGTGAGCGGGTGTAGGTGGTTTCTGCGGGAGGACTGGCGTTGCCAGTGTTGTCACCTGGATCGGCCAGCACGGAACCCCGCCGCGCGGAGGACGCACGGCCGGAAGCTTGATCGTGCGCTTCGAAAGACTCGAACGGATCGAATGGTGATTCAGGTGACCCAAGCGATTCAGTTGCACCACTTGAGTCACCGTCACGCGGGCCGCCCGCATTACGTCCTGCATTGGATACAGGCCGGCCCTTGCGTATCACGCGGCGATTACTCCTCTTCGCCTGCGAGTTCAGCGCTTGCGCCTGTGGCAACTTCTGCCATCGCATTCACGCCTAGCGATTCACGGATGCGGTTCTCGATATCGCGTGCGATCTCGGGATTTTCGCGCAGGAATTCGCGTGCATTGTCTTTACCCTGACCAATGCGCTCGCCGTTGTAGCTATACCAGGCACCAGCCTTATCGACGATCTTCGCCGCCACGCCCAAGTCGATCACTTCACCCTGGCGCGAAATGCCTTCGCCGTACAGGATGTCGAAAATCGCCTCGCGGAACGGCGGCGCCACCTTGTTCTTGACGACCTTCACGCGCGTTTCGTTGCCGATCACTTCGTCGTTCTTCTTGATCGAGCCGATACGACGGATGTCCAGACGCACCGATGCGTAGAACTTCAGCGCGTTACCACCCGTGGTGGTTTCCGGATTGCCGAACATCACACCGATCTTCATACGGATCTGGTTGATGAAGATGACGAGGCAGTTCGTGCGCTTGATCGTGCCGGTGAGCTTACGCAGCGCCTGCGACATCAGACGTGCTTGCAGACCCGGCAGCGAGTCGCCCATTTCGCCTTCGATTTCGGCCTTCGGCACGAGTGCCGCGACCGAGTCGATCACGATCATGTCGATCGAGCCCGAGCGCACCAGCGCATCCGCAATTTCCAGCGCCTGTTCGCCCGTGTCCGGCTGCGAAACCAGCAGATCGTTCACGTTCACACCGAGCTTGCCCGCGTACTGGATGTCCAGCGCGTGTTCCGCGTCGATAAACGCTGCCGTGCCGCCGAGCTTCTGCATTTCGGCGATCACTTGCAGCGTCAGCGTGGTTTTACCCGACGATTCCGGCCCGTAGATTTCGACCACCCGGCCACGCGGCAAACCGCCGACGCCTAGTGCGATGTCGAGCCCGAGCGATCCCGTTGAGACCACCTGGATGTCTTCGACTACCTCGCCTGCGCCGAGCCGCATGACCGACCCTTTGCCGAACTGCTTTTCGATCTGCGCGAGCGCGGCAGCCAATGCCTTGCTCTTTTCAGCAGTCAGTCCAGCCAGGCCTTTCTTGCTTTCTTCCATGAATCGTCCTTTGCTATGATGAACGGCGTCTGAGGCAGGTGTGCGGCCCATTCATCACAGACAGCACACTAAACGCAGACACTGTATAAAAAAACAGTAGTTTTGGCAAGCACGATTCGCACATCGATGCATTTATGTGTGGCCAAAGTGCACCAAACTACCCACAAAATCTTTGGAGACCGCTGTGCGCCGGGCTTTCCACGGTGCCGGCAAGGCCAGGCTGGCGCATCATGCGAATTCTCATTGCCGAAGATGACAGCATACTCGCGGACGGTCTGATTCGATCACTCCGCCAATCGGCATACGCCGTTGATCACGTGAAGAACGGCGTCGAGGCGGACACCGCCTTGTCGATGCAAACTTTCGACCTCCTGATCCTCGATCTCGGCCTGCCGCGCATGTCCGGACTCGAGGTGCTGCGGCGCTTGCGGGCGCGCAATTCGAACCTGCCGGTGCTGATCCTGACCGCCGCCGATAGCGTCGACGAACGCGTCAAAGGCCTCGATCTCGGCGCCGACGACTACATGGCCAAACCGTTCGCCCTCAATGAACTCGAGGCCCGCGTGCGCGCACTGACCCGCCGCGGCGCAGGGGGCGGCCCGACGGTGGTGCGGCATGGTTCGCTGTCGTTCGATCAGGTGGGGCGTATTGCCTATATCAACGAGCAGATCATCGAGCTGTCGGCACGCGAACTCGGCCTGCTTGAAGTGCTGCTGCAGCGGATTGGCCGACTGGTATCGAAAGAACAACTGGTCGATCATCTGTGCGAATGGGGCGAAGAGGTCAGCAACAACGCGATCGAAGTCTACGTGCACCGGTTGCGCAAAAAAATAGAGCCGAGCGGCGTGCGCATTCTCACCGTGCGTGGCCTCGGCTACTGCCTGGAAAAGGCCACCGCGGCGGCGGGGACAACCGGGACCACGTCCGAGTCCAATGCGCCCTCCTCGCCCGCATCCGCCCAGATGCCCGCGAGCCACCCCTTCAAATAGAGAGGGCTCATGTCCGCACGCGCAGAGCGCGCCGCGGCGCCCGCGGCGGACCTCGACGACGAGGCGCGCGACGCCCGCTACGCGAACCCGTTCGCGCCGCCCGACGAAACCGAAGCCGCCGCCGGAGCACGCCCGCGCTCGCTGTTCGGAGAAATCCTCGACTGGATGCTGGCGCCGCTGCTGCTGCTGTGGCCGATGAGCATTGCGGTCACGTACCTGGTCGCCAAGTCGATCGCCAACGGCCCGTTCGACCGCGCGCTCGAAACCGACGCCTACGTACTGGCCCGCCAGATCCATCCTGTGAACGGGGTGGCGGAGCTGTCGTTGCCCGCTGCGACGCGCGATTTCTTAAGCGCGGACAACGTCGATAAGGTGTTCTATCAGGTGCTGGGCACGCGCGGCGAACTGGTGAGCGGCGATCGCGACATGCCGCTGCCGCACGAGGAAGACCGGCCGCCGCCGGGTCTCGTTGAGTTCCGCGATGACGTGCTGCGCGGCAACGACATCCGCGTTGCTTATACGACGGTCGAGTTTCCGCAGACGCCGGGTGCGCTGCCGGTCCTGGTACAAGTAGGCGAGACGCTCGACAAGCGCAGCCAGCTCGCCAACGACATCATCAAAGGCGTGATCCTGCCGCAGTTCGTGATCCTGCCGCTCGCGATCGTGCTCGTGTGGTTCGGGCTCTCACGCGGACTCGCACCGCTGCATGCGCTGCAGGCGCATATCCGCGCGCGACGTCCCGACGACCTGTCGCCGCTCGAAGCGCGCCGCGCTCCGCCCGAGATCGAACCGCTGGTAACGTCGTTCAATGACCTGCTAACGCGCCTTGAACAGAATATGGAGCTGCAGAAGCGCTTTATCGCCGACGCGGCCCATCAGATGAAAACGCCGCTCGCCGGTCTGCGCACTCAGGCCGAACTGGCGTTGCGACAGGACGTCTCCCCGGAGGTCCATCGCTCCCTTGAGCAGATCGCCACCAGCTCCGAGCACGCCGCGCGACTCGTCACGCAATTGCTGGCGCTCGCGCGTGCGGAAAACCGGCTGTCAGGACAGATTTTCGCGCCGGTCGAGATCACCGAAGTCGCCCGCAATGCGGTGCGCGACTGGGTGCAAGCGGCGCTCGCCAAGCAGATGGATCTGGGCTACGAGGGACCGGACGAAGCGGTGGAAATAGACGGTAGCCTGCTGATGCTGCGCGAGATGCTGTCCAATCTGATCGACAACGCGATCCGTTACACGCCGGCTGGCGGCCGCATCACAGTACGGGTGCGTCCAGACCCGGCATCCAGCCAGGTACACCTTGAAGTCGAGGACACCGGGCTCGGCATTCCGGCTGCCGAACGGGCGCGGGTGATCGAACGCTTCTACCGGATCCTCGGCCGCGAAGGCGACGGCAGCGGGCTCGGGCTGGCCATCGTCCGCGAGATTGCCACCATGCACGGCGGCACGTTGACGATCGACGATAACGTCTATCAAGCCACGCCGCGTCTCGCTGGAACGCTCGTGCGCGTCAGCTTAAGGGCGCGAGAATAGGCCCGGGACTTACCCTAACGGGGGCCAGATTGAGCCACTCAAAATCTGCGACATACCGGCACTTTAAACCATGATGGCCGCCGATTGGCGCCAATTTAACGACAGATACTCACGTCGCACGCCTCCCCTTGCCTACTACGATTTTGAGATGCCACGTCAGTAGGCCGTAAGTTTCCACTCCAATAATCCAAAACACGGGTACGCCTTCCGGGCGGACCGAGTACACATATCAATATTGGAGACGACATATGGCTACCGTTGGCGGGCAAATCTCCCACGTGCCGATGACGCATGAAGAGAAGCGGGTGATCTTCGCATCGTCGCTAGGCACTGTTTTCGAGTGGTACGACTTTTACCTGGCCGGTTCACTGGCGGTCTTCATCAGCAAGAGCTTTTTCTCCGGGGTCAATCCCACAGCCGGCTTCATCTTCACCCTGCTTAGCTTTGCGGCAGGCTTCGCCGTGCGGCCGTTCGGTGCGATCGTGTTTGGCCGACTGGGCGACATGGTCGGGCGCAAATACACGTTCCTGATCACTATCGTGATCATGGGCTTATCGACCTTCCTCGTTGGCCTCCTGCCGGGATATGCGGCGATCGGCATGGCGTCGCCGGTGATTTTTATCGCTATGCGGCTGCTGCAAGGGCTGGCGCTCGGCGGCGAGTACGGTGGCGCAGCGACCTACGTCGCTGAGCACGCCCCCGCCGGACGACGCGGCTTCTACACCGCCTGGATCCAGACGACGGCCACGCTGGGCCTGTTCCTGTCCCTGCTCGTGATTCTCGGCGTGCGCACCTCGATCGGCGAAGACTCGTTCGGTGTCTGGGGATGGCGCGTGCCGTTCATCGCGTCGATCATCCTGCTGGGCGTGTCGGTGTGGATCCGGCTGCAACTGCATGAATCGCCGGTGTTCGCGCGCATCAAGGCAGAAGGCAGGACGTCCAAGGCGCCGCTGACCGAAGCGTTCGGCCAATGGAAGAACCTGAAGATCGTGATTCTTGCGCTCATCGGGCTGACCGCCGGCCAAGCCGTCGTCTGGTACACAGGGCAGTTCTACACGCTGTTCTTCCTGACACAGACGCTCAAGGTTGCCGGTTCGACCGCCAACATCCTGATCGCACTGGCACTGCTGATCGGCACGCCGTTCTTCCTGTTCTTCGGCTCGCTGTCGGACAGGATTGGGCGCAAGCCGATCATCAT
>Ga0302316_10003010_pt1 | contig 11738 bp, 13 predicted proteins | sample III_Palsa_N3_2_FD_200456 | JGI IMG/M metagenome (GOLD analysis project Ga0302316, IMG submission 200456) | Peat permafrost microbial communities from Stordalen Mire near Abisko, Sweden - III_Palsa_N3_2 | ecosystem: Environmental > Terrestrial > Soil > Palsa > Peat permafrost | place: Sweden... | reverse complement strand
AGATCCTGCGCGTTGATGCCGAAGCTGATGTAGGCGGCCATGATGCCGCCGGACACGTGGGCCATGCCGGAGGTCATGATCGTCATGAGCTCGGAACGGGTGGCGCCGTCGAGGAATGGGCGAATGGTGAGCGGAGCTTCGGTCTGGCCCATGAAGATGCTGGCGGCGACGTTGGTGCTCTCGGCTCCGGACGTGCCCATGGTGCGTTGCATGACCCAGGCGACGACACGGATGATCTGCTGCATGATGCCGAGGTGGTACAGGACGGCGAAGAAGGCAGAGACGAAGATAATCGTCGGGAGCACGGCGAAAGCGAAGACGGAGAGCGCGTCACCGGGTGTGCCGAGCCGGCCGAAGACCATCGAGGAGCCGTCGGCTGAGTGGGCCAGCATGGAGGTCACAGCGACCGAACCGGCGTGGAGGATTATCTGACCGTAGGACCACTTGATGACCAGGAAGGCGAACATGATCTGCAGGCCCAAACCCCAGGCAACGGTACGCCAGCGGATGGCGGCGCGATTGGTGGAGAAGGCGTAAGCCAGGCCGAGAAAAACGAGAAGTCCTAGAAGTCCGGTGAAACGTGCCAAGGGCGTGCGCTCCGCAGAAAGGATGAGGGGAGTGTAACGGGTACAGACAGGAATCGCCAGAATATTGCGCGAGGAGGTCAGGTCAGGGACGCTGGTTTTGGCTCGTCGGCGGTGCCAAAAGGAATCTTGTAGTTGATACAGGTTCGGGATGGTACACTAAAAGCGGTCGTGGAACTTCGATCTGGTCTACTTGCTTGTTCTGGCTGTGCTGCTCTACTCGCAAACAAATCGGAATTGCGTTCAGCGGTACATCGTAATTAATTAAGGAACAAACAATGGAACAGGGAACAGTGAAGTGGTTTAACGATGCCAAGGGTTTCGGCTTTTTGAGCCGTGCAAACGGTGATGACGTGTTCGTCCATCACACCGCCATCCAGTCGAACGGCTTCCGTTCGCTTCAGGAAGGCCAGAGCGTTCAGTTCAATGTCGTCAAGGGCCCCAAGGGCTGGCAGGCAGAGAACGTTCAGGTTGTGTAACTGATTTACAGCAATAAGCTAAGGGCGGTTCGTTACGAACCGCCCTTTTGCATTTCAGGCCGCCTGGCGAGCGTTATCCTCTAACGGTTAACCGGGATCTGGCCTTTGTTTCACATGCGGCATCTCGTTCGAGTACGGCCTTTTCAGATCACAAAATCAAGGATCCCCGGAGCAGACATGGCAAACATCGTCGAAAACAAGTATTACCTGAAAACTGTCCATGATGAGATCGACTTGTATGACCGCAAGCTGGCTCACCTGCTGAACTTTGAAACTTTTGCAACCGAAGCAGACCGTGCGGCTGCTACTCGGAAGCTGACGCTGAAGCGCGATGCGCTGGCGCTGACGGCCAAACGGCTTGCCGAAGAGGGTATTGAGTTCAACCAGAATGATCTGCCGCGGTCTTTTCGTCCGAAGGATCCGGTAATGGTTGTCGATGTGGAAGAAGCAAAAGAGGTTGCGGCCAAAAGCCCCGAGCCTTTTGCAGGGGCTGCCGGAGCCAACCGTAGCGTGCGGCGGCAGGGTTCGCCTTATGCGGGGACGTCGCTGGACTGGCAGTCAAGCGTGCAGCATTACATGCAGAAAAAAGCCAAAGCGTAAGATTTTTCGACGAAAATTGAGTACAAAACACCCCGTTTTTCGCTGCAAATCGCGACAAAATGGGGTGTTTTTTCGCTATTTAATGGGCTGTTCGTCGGAGTGGGGGAAGGTTGCGCCTGAGAGCTCGATACTGACTATCGGGCCGCCGTCGGCCAGAGCGCCGACCATGCGCACGAGCTGGGGTGCGGGGCCTTCGGCGATCCAGACGAAGAGGTCGCCGGGCTGTTTGCCGATGATGGGAGCAACGACCCCGGCAACACCGCCGAGTTCTATGTGAATGCGAAAAACGGTGGCGGGGTAGGTGACGCCGACTTCGGTGAACTTTGCGGGGGCGTCAGGAAAAATACTGAGTTTGACGAGGCGGCCTTTGCCGACAGGCGCGACCATGGCTACTTTGGCTCCGGCGGCTGTGGGAGACAGGTTGGCCAGGAGCGCGGCGATCATGCCGTTGGAAGTGTCAGCGGGCAGGTTGAGGTGTTGGTTTTCGACCTTTTCCTTGCCGTCCTTGTCGATGGAGCGGGCGGTGACTTGGCCGTTGGCTTCGACGAGGAAATCGATCGGCTGCTTGAAGAATGGGCCTTTCTGGATGTGATGATCGCTGAGGAGATGAAAGGTGCCGGCCTGGGTGTAAGTGGCTGTTTCTTCGTCGATGGAGCCGTCTTTGAAGTGCAGGGCAATCTGGGTGGTGATGTGGGTACCGTGTGCGGTCTGGATGAGATCGCCGTGGCCGAGGATGTCGCCAGATTCAGAGCGGATGAGCAGAAAACCGTGGCCTGTGCCCTGGGATTGCTTTACGCGGATTGGGTCGGCGTGCAGGGTCGTACAGCAGAGGGCTAGAGCGAGGGCGTAGCGGACCGGCTTGGGGGGCATGCTATCTCCATGGGCTAGCGCGGCAGGATTGCGGCGCGTAGCTATGTGAGATGCAGATTGGCGCGCGAGGCACTACTTTGCAGCGAGGACGGTGGTGCTGCCGCCGATGCGAGTGGCGTCTGTGGGGTGCTGGAGCGCGTTGAGGATCGAAGGTGAGAGGCCGTCGGAGCCGAAGCGGGCGAGATAGAAAGCGAAAGGGGCGTAGTCGCTGGAATTGAAGTCTTCAAGCTGCGTGTCGTTGGTATAGGGCTTGACGAGGCTGGGGTCATCGACGGCGCGGCCAAAAAACACTATGGCATCGCGGAGGGTTTGTTTGTGGGACTGATAAGCGTAGAGGTCGATGCCCTGGCGTGTGGCGAACTCGGCAATGATGACAAGAGGTTGGAGAGCGAACCCCTGGTAATGTATGGCGCGCTCGTGTCGGGCCATTTCCAGCGGGAAGGCGCCGCGGGAGTCCAGCTGACCGATGGCTTGCTTGAAGGTGTCGACGCCGAAGCGGAAAAGCTGGTTATCGGAGGCGGTGACGCCGATGGATGTGGCGGCGAGTGCGCGCCAGTAGTGGTGATTGTTGCCATCGGCGCCGGGCTTTTCGAAGGAGATGAGCTTGTGGGCGGCGGCGTCGAGCCAGGCGGTGACGCGGCGTTGCTGGGTGGGATCGAGGGTGGTGTCGTTGACGAGGACGGAGTCGGTGGTGCCGGCGGAGCTAAGGGTCCACTCGACCTGATACCAGGCCTGGGAGGACTCCTGGGGATCGTAGTCGAGGAGGGTTTTGGCCAGGGCCCAGGCGTCGAGCTGGGCGAGAGCGCAGGCAGACTCGGCGTGACTGCCGGTGGCGACGTATTGGTTCATGCCGGCGGTGATGCGACGTTCGAATGCGCCGTAGACGCGAGTGGCGGCGGCTTCGGCGGGGTTAGTGGGGCCGTGGGAGCCGGAGAGATAGTGGTGCGGGATATCGATGCGGCCTGTGGGCGCCGGGACTGGCGGCGAAGCAACGCAGGAGGGTAGTTTGCCGATGGTTTCGCGAAGGAGCGGGTTCGTGGCGGAGGCGAGAAAAGCCTGGCGTGCGGTGACGTCGAGGAAGGAGGCGTGTGGGTTTGTGACGTTTTGGGACTGGGCTGAGACGGAAGCGAAAAGGATTGCGATGAGAGCGACAGGGCGAAATGGCATGCGGTTCCTCGATACGCGATCCATGGTAAACCGCTTGAGTAGGAGGAGTCACCTCCGTTTGCATGGCTGGCTAAATAGTGAGGATGAAGAGAACGATGAGGGTGGCGACTGTCGCTGTGTGCAGGATGATGTGAAGCGTGTTGATGCGGATGCCGTTGCGTGCGGGCAGGAAAGCGTGAGTGGTTCCGAACATGCGCTCATAGCTGGCGAGACGTTCTGGTTTGGTGGCGCGGCCAAACCAGGGCGCCCACCAGGCTTCGAGTTCGCCTATAAAGAGGAAGAGATAGGCGATCCAAAGGAAGATAAAAAGCCAGTGCGGCCATCCACGGTGCAGGAAGTGGAGACTGCAGGCGAGTGCAATGAGGAAGGGAAGTGTGCTGATCAAGGAGCCCAACAGGATCTTTCCGGTTGAGTGTTCGGCGCGGATGGCGGCGGGGTTGTTGAGCGGGCCTAACGGGATCCAGTCGTGCAGCAGAAGGAAGACGACGTGGAATATCTGCAGGGCAAGCAGAAGATTTAGCATGCTGCGAGTGTAGCGTCAGGATGGGTGGGTGGCATCCAGGTAAGCCAAGCTTCAGCCTCGGCACTTTTAGGCTAATCCGCGGAGGGCTTTAGCCCATGGGGTTTGTTCTCTTACTTTAATCACAGAAGTCTGGAGCAGGGTCAAGCTTTTGACCGTGCGACGGATGTGTGTGGACATGCGAGTAGCTCGGTAGATGTTTTGCGGGTTGGATTGTTCGCAATGTATTGCTTCTGGGCGTCGAAGTCTTCGGGATCTCGCACGCGATGTTCGTGATGGCTGGGGTGCCATATCTCTCCAGGGCTTTGTTCGCGGACAGCGAAGGAATAGCCACCCTTCATGAGCTGTATGCATCGCGATGTGCTCTGGTCGATCGCCGGGGTGATCAGTACATGAACGTGATCGGGCATGACAGCGAAACCGTGGAGCTGGAATTTTCCCGCGTCGCGATAGCGGAAGAGCGTGGCGATGAAAAGATCGGCGTTTGCTGTGCGCTGGAAATGGCTGCGGCGCTGGTGGGTGAGGATTGTGATCGCATAGGTACTCAGCTTTTGGCGAATGGTGGGCATACGTAAGAGAGCATACCCCAGGGGCTAAAGCCCCTGAACTTTTGTGACGGTGGGAGGCCAAGGCTGAAGCCTTGGCTTACCTAGAAGCAAAGACGAGAACGATACCGTCTGGATCAGAAATAGTCGCGGTTCACGTTGTCCGACATGGAGGCAGTTTAGTTGAAGCCGCGGCGAGTTCGGTTGTGGGCGATGTTTTCTTCGCGTTCCTGTTCGCGTTGGCGCATTTTTTCGGCGTAGTTGGCGGCGTCTTCGTTGCGCTTGCGCTTTTCGCCGGCGGTGAAGGTGCGGGCTTCCGAGCGGGAGATCTTCTTGTGGGCCGTCATGCCTTCGAGAAGGAACTCGGCGGCGGAGACGGCGGATTCGGTCTTGGTGCGAGAGTTGATCTTGAGAGGGGAGAGTTTTTCGAAGAGGCCCTGAATCTGCTGGAGCGAGGTGAAGATCTCGCGGGAGGATTGCTTGTCGTTTAGCTCTACGGCGCCGCCGAGGTTGAACCACTGCTCGATCTGCTGGGTGTTGGTGTCGGCGAAGTAGCTGTCGAAGATGTTGGCGACGGCGGTGCGGATGAGCTCGTGGATGACGACGTCGGAGCCCTTCATCTCGCCTTCGTACTCGAGCTCGATTTTGCCGGTGATTCCGGGGAGTGCGGCGAAGATGTCGGCTACGCGAGGGACGACGAGGCTTTCGCCGTGGATTAATGCGCGGCGTTCGGCGTTCGAAAGGACGAGCTCCATCGTGCTGATGGGCAGGCGTTGCGAGACGCCGCTGCGCTTGTCGACTTTTTTGTCTTCGCGGGCAATGAAGGCGATCTGCTCGACGATCTGACGGATGTAGTGGGGGATTTCGATCTGTTGGATGGCCGTATTGTTGGCGTCGTAGCTGCGGGCTGTCCAGGCCTCCTGCTCGGTGATGCTGATGGCTTCGTCGAGGGACTCGGGGTAGTGGGTACGGATCTCGGAGCCGATGCGGTCTTTGAGCGGGGTGACGATCTTGCCGCGAGCGGTGTAATCCTCTGGGTTAGCGGAGAAGACGATGGCTACGTCGAGTTCGAGGCGGACGGGGTAGCCCTTAATCTGGACGTCGCCTTCCTGCATGATGTTGAAGAGGGCGACCTGGATTTTGCCGGCGAGGTCGGGGACTTCGTTGATGGCGAAGATGCCGCGGTTAGCGCGTGGGAGCAGGCCGTAGTGCATGGTGAGCTCGGAGCCGAGCTCGTGGCCGCTACGGGCGGCCTTGATGGGGTCTACGTCGCCGATGAGGTCGGCTACGGTGACGTCGGGGGTGGCTAGCTTTTCGACGTAACGTTCTTCGGGGGTCATCCAGGCGATGGGGGTGTTGTCGCCGAGGCTGGCGATGAGGTCTTTGGAGAACTTGCTGAGCGGAGCGTAGGGGTTGTCGCGGAGTTCGGAGCCGGCGACGTAGGGGCATTGCGGATCGAGCAACGTGGTGAGGGCGCGGAGGATACGCGATTTTGCCTGGCCGCGGAGGCCTAACAGGATGAAGTTGTGGCGCGAGAGGACGGCGTTGACTACCTGCGGGATGACGGTGTCGTCGTAACCGACGATGCCGGGAAAGAGGGATTCGCCGGCGAGCTTGCCTCCGGGCGCGATCTGGCGGAGGCGGGCGATGAGGTTGTCGCGGAGCTCGTCTTTTACGCTGCGGTTGACGCGAGCGGGGGTGAATTCTGAGGAGCGGAGTTGGCCTAAGGTCTTCGGCAGTGCGATCGGTGCGGCGGTTTGCGGCATAAGTACAAGTATAGATGTTTGGGGTGGTGGGAGGATTCGCGGGTGGGAGAGTCAATCAGTGGCGCGAAAACATTGCCAGTGAAAACCACCCAAATCGTTTTCGATATAGATGTAGTCTTCGCGTTCAATGCGTGCGATGACGCCTATGTCGTTTGGCTGGATCGTCCCTGGGCCAAACCAACTCCAGCCCTGGGCGCGCTCATTAGGACAGAACTGAACTTTATCGCCGATCTTGAAGGGGTTCTTCGAGTGTTCGGGCATCAACAAATTCTAAATTGTCAGGGTGGGTTGGGGAGAGTAGGCAACTGCCGATACAGGGGCTCTCCGTTTCGCTACGGTCGAGATTACAGATTTGTAGTGGCAAATAGGTCGGCCCTACAGGCCTCTGCGGTTGCGGCGGTTCTTACAAGGGGCTTCGCCCCTCGCTGGTATAGAGCGCGCCGTTGGCGCTTGCGGTTGTGGTTGAAAGGTTCGAGCTGGAGTGCGGGTGAGGGCTTGGTGGCAGGTCCTTCGACTGCGGCTCGCAGAGGCGCGAGCCTTCGCTCAGGATGACAAATTTGGGGTGATATAGGCGGAAAGCGATTCCTTCGGCTTTGCCTCAGGATGACAATTTTCTGAAGGTGACGATTTTAGCTGAGGTCGTCGAGCATGGCTTGCATCTCGCTGGCGGCGTGGGAGTTGTGGGTGCGGTTGGCGGCGAGGAGGCCGGATTCGAGGCGGGTGCGGGCTTCATCGGGGCGACCGGCTTTTAGGAGTTCCTGGGCGGACATCTGGTAGGCGGGGACGTAGTCCGGGGTGCGCTGGATGATCTGGTCGAACTCGGCGAGGGCTTCGGTTTGGCGGCCTTCGGCGGCGTAGGCCATGGCGAGGCCGTAGCGGGCGAAGGGTTCGTTGGGATTTTGGGTGAGGATTTCGGTGAGGGCGGCGATCTTATCCATTTTCTTATGGTGCGCGTGGGGTGAGGGAAATGCAAAGGCGGTGGTTGAGGTGCTTGTTCACCACTCATGACGATGAGGCCGTCATGAGTAGCCACTCAGGCATTTTGGGCCCGGCTGAGAGAAGCGGGTCCTTCGCCTGCTGCTCAGGATGACAATTCATAGGGGAAGGACGACAAATCTGAGGAGAAAAGCATGTGTCAAAGCGGGGATTTGACGGGAGATTTAGAATGGAGAGATGAGTGATGGGCAGATAACGCGAACTGTGAATGAGTCGCGGGCTGAGCGGAGTGAGATTGTTTTTCCGGCGGATACGAATGCGCTGGGGAATTTGTTTGGCGGGCGGTTGATGCAGTTTATCGACCTGGTGGGCGCGGTTTCGGCCAGCCGCCATGCGCGGGCGATTACTGTGACGGCGTCGATGGACCATCTGGATTTTGTGGCGCCGGTGCACGTTGGCGATCTGCTGATTTTGAAAGCGAGTGTCAACCGGGCTTTCAAGACTTCGATGGAGGTCGGTGTGAAGGCGATGGTTGAGGATGTTCGCGGGACGGGTGGGTTGCGGCATGTGTCGTCGGCTTACCTGACGTATGTTGCGGTCGATCTGCAGGGTAAGGGAATCATTGTGCCGCAGGTTGTTCCGGAGACGGAGCATCAGAAGCGCAGGTTTGAGGATGCGGCTCGCAGGCGGGAGATGCGCGCGGGTGAGACTCTGCGGAAGAGGGAATTGCGCGCGGTGCTTGGTAGTGTTTGGAACGATTGAGAAGCAGGGATTAGGGAGTAGGGAATAGGGAGTAGGAAGAGCAAAAGCTAGTGCAGAAACAGATTCCCTTCGGGGATGATAACGAGAACAGCAGAAGCAAGAGCAGGACGAAAGTAAGGACGGATTTCGAATGGCAGCACAAGGACAGGGAATGCCGCAGGGACCGCAGCCGTTGCCGGGCATCGCGCATGTGATTGCGGTGGGTTCGGGTAAGGGTGGCGTTGGGAAGACGACCGTCAGTGTGAATCTGGCGGTGAGTCTGGCGAAGCTGGGGCACAAGGTTGGGCTGATCGATGCCGATATCTATGGGCCGAATGTGCCGACGATGCTGGGCGCGACGCGGCAGCCGAATATTGTGGGCGAGAACCAGATTGAGCCGGTGCTGGCGCATGGGGTGAAGTTTATTTCGATTGGGCTGATCTCGCCGGGCGATAAGCCGATGGTGATGAGAGGGCCGATGCTGCATCAGATCATCAGGCAGTTTCTGACGCAGGTGCAGTGGGGTGAGCTGGATTTTCTGGTGGTCGATCTGCCGCCGGGGACGGGCGATGTGGTGATTTCGCTGGTGCAGACGGTGCCGCTGACCGGGGCTGTGGTTGTGTCGACTGGTTCGAGCGTGGCGTTGCAGGATGCGCGCAAGGCGCTGGAGATGTTTCATCAGGTGAATGTTGAGGTGCTTGGGCTCGTAGAGAATATGAGCCAGATGACGCTGCCCGACGGCACGGTGATTGATGTGTTTGGTGCTGGCGGAACGGCGATGACGGCCAAGCAGTTCAACCTGCCGTTTCTGGGGTCGGTAGATCTTGATCCTCGGGTGCGTGAGGGTGGTGACCGCGGGATGCCGGCGGCGCTGGGGAGCGAGTCGCTGAGAGCGCAGGAGTTTGCGGCGATTGCGCTGAAGGTTGTGGAGCGTGCGAAGGAAGTTTCTGCGAAGAGTGAGGATGTGCTGGAAATAAGTTAGTGAATAGTGAGTAGTGAATAAGGCAAAGGCGTAGCGATGGCGTATCAGATGACAACTCGGCAGCGGCAGATTTTGACCGCGATCGTTGAGAGCTATATCTCGACGGGTGAGCCGGTGAGCTCTGGGATGATTGCGCGGATGCAGGGCGGGACGAGCGGCGCTGCGATGAGCTCGGCTACGATTCGGAATGAGATGGCGGACCTGGCGGATGCTGGGATGCTGGAGCAGCCGCATACTTCGGCGGGGAGGATTCCTTCGGCGGAGGCGTTTCGGATGTATGTGGCGCAGTTGCATGGCGGGGCGGCGGCGCGGTTGCCGGGGCTTTCGCGGGCTGAGGTGCAGTCGCAGATTGATGTGAGCTTTGCGGGTGTGGCTGGTGCGCAGGCGCTGCTGGCGAGGACTTCGCATGTGCTGGCTACGCTGTCGAGTGGCGTTGGGTTAGCGATCGGTGCGGTGGCGAATGCTGACCTGCTGGAGCATGTGCACTTTAGCCGTTTAGCTGCGCGGAGAGTTCTTGCGGTGCTGGTAACGCGCAGTGGTATGGTGCGTGATCGCGTGCTGGCGATCGATCGTGATTTGACCATTGTTGAGCTTGAGACTGCGGCGAACTTTTTGAATGAGCATTATCGCGGCTGGAACATTGAGCGCGTGAGAGCGGAGCTGGCTCGGCGGATTGAGCGTGAGCGCAGTGAGTATCAGGAGATGGTGAGTTCGGCGCAGCAGTTGTGGGCTGGGACGGTGCCGGATTCGGGGCATGCGGAGCAGAGAGTGTATGTCGAAGGCGTGGCGAACCTGGTCGGCATGCCGGAAGATCGGGCGCGGTTGCGGGAGATGCTTTCGGCGCTTGAAGAGAAGCAGAAGCTGGTTGAGCTGTTGAATGCTTATATCGATACACGGCAGGAGTCGGTACGCGTGGTGTTCGATTTGGAAGAGCAGGCGCCGGAGATGGCTGGGTTGGTGCTGATTGCAGCGCCTGCGCGGGTTGGCGGTGAGAGTGTTGGGACGGTTGGTGTGATTGGGCCGAAGCGGATGCACTACGAAAATGCGATGAGCGCGGTGAGCTATGTGGCGCAGGTGTTCGATCGCATGAGCAGTGACGAGGCGGATGGAATCTTTGGTCCGCCGCGTTGATGAAGGAACAGAGAGATTTGAGGGCGCGATGAATAGCGTTCGAGATGCGTTCGCTCGATGGCGAGCGAATGCGCAACATGAGAATGGAGCAGAAGAGATGAGTAAGCAAGATATGCACGATGAAGTTTTGAACCCCGATCAGGGAGCGCAGGTCGATCTCGAAGCTGGGACTGAGGCTGGAGGCCAGAACGTGGATGCGGCAGAGCTGGAGCAGTTGCGCGGCGAGCGCGATCAACTGAAGGACCGGCTTGCGCGGTTGCAGGCGGAGTTCGATAACGCACGCAAGCGTGATGTGAAAGAGCGGCAGGATGCTCGCGAGTATGCAACGCAGAATGCGGTTGAGCCGTTTCTGAGTGTGATGGATAACTTCCAGCTTGCGCTGAAGGCAGGTGGATCTGCCGAGCAGCTGCGGACCGGAGTGGAGCTGATTCTGAAGCAGATGGAAGAGGCTCTGCGTGGGTTACAGGTGCAGGCTGTGGAGACGGTGGGGACGCAGTTCGACCCGCGAATCCATGAGGCGCTAGGTAGCATCGAAACTGTTGAGTTTCCGGACCACCAGGTGTTGGAAGAGATTCGGCGTGGATACAAGCTGCGCGATAAGTTGCTGCGGCCGGCGCTGGTAAGAATTGCGGCGAATCCGTCGCAGGTGAGTGAGTAGCAGGGAACAGCCAACAGGTAACAGCGAACAGATAAAAGCGCGCTTTCAAGCGTGACAGATGAAGAGTGAGTGATGGCGACAGCGACGATGAAGATGGATTATTACGAGGTCCTGAAGGTAGAGCGCACAGCGACCGACGGCGAGTTGAAGACCGCCTATCGGAAGCTTGCAATGGAGTTTCATCCGGACCGCAACCCGAACAATCCCGAGGCTGAGGAGAAGTTCAAGATTTGCAGCGAAGCTTACCAGGTGCTGAGTGACCCGGATAAGCGTGCGGCGTATGACCGCTATGGTCATGCTGGCGTGAACGGTGCGGGCAATCCCTTCCAAGGGGGCGGAAGTCCGTTCCAGCAGGGCGACCTGGGGGACATCTTCGGCGATTTGTTCGGTGAGATGTTCAACATGGGCGGCGGCAATCGCCGGGCTTCGCGGCAACAGCGTGGACGCGATCTGAAGTTCGACATGAAGCTGGAGTTTGTTGAGGCGGTTTTCGGTGTTGAGCGGGAGATTGTGATTCGGCGCGCAGATGTTTGCGACGATTGCACGGGCACGGGCTCAGAAGGCGGCAAGCAGCCGGAGACCTGCCAGCAATGCGGCGGGCGTGGGCAAATTCGTTCGCAGCAGGGGTTCTTCTCGGTTGCAAGAACGTGCCCGGTTTGCAGTGGCACGGGCAGCGTGGTGCGGAATCCCTGCAAGACCTGCCGCGGAGATGCGCGCATTACGCGGGAGCACAAGATCGTGGTGAAGGTTCCTGCGGGC
>Ga0302316_10003007_pt1 | contig 11744 bp, 8 predicted proteins | sample III_Palsa_N3_2_FD_200456 | JGI IMG/M metagenome (GOLD analysis project Ga0302316, IMG submission 200456) | Peat permafrost microbial communities from Stordalen Mire near Abisko, Sweden - III_Palsa_N3_2 | ecosystem: Environmental > Terrestrial > Soil > Palsa > Peat permafrost | place: Sweden... | reverse complement strand
GTGCCGTATCACTCCGCGGGAACATACATTCAGCGGCTGCTGCGCAAGGGCTATCGCGTGGGGCTGTGCGAGCAGATGGAAGACCCCAAGACGGTGAAGACCATCGTGCGGCGTGAGGTAACGCGCGTGCTGACGCCCGGGACGGCGCTCGATCCAACGCTAGCGGCGGGCGATAGCCAGTGGCTGGCGAGCGTGGCTTCGACCGGCGCGAGTGTGGGCGTGGCGATGATCGATCTCTCTACCGGTGAGTTTCGCGCGACGGAGTTTGCGACGGCCAATGCATGGGCGCTGGCGCTCGATGAGCTGGCAAGGCTGCGGCCGTCGGAGTTGATCTTCGCTCGCGGGGCCGGAGGTTTCGGTGCGAAAACAACCCAGAGCGTGCGCCAGGGTTCGCTGCGCGTAGAAGATGAAACGGAGTCGAAAGAAGACGCGGGCACAGCCGACATAGGCGGCGCGCGCACCGAGGTGGAAGAGTGGGCTTTTACCGAGGACTACGCCGTGCCGTTGCTGCGGCAACAACTGCGCGTACACTCGCTCGATGGCATGGGCCTCGCCGGCCATGCAGCCGCAGCCGTTGCCGCTGGCGCGATTGTGCACTACCTGCGCGCGACTAAGCAGGGTGCGCTGGAACATCTCGACACGCTGCGATTTTATGAGACGCGCGACTGCCTCGAACTGGACGCCGTCAGCGTGCGCAACCTCGAGCTGGTCGACCCACTGTTCAGTACCGAAGGCCCGCAGACGACTTTGTTTTATACGCTCGATGCCTGCTGCACGCCGATGGGCAAGCGCCTGCTGCGCGCGCAGTTGTTGCGTCCCATGCAGTCGTTGGATGAAATTAATGCACGGTTGGATGCTGTTGGCGAAGCGGCTGCGGACATTCGCCGTCGCGAAGGCTTGCGGCGAAGCATGGATGGCGTGCTCGATCTGGAACGGCTGCTCGGCCGCGTTGCACTGGACTCCGCCGGGCCGCGTGAGGTGGTCGCGCTTGGGGCTACGCTGGCGCGATTGCCGGGACTGCTCGCTGCGGTGCGTGAGTTCTCCACACCACGCTGGAACTTTCTCGCTGCGCAATTGGATACGCTTGACGACCTGCAGGAGATGATTGCGCGTACGCTGGTGGATGAGCCGCCGCTTTCCTTGAGCGATGGCGGCGCGGTCCGCGCGGGCGTCGATGCAGAGCTTGATGAGTTGCGCGGACTCTCTACCAGCGGCCGTCAACACATCGCCGCGATTGAAGAGCGCGAGCGTGCGCGGACCGGCATCGGCTCACTGAAGGTGCGTTTCAACACGGTCTTCGGGTATTACCTCGAGGTCACCAAGGCCAATGCGAAGTCCGTGCCCGCCGACTACGAGCGCAAGCAGACGTTGGTGAACGCGGAACGCTTTACGACCCCCGAACTGAAGGAGCTGGAGACAAAGATCCTGACCGCGCAGGAACGCTCCGGCGAGATTGAGCGCAGGATCTTCGCGGAGCTGCGGCGGCAGTTGTTGGCCAACGCCGGGCGCGTGCGTGAGACCTCGCGGCGTATTGCAGAGATCGATCTGCTCGGCTGCTTCGCGCACCTCGCGGCCAATCGCGGCTGGGTGCGCCCGCAGGTGGATGGCAGCGGCGTGCTGGAGTTCGTTGCGGCGCGGCATCCCGTGGTCGAGCGGCGGCTGGAGGAGACCGGCGGTGGCCGCTTCATCCCGAACTCGCTGCATCTTGAAGCTGCCAGCGAAGGAAATGGCCCTTCCCTGCTGCTCATCACCGGCCCCAACATGGGCGGCAAGAGTACCTATCTGCGCCAGGCTGCGCTGCTGGCGGTGATGGCGCAATGCGGCTGCTTTGTACCCGCCGAGAGCATGACGCTGGGGCTGGTCGACCGCATCTATACGCGCATTGGCGCCAGCGATAACGTAGCCCGTGGCCGCTCAACGTTCATGGTCGAGATGACCGAGACGGCGGCTATCTTGAACACGGCAACGTCACGGTCGTTAGTTTTATTGGACGAGATGGGGCGCGGCACGGCGACCTATGATGGCCTTTCGCTGGCGTGGGCGGCGGTCGAGCATCTGCACGACAAGATCGGCGCGCGGACGCTGTTTGCCACGCACTATCATGAGCTGACGCTGCTGGCAGAGCGGCTGGCGCGGTTGAAGAATGTGCGCGTCACTGTGCGCGAAGGGACCAGTGGAATTGTGTTTCTGCATACGGTTGAAGCGGGTGCGGCCAACAAGAGCTATGGCATCGAGGTAGCGCGGCTCGCAGGTCTTCCGGCTGCGGTGATCGAGCGCGCGCGGCAGGTATTGAAGGTGCATGAGCGCGCCGAAACACAACAGGTCCGCGAAGCCACGCCCGCAGCTGAACGCGAGGCGTCGCTGCAGATGACGATGTTCACGCCGCTGTCGCAACGCATCGTCGACCGTATTGAAGAGGTGGATGTGGACGGCTTGACTCCGCGCGAGGCACTGCATTTGCTGGCTGAGTTACAACGCGAGTTGAAGGGTGGCGCATGAAACCTCAGAAGACCAAGGCGATGATCGTTGCCGGCGTGATGAGCGGCACCTCGGCGGATGGCGTCGATGTCGCGCTGTGCCGTGTCTCTGCGTCGGCAGATGGCTTGCCACGCGTGAAGGTGCTGGGGCATCGCAGCTTTGCCTATGACGCCAAGTTGCGCGGTGCTGTACTCGCGGCTATGGATGCCAAGGCCACGAATGCAGCAGAGTTGGCGCGGCTTTCGTGGCGGCTGGGCGAGGTCTATGCCGAGTGTGTCGAAGCCACGGCGCTGGAGTTTGAATTGAAACCGCAGCTTGTTGCCTGCCACGGGCAGACGATCTATCACCAGGCCACGGCGGTGAAGTATCTTGGGTATCCTCTGCGTTGCACCTGGCAGATTGGAGAAGCAGCGGTGATCGCCGAGCGGCTGGGCGTGACGGTGGTAAGCGACTTTCGCCCAGCCGATATGGCTGCGGGCGGCCAAGGCGCGCCGCTGGTGCCGATGCTCGACTTCTGCCTGTTTCGTCACGCCACGAAGAACCGGCTGCTGCTGAACCTTGGCGGCATCGCGAACTTGACGGCGCTGCCTGCGGGTTGTGCTATTGACGAAGTGCTGGCCTTCGACACCGGGCCGGCCAATATGATCGTCGATGCGTGTATGCAACGGCTGTACTCGAAGCGCTTCGATAAAGATGGCGCTACGGCCGCGCGTGGCCGCGTGTTTGCGGATGTGGTGGCGAAGCTGATGCAGGCGAGCTACTTTTCTGCCTTGCCGCCAAAGTCCTGCGGGCGCGAGGAGTTTGGCGCGGCGTTCACCGCAAAATTTATTGCGATGTGCGAACGTGCCGGAGCGCGTAAACAGGATGTGATTGCTACAGCAACGGCGTTTACGGCAGAGAGCATTCTCGATGCGTATCGCAGATTTTGTTGGCCGCATCTTGGGCAGCGTGCTCCGTTGGCCCGCACGACAGAGCTGTTCGCCGCAGGCGGCGGCGCGAAAAACCTAACGCTGATGCGTTTGCTACAAAAAGGTTTTGGTGCGCTCGGCATCAAGGTTGCAACGACAGGAGCAGCAGGCCTTGCGATTGAAGCTAAGGAGGCGGCGGCCTTTGCGTTGCTCGGCTGGCTGACGTGGCATGGGCTGCCTGGCAATGTGCCCTCGGCAACAGGAGCGTCGCATCCGGTCGTACTCGGCATGGTGACGCTCGCATGAAACGCCGCCCTGGGCTATGCGCGATGATCTTGCTGCTGCCGCTGGCATCGTGCCACAAGCAGGCCAATGATGCAGCCACGCTGAACTTCCTTATCGAGAGCTCGCCGAACAATCTCGACCTGCGTCAAGGGACCGACGCGCAGTCCGAACGCGTGGGTGGGCTGATCTACGACGCGCTGGTGCGCAAGGACGACAGCTTCAATCTGCAACCCTGGCTGGCGACGAGCTGGGAGCGGCCCGATCCGCTGACCTGGGTCTTCCATATCCGCGGCGGCGTGCGCTTTCACGATGGCAAGCCGCTCACCGCAGGCGATGTCGCGTGGTCCATCCGCAGCATGAGCGACGGCACTTTAATCACAGCCAAGGGCGGCGCGTTTGCCGGGGTGACAGGTGTCGAGGTACGCGATGCCACAACACTCGCGGTGCATACCGGCAAGCCGGATGCGAGTCTCTTATTCAACCTCAGCGATGGCCTGTTCGGCGTCGTCGAGCAGGGTGCGGGCCGCGACGAGGGGCTGCATCCGGTGGGTACGGGGCCGTTCAAATTTATCAGCCAGGTGCAGGACAAAGAGGTGGTCGTTGAGCGCAACGCAGATTACTGGGCCGGTGTGCCAACGGTCCCGCGCGTGCGCTTCGAGGTCGTGCCCGATAACATCACAACCGCGCTGGAGATGAAGAAAGGCTCCGGCGATGCCGAGAGCAACGCCATCACGCTGGACCTGGTGCATGCGCTGGAAGGGCTGCCCAATCTGCGCGTCGATACGGTGCCGGGATCGGCTGCGATCTATGCCAACTTCAACGTGAATGACCCTGCGTTGCAGGATGCACGCGTGCGCCAGGCTATCGCCTGCGCCATCGATAGACCCGCGTTGATCGCTGCCTTGTGGCGTGGCCGGGCGATACCCTCCGATACGCTGCTTCCGCCGGGCCACTGGGCGCGGGCCGCCGATGCCGACCTGCCGCAGTATCCGCACGATGTCTCGCGTGCGGTCGCGTTGCTGGAAGCCGCCGGCATGAAGCCTGACCGAAACGGCGTGCGCCTGCGCTTTACGTTGAAGACCTCCACCGACGAGACCACGCGGCTGCTGGCACAGGCGATGCAGCAACAGATGCGCGCGGCCGGCATTGAGCTGGAGCTGCGGTCGGCGGAGTTCGGCACGTTCTACTCGGACATTACCAAGGGTGCATTCCAGATGTACATTTTGCGCTGGATCGGCGCGAACGAAGACCCCGACATCTTCCGCTATGCCTACGCAACCGCAAGCTTTCCACCGAAGGGCGGCAACCGCGGACGCTACTCGAACCCGCGCGTCGATGCTCTGCTGCAAGCCGCCAATGCGGAGACCGATCAAGCGGTGCGGCGGCGGGAGTACATCGAAGTGCAGCAGATCCTCGCCACCGATCTGCCCAGCATTCCTCTGTGGTATCCGAACAATGAAGTGGTGCACTCTGCGCGGCTGTCGAACGTGAGGCTCGACGCTGGTGGGAGCTTTGATTTTTTAAGGACGGCGGAGTTTCACCCGTAGGCGACCCGCAGCGTGTTGGTTGCCCCCCAGGGATTCGAACCCCGATCGAGCGAGTCAGAGTCGCTAGTCCTACCATTGAACGAGAGGGCAATACAGACGAGATTTACGGCAGCTGCAGGCTCGGCGGGAGCCACAATCAGCCGCCTCTGTGAGTGTACGGGGATGCGCTCCGCGGGTCAACCTGCGGCTACTCTTCGCGCAGGACCTCAAGCGGCTTTTGCCCTAATATGCGATGGCTCGCGAGCCAGCCCGCGGCCACCGTGAGCGCGGCGGTAAGGAGCCATGCACCCAGCGTCATCCAGGGTTGGAAGCGATAGTCGAAGTGCAGCACATGCAGCAGGATGAGCCGCGCGAGGATGTTGGCGAAGATCAGCCCGACGAAGCCCGCAACCAGCCCGAGTACAGCGAACTCAATCGAAAAGATGGCAGCAATGCGTGGCCGCGTGGCGCCCAGCGTCTTGAGTACGACCACCTCGCGGATGCGGCGGTAGCGCGTTCCCGCAATGGAACTCGCGAGAATTACGATGCCCGCGAAGATGCTGAAGCCGGAGAGGAATTGAATGACGTAGGTGATCTGCAGGATGACCTGGCGCACGGTCTCGAGCGTGGCGGCGACGTTGATGACGGTGATGGTGGGGTAGCTTTTGTAGAGCGCGCGCTGTAGTTGCGAGGTGGCGCCGGGGTCGCAGTGTACGCCGCCATACCAGACCACCGGCAGGCCGGCCAGCGCCGGCTGCGGCAGAACGAACTCGCCGCGCGAAAAGGCGTGCAGGCTATCGGGCTCATAGACCGCGGCGACGGTCGCGGTGAACTCCGCATCCTGCGCGGCGAAGGTGATCTGCTGGCCGGGGCTTATGCCGAGGCGGTCGGCTTCAAGCCGCTCCACGGCGACGAGCGGATGCTTTGCGGAGGCCGCGGCCTGCGCTGCCGTCCACCACTCTCCCCGGATGACCTTGTCGCCGGGCGGCGGTTCGTCGGTGGGCGGCCAGGTGAGGTTGAGCGACTGCAACATGCGACGCGGCATGTGTTGCAGCTTGAGCTGCGACGCGGGGACGCCGTCGATGGCCAGCAGCCGCGAGCTGACCACCGGAACGATCTCCGGTGTGCCGCGAATGTTGGGCTGTTGCGCCAGCAGCGCGCGCACGCCGGCGACCTCGTCGTTGGCAATGTCGATGAGGAAGATGTTGGGCAGCTTCGCGGAGGTGGAGGTTTGCATCTGCTCGACGACGGCGCGCTGCGCGATGTAGACCGTTACAATCTGCATCACGCCCAGGCCCAGCGCAGCCAGCAACGCCGCGGAAGGATTGCCGGGGCGATAGAGATTGGCCAGGCCGTGGCGAACGGCGGAGGGAAGATGCAGCCGCGTGCGGTTGAGAAAGAAGCGCAACAGATACAGCGTGAGCGCCGACATCGCCAGCAGCACAAGCAGCACCAGCACGAGGCCTCCGGCGAAGAAGCCGCCAATCTGGCGTGAGTCCGAAACGCGCGCCGCGAGGAACGTAAGGCCGGCGAGGATGAGCGCAATGGCGCCGAGTTGAGCAGCCGACCCTTGCAGCTTGCGCAGCAGCCGCGTGCTGAAGGGGTCGTCGCTGACCTCGACGGCGCGGCGCAGGATGAGGATAGGCCGCACGCCGCGGATGTCCAGCAGCGGCGGCAGCGTGAACAGCAGAGTGGTCAACAGTCCCGCGCCAAGGCCAATGGCATAGCTGCGTGGATCGAGCCGGAAGTCCGGCGTAATGTGCAGTAGCTTGGCGAGAAACAGCGGAAACGCAAGCTGCACGCCGATGCCCAGCACCACACCAAGCAGGCCTCCGCCGAGCCCGAGCAGCAGCGTTTGCAGGAGATAGATCTTCATGATCTGCCCGGAGCTTGCGCCCAGCGACTTCATGATCGCAATCGAATCCAGCCGCTGCTGCAGGTGCGCGCGCATGGCCATCGCCACGCCCACCGCGCCCAGCACCAGCGCGACCAACGACATCAGCGAGAGAAGCCCGGTTGCGCCGTCGAGGCCCTTGGTCAGCCCGGGATTGGCCTCGCGATAGTCCGTAACCTGCGCCTCGGGCAACGCCGCTTCAAGCTGCGTCTTGAGCGCGGCCACGGCCTCGTCGGAGCTGGCTGTGCCGGGCTTGGGCGGCGGCAGCTTGAAGAGAAAGCGGCGAGAAGCCCGCGAACCCGGGGCCAGCAAACCGGAGTCCGCCAGCGCTTCATTCGAGAGCAGAACGCGAGGCCCGGCGGCGAACGAGCCGGAGAGACGGTCAGGCTCTTCGACCACCGAAGCCGCGATGCGATAGACACGCGTGCCCAGCTTGATTGAGTCGCCGACCTGTAGATGCAGGCGCAGCAGCAGGTCGTCTCCAACGGCCACGGTGGACGGTGTAAGCGCCTGCGAGAGCGGCATCGCCGGCGCAAGATTCACCTCGCCATAGAACGGATACTTCGCCGGATCGACGGCCTTCAGCGAGACCAGCAGCGGGTCCAGCGATGCCGTGGACGAGGCCATCGAGAGCAGCTCGACCACCTGCGTCTCCTCATTGCCGGCAGCGGTAATCTTGTCCACGCCGGCCTGCTCCAGCGGCGTAGGCTGGCGGGTGGTCCGCGCCGCGAGGTCCGCCGCCATGATGCTGCGCGCGCGCAACAACAGCATCGAGCGGAATGACGACGAGAAGCCGCGCACGCCGGTAAGCGCCGCTACGCCGATCGCTACCGACAAGATGACGAAGACGAACTTGCCGCGCGAGGCACGCAGCTCGCGGGCGGCGATGCGGGAGGCGGTGCTGTAGCTCAGGCTCGGCATCGTGTCTCTCTTCCTTACAGGTGCGCGGTGGATGGGGTCTGGGCTGCGTCGCCGACCACCAGACCGTCGCGCAGCGTGATGACGCGCGTGGCGTGCGCGGCCAATGCCGGATCGTGCGTCACCAGCACCAGCGTAGTGCCCTCGGCATGATTTAGCTGCAGCAGAAGCTCCAGGATGTGCTGACCGTTGGTGGTATCGAGATTGCCCGTAGGTTCATCGGCGAGCACGATTGGCGGCTTGAGAACGAATGCTCGGGCCAACGCCACACGCTGCTGCTCGCCGCCCGATAGCTGCACGGGATAGTGATCGAGCCGCGCAGTCAGGCCGACGGACTCAAGCAACTGCCGCGCGCGATCGAGCCCAGCCTTGCGATTACCGCTGTCGTCGTTCAGCTCATACGGCAGCAATACATTCTCCAGCGCCGTCAGCGTGGGAATCAGTTGATAGCTCTGGAAGACGAAGCCGATTGTCTTGCCGCGCAGCTGCGCCAGCTTGTCTTCCGGCAGGTAGCTGATCGCCGTACCGTTCAGATGCACGTTGCCGGAGGTGGGATTGTCGAGCCCCGCCAGCAGGCCAAGCAGCGTCGACTTGCCCGAGCCCGACGCGCCCATGATGGCCGCAAACTCGCCACGCTCAATCGTGAAGTCGATGCCCTTCAAGATGTCGACCGTGGTGGAACCGGTGCGCAGCGATTTACGCAGCGAATCCACCACAATCATTGGACCCGTGGGGCCGGTTACCGTTCCAGGTGCGTTCGTTTCGAGCAAAATTTCAGCCCCTCGGTAGAATTGGAGTGTGCAGCGATCAGGTGTGTCTACTATCTTAGCCGCGATTGGGCTTGCGTCCCTTGCCGTGCTCGATTTCGGCTGCAAGGCCGACGCGGGCAAGCAGGACAACGGCATGAGCGCGCAGGTCTCCGTGCAGCAGCCCGCGTCCACGCCACAGGCCTGGCGGCCGGTCATCGTGTGCTTTGGCGACAGCCTCACCGCGGGCTTCGGCACCGAGGCCGGACAGACCTATCCCGACGAACTGCAGCATATCCTCGACGACTCCAGCTATCCCTATCGCGTCATCAACGCAGGCGTAAGCGGCAACACCACCAAGGACGGCCTCGACCGCATTGCGCGCGTGATCGGCGAGCATCCGCAACTGGTCGTCGTGGAGTTCGGTGGCAACGACGGCCTGCGCGGCCTGCCCATTGAGCAGACCAAACAGAACCTCGGCAGCATCATCTACAAGCTGCAGGGCGCGGGCGCCAAAGTCGCGCTGGCCGGCATTACGCTGCCGCCGGACTATGGCCCCGACTACGTTGCCAGCTTCAATGCGATGTATCCCGCGTTGGCCAGGCAGTATCATGTGCCGCTGCTGCCGTTCCTGCTGCAAGGCGTATACGGCGTGCCCGGCGATATGCAGGACGACGGCATCCACGCGACGGCGCAGGGCAACCGGCAGGTGGCCGTCAACGTCGCGCGGCTGATTGAGCCGATGTTGAAGCACTGATGATTTAGCCCAGCGTGCCCGCGATGCGGCGTGCGATGGCCAGCAACTCGCGCGGGCCGGTGAAGACTTTAATCAGCGGCGCCTGCGAGAACTCCGGCACGTTAACCTGCATGCCATTGCGAATGCGGCCAGCGGTCTGCTCGTCCACCGTGACTGAAGGCATCTCCGGCAGCAGAGTGCGAGGATGCGGCAGGCGAGCTTCGATCTCTGGTGGCGTGAGCGATTTAATATCATCCAGCGTGATGGTCTGCGCCAGCGTAAACGGCCCGGCCTGCGTGCGCCGCAGCGACGACAGATGCGCCCCACAGCCGGCCATCGCGCCAAGCTCCTGCGCCACCGAACGCACATAGCCGCCCGCTGAAACATGCATCGTGAAGCCGGCTATATCTTCGGTTAGGCTGGTAAGTTCGAAGGCGTGAATGCAGATGCGCGCAGGCTTTACCGGCACATCTTTACCGGCTCGCGCGAGCTTGTGCGCGGGCACTCCGCCGATCTTCTTCGCGGAAAATACCGGCGGCATCTGGTCCATCTCGCCATGAAAATGTTGTGCGAGGATGCGTAGCTCGTCGAGCGATTTCGTTAGAAGCTGCGGCTCAGCAACAGGTGTGCCTTCAGCGTCGAAGGTATCGGTCGCAAACCCAAAGCGTATGCCGCCTGCATACATTTTCTCCGCCTTGCCGAAGAACTGCGCCAGCCGCGTGTACTTGCCCAGCAGCAGCGGCAGCACGCCGGTTGCCATGGGATCGAGCGTGCCCAGATGCCCCACCGAGCGCTCGCCCGTAGCGCGGCGAACGATCGCCACCACATCATGCGAGGTCATGCCCGAGGGCTTGTCTATAACGATAAGACCGTTCATCGGTGGATGGCCTATCGCCGGTCTACGAGCGAAAGGAACTCGTTGCGCGTTTGCAGTTGCGACTTGAAGACGCCCAGCATCGCGCTGGTCACGGTGCTGGAACTCTGTTTCTCCACGCCGCGCATCATCATGCAAAGATGCTGCGCCTCCAGCACCACGCCCACGCCCTGTGGATGGATCGCATCCTCGATCGCCTCCGCAACCTGGTGGGTCAGGCGCTCCTGCACTTGCAGCCGCCGCGCGAAGACATCCACGATGCGCGGAATCTTGCTCAGCCCGACCACCTTACCGCGCGGCACATACGCGATGTGCGCCTTGCCGAAGAACGGCAGCAGATGGTGTTCGCATAGCGAATAAAACTCGATGTCCTTGACGATCACCATCTCGTCGTAGTCCACGTCGAAGAGGGCATCATGCAGCACCTCCTCGACGGATTGGTGATAGCCGCGCGTAAGAAACGCCAGCGACTTCGCCATTCGTTCGGGCGTCCGCTGCAAGCCGTCGCGCGCGGGATCCTCGCCGATGCGCGTGAGTATCTCCGCATACATCTGCTGCACGGTCGCGTCGCCGAGCGGCGTCAGCGCGGCCTCTTCAAAGCGTTCCAGGCCGGGGCTTTCGATTGGAAGTTTCGTCATCATTCGCGTTATCTATCCTACTCTTCAGGCTTACTCTTCGTGTTGTATACGAGCACCGTCGCCGAAGTAGTCGAAGGCGTTGTTACCCGTCTCTTCCACCCGTATGCGCTCCAGTTTTGCGTGCGGATACTGCGCGAATATCCGCCATAGTTCTATACAAAGATTCTCCGTCGTCGGCACCAGGTCGCGAAAACACTCCAGCGTGTTGAGGTTCGCGTGGTCGAACAGATCGAGCATCTCGCGCTGCGCAAACGCATCCAGATCGCCGAGGTTGGTCACCATGCCCGTCGCCGCATCCACCGGCCCTGAGAGCGTTACCTGGGCAACATAATTATGCCCATGCCCAAACGGGTTGTTGCACTTGCCATAGATCGCGCGGTTGCGCGCGGGTGTTAGCGCATCCACATGCAGCCGGTGCGCCGCGGCAAAGCGGTAACGACGGTTCAGATGAGCAACAAGATTCATGCGCCCTCACCATAGAAGTCGGCGAAGAGGTCGGGCATCTCATACACCCGCACGCGGTGCAGCTTCGCGCCGGGAATCTTGCCGTCGAGCCGCCGCCAGATCGCGATGGCGATGTTCTCCGTCGTCGGGACAGTCGCCGCAAACTCCGGCACCTCGTGGTTCAGGTGGCGATGATCGTAGACTGAAACCACCTCGTGCTCCATGATGTCCTTAAGCTGCTTCAGGTCGACGACAAAGCCCGACACCGGATCGACGGTGCCCTCGACCGTGACCTCC
>Ga0302316_10003005_pt1 | contig 11746 bp, 6 predicted proteins | sample III_Palsa_N3_2_FD_200456 | JGI IMG/M metagenome (GOLD analysis project Ga0302316, IMG submission 200456) | Peat permafrost microbial communities from Stordalen Mire near Abisko, Sweden - III_Palsa_N3_2 | ecosystem: Environmental > Terrestrial > Soil > Palsa > Peat permafrost | place: Sweden... | reverse complement strand
CTCGACCTGCCCGGAACCAGCCAAACCCGCGCCACCGCCCGAGCCCGCCAATCCCTCACCGCACTCCTCGCCGCCGCCCCCAACATCCTCTTCACCTACGCCGCACAAACCCCCGAAGGCCCCCAGCGCCTCGCCCCCTCCCTCGCTGCCCTCAACTGGCCCCAACTCGACGTACCCACAACTCCGCCGCACTCACCCATCGAAGAAGACCTCATCCCCGACGCCCCACCCCTTCCGCCGCTACCCAGCACCCACGTCCGCGGCGGAGCCAAAGTCCTCCAACTCCAGGCCGCCTGCGGCTTCCGCGCCTTCGCCGAGATGCGCCTCAACGCCACCGAACCCGGCGCCCGCGACCTCGGTTTCGACGCCCGCGAAACCGGCAACCTCCTGCATCGCGCCATGGACAACTTCTGGGCCGTCGCTCGGTCACAGACCAACCTCCGCAACATGACCGCGCAGCAGCGCGACGACCTGCTCTCCCAATCCATCCAGCGGGCCATTGACCGCTCCAGCCGCGACCTTCCTCTCGCCGGCGATTGGGACCGCGCCTACATCGCCATCCAGGCCGAACGCCTCCACCGCCTCCTCCATCACTGGCTTGACGTCGAATTGAAGCGCAGCGGCTTCACCGTCCAGCAGGTAGAGAAGCAAAAGCTCCTCACCGTCGGCCCTCTCACCCTCACCCTCCGCATCGACCGCATCGACGCCATCGACGCCATCGACACGCCAGACGGTGGCGTCCTTATCGCCGACTACAAGTCCGGCAGCACCGGCAATCCAGCCGACTGGCTCGGCCCTCGTCCCGACGAGCCCCAACTCCCGCTCTACGCTCTTCTCCCTGAAGCCGGTCAGCTCAAGGGCCTCGCCTTCGCCAAGGTTCGCGCCGGCAAAGAAATGAAGTGGCTCGGCTATCAATCCGAACCGGGCCTCCTGCCCTCAAAGAAAACCGCACCCCTGCCCGCCCTCATCGCCGAGTGGCGTTCCACCCTCACCGCCCTCGCCCAGGACTTCGCCGCCGGCGACGCTCGCGTCGACCCCAAGGACTACCCCAGCACCTGCGCCCACTGCACCCAGCGCATCCTCTGCCGTCTCGACCCCGCATCCCTTCGCGCCACCGCGGACACCGGCGACGAAGAAGCCGAAGAGGACTCCGCCGATGCCTGACCTCCTCCACTTCCCGCCCGTCTCCGACGCAGCCGCCCGCCGCCAAGCCCTCGACACCCGCGCCTCCTGGATCGTCGAAGCCCCCGCAGGCTCCGGCAAGACCGCCCTCCTCATGCAGCGCTACCTCAAACTCCTTTGCGAGCCCGAGGTCGCCCAGCCCGAAGAAGTCCTCGCCATCACCTTCACCCGCAAGGCCACCGCCGAACTCCGTGCCCGCATCCTCGACGAGCTCGAAGCCGCCCACCGCAACACCCCCGTCCCCAACCCCTTCGCCGCCGCAACCCGAGAGTTTGCTCAAGCTCTCCTCACTCGCGACGCCCAACTAGGCTGGTCTCTCCTCCAAAACCCCCAGCGCCTCCGCATCCGCACCATCGACTCCGTCTGCACCGAGATCGCCAACTCCCTCCCTCTGCTCTCCGGCGGCGGTGCCGGCTATAAACCCGTCGAAGACGCCGAACCCCTCCACCAGCTCGCCGCCCGCCGCACCCTCATGCACCTCGGCGGCCCCGACCCAGCCCTCCACGCCGCCCTCCGCACTGTCCTGCTGCACCGCGATGGCAGCCTCCCCGACCTGGAAAACCTCCTAGCCAGGATGCTCGCCGCACGCGAACAATGGGCCGAACTCGTCCCCCTCGACCGCGCCTCCCTCGACGACGCAACCCTCGAGCTCGAAGTCCGTCCCCGCCTCGAACGATCCCTCGAAACCATCGTCTGCGCCGGCCTCACCCGCGCCCTCAACGCCGTGCCCGCACCAGCCCTCCACGACCTCACCCAGCTCGTCGAGCGTCTCAGCGGCGAGCCCGGCTACAAAGACGCTGACTCGCCCATTGCCTTCTGTGCCGGACGCAAACAGTCTCCCCAGGCTCACGCAGCACACCTCGACCATTGGATTGCAATAATCGACTTACTACTAACAAAAGATGGCAGTTGGCGCAAAGGCTTTGCGGTCAACCATCTCGGCTTCGCCCTCCCAAAATCAGCTAAGCCCCAGCTCGAATCTCTCATCGCCGAGCTCTCCCACGAACCCATCCGCGAAGCCCTCCAGGCCGTCCGCAATCTCCCCCCAGCCCGTTATCCCGACGACCAATGGCTCGTCGCCAAGGCCCTCTTCCGTCTCCTCCTCCACGCGCTCGCCGAGCTCAAAGTCCTCTTCGCCGAAACCGCCCAGTGCGACTTCGCCGAGTACGCCCTCGCCGCCCGCGACGCCCTCCGCTCCGGCTCCGGATCCGCCGATCTCAGCAGCGCCACCGGCGCCACCCTCCGCCACCTCCTCGTCGACGAGATGCAGGACACCTCCGCCAGCCAGTACGAACTCATCGAAACCCTCACCCGCCATTGGGACGGCCACTCCCAGACCCTCTTCCTCGTCGGCGATCCCAAGCAATCCATCTACCTCTTCCGGCAGGCCCGCGTCGCCCGTTTCCTCCGCACCATGCGCGAAAAACGCCTCGGCGATGTCCCCATCGATGTCCTCCAGTTAAACTCAAACTTTCGCTCGCAAACTACACTTGTAGAATGCTTTAACAATGACTTTGGCATGGTATTCCCCGCCACGATCGACACCACCTCCGGCGAAGCCATTGACGTCCCCTTCGTCCCCGCCACTGCCACACGCACGGCCACAGAATCCGACGGCCGTTTCTGGCACACCGCCATTCTCAGCGAAGATCCCCCGGCTCCCGCCTCTAACCTCACGCATCCCCAGCAGGAAGCCCGCGCCATCCGCCAGATCGTCGAATACTGGCAAGCCAAGCCTCTCCCCGAAGGCCGCACAGCCCCCTGGAGCATCGCCGTCCTGGCTCGCGCCCGTCGCCATCTCGCCCCCATCGTCGCCGAGTTCCAGCGCAACGGCCCCGGCGTCTCCCCAGTCCCCTTCCGAGCCGTCAAGGTCGAAGCCCTCGGCGAGCGCTCCGAGGTCTTCGACGTCCTCGCCCTCACCCGCGCCCTGCTTCACCCGGCCGACCGCACCGCCTGGCTCGCCGTCCTCCATGCCCCCTGGTGCGGCCTCGGCCTCGCCAGCCTCCTCACCCTCACCGGCGAGGGCTCTCCGGAAGACTCCTGCCTTACCGTCCCCGCCCTCATCCAAACCCGCGCGCACCTCCTCCGCGAAGCAGATCAAGCCCTCCTCCACCGCGTCTGGCCGACCCTCCAAACCGCCCTCGTCGAGTCCGGCCGCGGCAGCCTCGCCGTCCGCGTCGAGCGTACCTGGCGCTCTCTCGGCGGCGACGCAACCCTCCACCCCGGCCAGCTCACCAACATCCAGCGCTTCTTCACCCTCCTCCGCGACCTCGAACAGCCCGGCAACTGGGTCGACCTTCGCGCCCTCAAAACCAACCTGGACAAGCTCTTCGCGGAACCCTCCACCACCCCGGGCGCCGTTGACCTCATGACCATCCATACCGCCAAGGGTCTTGAATGGGACGTAGTCCTCGTTCCCGCCCTGGAAAAGAAGAGTCAAACCTCCCGCAGCGACCTCCTCAACTGGCTCGAACTCGACAACAACTCCGGATCCACCGATTCCGAATCCTCGATCATCCTCGCCCCCATCTACGGCAAGGGCAGCCAACCCGACGCCCTCTACAAGTGGCTCAACCAGGTCCGCAACGCCCGCGAGGCCGCCGAGCGCAAGCGCCTGTACTACGTCGCCTCCACCCGCGCCCGCGAAGAACTCCACCTCTTCGCCGCCTGCAAGCTCGACGTCAACGGAGACCTCATCACGCCCCCAAAAGACTCGCTGCTCTACGCCTGCTGGCCCGCCGCAGCCGAACAATTCGCCCACGTCACAGCCCCCTCGGATTCTGCGCTGTCTGAACCCTGGGCCGTGGACCCTGAACCCTACGAACCCCTCGCCCTCGCCGCCTCGGCTCCCGAAGGCCATCCACTCCTCCACCGTCTGCCCCTCACCTTCAACCCCCTCCAGCGCTTCGCCGACGCCGCAACCCACGCCCTCCCCTACCTCCCAGCCTCCGCGCTCCAACGTTCCCCCGCCTTCGACCGCCCCGAAGGCTCCTTCGCCGTCCGCGCCTTCGGCAACGTCATCCACCGTTATCTGCAACTCCTCGCCAACCGCCTCACCGCCACCACCCCCGCCGAACTCCTCGCCGAACTCCTCACCTGGCACCCTCGCCTGCTCGCCAGCCTGCGTGGCGAAGGCCTCTCTCCGAACCTCTGCCGCCGCGAAGCCTCCCGCGCTCTCGATGCCCTCACCCGCGCCCTCAACGACCCCACTGGCTGTTGGATTCTCTCCCCGCAACCCTCCGCGGCCACCGAGTCCGCCATCACCTACGCCAGCCCCTTCGCCCCGACCCTAATCACAGACCGCACCTTCCTCGCCGCCGCCACGCCTCTCGCTCCCGGAGACTCCCACATCTGGATCGTCGACTTCAAGACCACCGAACAAGGCTCCCGCTCCCTGCAGCAGTTTGAAGCCGCCGAACGCGCCAAATACACCGCCCAACTTGAAACCTACGCAGCCGCCCGCCGCGCCCTCCCCGAACCCGGCAATGCCCCAGCCAACCCAATCATCCTCGCCCTCTACTATCCCCTCATTCCCCGCCTCATCCACTGGCCGGCCTGAGCCAAAATATCCATTCGTAATCCCACACCCGTAATCCCACAGAAGACGCATCTCATTCTCAGCAATCCACATAATCCACAGTGCTATCCTTCTTTCAGTTGTTGGGTCAGCTTTCAGGAAGAGGAACCATGCCGCAATCGCCCCGCTTGGTACTGTGCGTCGACGATGAGATCGTGGGTCTTCAGGTCCGCAAGCTGATCCTCGAGCGCTCTGGCTACGCCGTCCTCACCGCGCCCGACGGCCCCACCGGTCTCACCCTCTTCGACGACAACCCCATCGAAGCCGTCGTCCTCGACTACGCCATGCCCGGCATGGATGGCGGCCAGGTCGCCGCCCACATGCGCAAGAAGAAGCCGGACGTCCCCATCCTTCTACTCTCCGCCTATATGGTCCTGCCCCCCGAGGTCACCAGCCTCGTCGATCTCCACATGACCAAGGGAGAAGGCGCGCCCATGCTCCTCGAAAAACTCGGCGCCCTCCTCGGCCAACTCCAAAACTGACCCACGCATCTCCACAAGAGACCTGTCCGCCGTGAATCTTCGCCAGCTCAACCAGATTCTGTTGCAGACACTGCTGGTTCCGGTAGTGGCGATGATCTTCGTCGCCGCCGTCCTCGCCCTCCAGATCCGCAATGCCGAGCGTACCGTCGAGCTCATGCGAAAGGCCGGCGACAACATCGCCACCGCTACCCGCGTCTCCGCCCTCATCGTCGACGAAGAGACCGGCGTCCGCGGCTATCAGCTCACGGACAACGAGATATTCCTCCAGCCCTACACCTTCGCCGAGGCGCCTTTGCACGACGCCCTCCGCGACCTGCGTGCCGGCCTCGTCCAGCAAGGCTCCGACCCCCGGCTGGTCGACAACGTCATCCAGGCCCATGAGACCTGGCAGATCGCCTTCGCCGAACCCCTGATCATCGCCACCCAAAACGACATCGACACCCACGACGCCGGCCTCAATCTCCGCGCCAAGGCCCAGATGGACCACGTCCGTGCCCTGATCGATGAAATTATTGAGTCCCAGAAGATCCAGCGCACCCAAACCGTCGAAACCTGGCAGCATCAGGTCCACCAAACCCTCGAAATCCTCGTCATTCTCACCCTGGTCATCGGCCTCGCCATCGGCATCTCCGCCCGCAACCGCCTGCACCTGGTTTCCGATGCCTTCCAGCGCACTCTCGACTCCCAGCGCCGCGCTCAGACCGCCTTACTCGCCACTGAGAAGCTCGCCGTCGCCGGCCGCCTCGCTGCTACCCTCGCGCACGAGATTCACAACCCCCTCGACGCCGTCAGCAACCTCCTCTATCTCCTCAAAGATGGCACCACTCCTGAAGAGACCCAGCAGTTCCTCGATCTCGCCAACAACGAGCTCGCCCGCGTCACCCAGATCAGCCGGGCCATCCTCGGCATGTATCGCGAATCCAAACAACCCGTCGCCGTCAATATCCAGGACATGCTTTCCAGCATCTTGCTCCTCCTCGACCCCCAGATGAAGCAGGCGCAGTTGGACATTCGCACCCACTTCACCCCCAGAGCCATGGTCTTCGGCTTCCCCGCTCAGCTCCGCCAGGTCTTCATCAATCTCTTGACCAACGCCGCCGAGGCCTCAACGCCCGGAAGCTCCATTGAAATCCTCTCAGCCCTTCATCCCGCCACAGCCACCAACCCGGCCGGTGTTGTCGTCACCGTCTCCGACCACGGCTCTGGCGTCGACCCCGAAACCCTCCCCAAACTCTTCCAGCCCTTCTTCACCACCAAGGGTGAAAACGGCACCGGCCTCGGCCTCTGGGTCAGTAAGGGCATCATCGAAAAGCACGACGGCTCCATCGCCATCGAAAGCCAAACCCAATCCGGCGTCCACGGCACCACCGTCACCGTCTTCCTCCCCCGCGGCGAAGCCACCCCAAACCCCACCCCCTGACCCCTCGCTTGTCTTTCTGCCTTCTTTCTTTCATCCCGCAGGGATCTGTAGTTGCTCTTGCAGTTGCTCTTCTTTCTTCCATTCCCGCAGGGATCTGCTTCTGCTCTTCCCTACTCCCTACTCTCTACTCACTGTTCTTCAGCATCTCCACCAACACCCCCGCACAAGCGTCACAATCCTCGCGGCTCACATCGTAGTGCGTCACCAGCCTCACCTGGTGCGGCCCAATCGCGCTGCACAGTATCCCGCATTCCTTCAACCCCGCCACCAACCCCACCGCATCCTTCACGCTAAAGAACACAATGTTCGTCTGCACGGACTCCATATCGATCTCCGCGCCCTCACACCCGGCGATCGTCTCCGCCAGCATCCGCGCATTCGCATGATCGTCCCCCAGCCGCGCCGGCATCGTCTCCAACGCCACTAACCCCGCCGCCGCCAGAACCCCAGCCTGCCTCATCCCTCCACCCAGCGCCTTGCGATACACCCGCGCCCGCTCAATATCCTTCTTCGATCCCACCAGCATCGATCCCACCGGCGCACCCAGCCCCTTCGACAGACAAAACATCACCGTATCGAACCCACTCGTCAGCTCCGCCACGCTCACACCCAACGCCGTCGCCGCATTGAAGATCCTCGCCCCATCCAGGTGCGTCGGCAACCCCGCCTCCTTCGCCCCCGCCCAAATCTCTTCCATCACATTCACCGGCGTCACCGTCCCACCCGCCATGTTGTGCGTATTCTCCACGCACACCAACCTCGTCTGCGCCCGGTAATAAATCTTCGGTGCGATCGCCTTCGCAATCTGCTCCCAACGCATTACCCCGCGATCTCCCACCACCGTCCGCGGCACGCATCCCGAGAACGCCGCAACCATCGCCATCTCCCAATCCAGCACATGCGCCCGCGCCTCGCAGATCACCTCCTGCCCATGCTGAGTATGCAGTCGTATGGCAATCTGGTTCCCCATCGTCCCGGTAGGCACAAAGATCGCCGCCTCCCGCCCAAACACCTCCGCCGCGCGCGCCTCCAATCGATTTACCGTCGGGTCTTCCCCATAAACATCATCGCCAACCTCAGCAACCGCCATCGCCGCATACATCTCCCGCGTAGGCCGAGTCACCGTGTCGCTCCTCAAATCAATCACTCGCAAACCCTCATTCCTCAAACCTCACTCCTCATCCCTCTCCAGAAACCGTCTTGCTCTAAGCTCAAACGCTCTGAGATCCTGATAACCCGCTCTCTTTCAAGCCGCCACATCCTCCAGCAACCGCCCAAAAACCTCATTCGACACCATTCTCCCCCGCAACGTCAGCCCCCATCGTCCACCCTCATCCCACATCAACCCATCCTCCACCATCTCCTTCACCGCCCCGCCCAAGCTCTCCACAAACTCCCGCGAGCAAACCCCTTCACTCAAGCGCAACCCCAAAAACATCCTCTCCTCAAACGCCTCTCTCACCCCCATGCGAGTCACCTCCAACGCCGCCCGCCCATATTCCGTCAACTCATCCGGATTCGCAAACCGCACAGCGCCCTCACCACACAGAAGCATCGAATGCGCATCCAGCCCAACCCCCACATAAGGCTTCCGCTCCCAGTACTTCCGGTTATGTCTCGACTGGTGCCCCGCCAGCGCAAAGTTCGAAATCTCATACTGCGCAAACCCCGCATTTGGCAGCGCCTCGCAAGCCTGCTCATACAGCTCCGCCGCGATCTCCTCCTGGGGCACCCCATGCGCATGAAACCGTGTCCCGCCCGCTATCACCTCACGCCCCAGCCGCGAGTCCTCATCCACCTCCAGCATGTACACGCTCAAATGCGTCAACCCCACACCCGTCGCCACACTCAGCGAGTGCGCCCAGCTCTCCCGCGTCTGATACGGCAACCCCGCAATCAGGTCCGCGCCCACATCCTCCAACCCCGCAGCCCGCAGCCGCGCAATCTCCCGCACACACTCGCGCTCCGTATGCGTCCGTCCCACCGCCGCACTCTCGCGGTCCACAAACGACTGCACCCCCAGGCTCACGCGATTCACCCCCAACCGCATCGCCTCCGCCAGCAACGCCTCCGCAATCTGCCCCGGCGCCGACTCCAGCGTAATCTCCGCGCCATCCTCAATCTCAAACCCTCGCCCCAACCCCGCAAAAATCTCCCTCAACTGCCTCGGCGCCAACAGGCTAGGAGTCCCGCCGCCAAAGTAAATCGTATCCACGCGCCGCGGCAGCCTTGCCCCCAACCCCGCCGCAGTCTCGCCCACCGCCTCAATCTCCGCACACAGCTTCTCCACATACTCATCAATGACCGCAGGCGAAGACACCCCGCTCGCAAAATTACAAAAACTACACTTCGCCCGGCAAAACGGCACCGAAACATAAACCCCCACCGAACTCGCCTCAATCGCCACAACCAATTCTTTCACGACCTAAACTGGCATCTGGAAACTGATCGCCTGACCCGCTCTCCTCACTCGCCACAACTCCCCACGCAGACAAAGAATCCCGCCCCTCACCATCACCCTCTAAAATAAACACAATGGCCGACGAGAAAGAGAAGAAGCAAGCCCCCAAGCGCGGCATCGACGACGACGTAGTCGGCAAAGCCTACGACGGCCCTCTCATGCGCCGGCTCGTCCGCTACCTCAAGCCCTACAAGCTCCAGGCCGGCATCTCCGCCGTCTGCATCGTCATCAAGGCCGCCAGCGACGTCTCCGGCCCCTACTTCGTCAAAGTCGCAGTCGACACCTACTTCGCCCCAACCGGGAATCCCGGCCGCCTCGCCCGCCATCTCTCGCCCGACCCCGCCCGCGGCGTCACCCAACTCGCCGAACTCTACTTCGCCTCGCTCCTGCTCACCTTCGCCCTCGAGTTCCTCCAGACCTACCTCATGCAGTGGACCGGCCAGAAGATCATGTTCGATCTCCGCTCCCAGATCTTTCGCCACCTCCAGCGCATGACCGTCGCCTTCTTCGACCGCAACCCCGTGGGCCGCCTTGTCACCCGCGTAACGTCAGACGTCGATGCTCTCAACGAGATGTTCACCTCCGGCGTCCTCGCCATCTTCGAAGACGTCTTCATCCTCTCCATGATTGTCGCCAGCATGGTCTCCATGAGCTGGCCACTCGCGCTGCTCACGCTCTCCGTCATCCCCGCCATCTTGTATGCGACCCAACTCTTTCGCACGCATGTCCGCGACTCCTACCGCCGTCAGCGCGCAGCGACAGCAAAGATCAATTCGTTCACGCAGGAGTACGTCTCCGGCATGTCCGTCGTCCAGCTCTTCAACCGCGAACCCCGTGCCTTCCGCGACTTCTCCGCCGTCAACCACGAGAACAAGCTCGCATGGACCGACGCCATCTTCGCCTACGCCCTCTACTACCCCGTAGTCGAACTCCTCAGCTCCATCGCGATCGCCCTTGTCATCTGGTACGGAGGCATCCGCGTCCTCCACGCCATCGCTGCGGGTGCCCCATCTCTGGGTGGCCCATTCATCGCGCCGCACTCTGGCGCGATGAGTGGGGTACACGGCTTCCTCCACCCCGTTGTCACCATCGGCATCCTCATCGCCTTCATCCAGTATGCGCAAAGATTCTTCCGCCCCATTCAGGACCTCAGCGACAAGTTCAACATCCTGCAATCTGCCATGGCCGCCTCCGAGCGCATCTTCAAGCTCCTCGACACCGTCCCCGAAATCCCCCTCCTCGCCAACCCCGTCCCCGGCGACAAATCCGGCCGCATCGAGTTCCGCGACGTCTGGTTCACCTACCAGCAACTCACCCCCGAGCAGCTCGAAACCGTCGCCACCCTTCCCTCCCAACACCTCGACAAGCTCAACGGCATCGAGTGGATCCTCCGCGGCGTCTCCTTCACGATCGACCCAGACGCCACTGCCGCCATCGTCGGCCACACCGGAGCCGGCAAGACCACCATCACCGCCCTCATGATGCGCTTCTACGACGTACAGCACGGCACGATCCTCATCGACGGCGTAGACGTCCGTCAGCAAGACCTCAAAGCCCTCCGCAAGCGTTTCGGCGTCGTCCTGCAAGACCCCTTCCTCTTCTCCGGCACCATCGGCAAAAACATCCGCCTCGGCTCCGACTGGATCACCGACACCGAGATCGCCAACGCCGCCGAAGAGGTCAACGTGGCCGACTTCATCCGCACCCTCCCCGACGGCTTCGACACCCCTGTCCTCGAACGCGGCTCCACCCTCTCCACCGGGCAGAAGCAACTCATCTCCTTCGCCCGCGCCCTGGCCCACAAACCCGGAATCCTGATCCTCGATGAAGCCACTAGCTCCGTCGACACCGCTACCGAGCAGCTCGTCACCACCGCGCTAGCCCGCATGATCACCGGCCGCACCAGCGTGCTCATCGCCCATCGCCTATCCACCATCCAACGCGCCGACGTCATCCTCGTCATGCACAAGGGCCATCTCCGCGAGCAAGGCACCCACCAGCAACTCCTCGCCCTCCACGGCCTCTACTACAAGCTCTACCAGCTTCAGTACAAAGACCAGGAACTCGGCGACCAAGCCCTCGGCAACCAAGCCCTCGGCAACCCGCTCGCTGAAATCGCCTGATTCCCGCATCGGTACCCCTCCGGTCAGATTTCCCTTGCCGTCCCCACCGCGCGAGGCTATCGTGGGGACTATCTTCCGGTACGAGAGAGCGATAGACCTTTGCCCATCGATCCAAAACCGGTAGTGCTCGTCGCTGCGAGCACGTGGTTCCCCTTGTCGGCTCGTCTCGCGATGGCCTTCGTGCGTCACGGCGTCAGCGTGCCGGCGCTCTGTCCCGCCGGGCATCCTCTGGCCCTCGTCCCGGGTATCGGAAAGCTCTATCGATACCGCGGCACCCAATCGCTCCGCTCTCTCCGCCGCGCCATCCTCGCAGCCCAGCCGGATCTCGTTGTCCCATGCGACGATGGTGTCGTCCAGCAGCTGCACGCGCTGCATGCGAAACATTCTTCGCTCCGTCCCCTCATCGAGCGCTCCCTCGGAGACCCAGCCTCCTATCCCATCCTCGATAGCCGCGAACGCCTGCTCGCGCTGGCTGTCGAACTCGGCATCCACGTCCCTCTC
>Ga0302316_10003002_pt1 | contig 11753 bp, 8 predicted proteins | sample III_Palsa_N3_2_FD_200456 | JGI IMG/M metagenome (GOLD analysis project Ga0302316, IMG submission 200456) | Peat permafrost microbial communities from Stordalen Mire near Abisko, Sweden - III_Palsa_N3_2 | ecosystem: Environmental > Terrestrial > Soil > Palsa > Peat permafrost | place: Sweden... | reverse complement strand
GCCCACAAGCTCTGCTTCTCGCCATCGCATGTCTCTTCTGTCTCTTTGATACTCCCTCCATGCACAGCGGCCATGTCGTGCTCGACCACCTCATGGCCGCCGGCTACATTCACGAGAACTACCCCGTCGAACGAGTCGGCGCATTCCAGAGCGGCGCCATCGGCTACTTCGATCCCAACGTAGAAAACCTCGACGGCAAGCTGAACCAACACGCCCTCGCCGCAGCCGCCGCCAACCGCATGGGCGACTTCATCGATAGCGAGCGCATCGATGTTCTAGTCGACTGGCCAGGCTTCCTCATCGGCCATCTCCCCGAGGACTACCGCAATCGCGAGTGGCAAGCCTGCCCGCAACCCATGCCCGTCTCCGACAGCATGTGCCTCATCCGCAAACACCCCTTCACTCCCATCCCGTAGCACACCACGTGCGTCAGTCTGCCGCCCGCACCGTCTACACTGGAAATAGATGTCACTCACCACCTCAGGCCGACTCCAAGCCCAGCTTGACCACATCACCTCGCAAACCCGCGAGCTCGTCCAGCCAGAGCGCCTCGCCATCACCGACACCGCCATCCAGCAGCTCTTTTCCACCGGCATCGAAGACCGCATCCTCCCCGTCGGCGCCACCGCTCCATCCTTCGCGCTGCAGGACGCCATCACCAAGAAGATCGTCCGCTCCGAAGACCTCCTCGCCGTCGCGCCCGTCATCGTCAAATTCTTCCGCGGCCGCTGGTGCCCCTACTGCATGACCGAGCTCGAAGCATGGCAGCAGCTCTATGAAAAAATGAGGGAAGACCGGAAAAATGATGCCCGCGCCCGCGGCGCATTGCTCGTCGCCATCAGCCCGCAGCTTGTCCGCCAGAACGACTTCGCCGTCCAGCACCACAATCTCACCTATCCCATCCTCACCGACCCCGGCGCCGCACTGGCCGAACAGTTCGGTGTAGCCTACTCTGTCCCCGACCACATCCGCACCCACTACCGCAGCATCCTTATCAACATCCCCTTCATCCACGGCGATCAAGGCGACAACACCTGGCGTCTCCCGCTGCCCGCGACCTTCGTCATCTCGCAAGCCAACAAAATCCTCTTCGCCGAAGCCCACGCCGACCACCGCGTCCGCCCCGACCCGGAAGACGTTCTGCGCCATCTTGACGCCCGTCCATAGTTCCCAGCGACACAAGCATGTAAAACCCGCATAGCCCCATCTTGAATTGTTACGACAGAAGCTCCTCCGCGAAGCCGTAGGAGCGGAGTCTGTCTGAGAGGCTTTCAATCCTGTTGTAACGTTCTCATTTGTCGCAAATAAATAAATTATTACAACCTATTGCCATCTATGAATACCTCATGGTAACGTTCTCACCGTTTGTCGGGTAGTAGGTGCATCCGTCGCCCATTGGCGGCTTCATCCTGGCCACAAACCAATCCAGAACCTGTTGAGGGACAATATGAAAGCAAAGGTAATCGCAACGATGTTCCGCGCATCTGTCGCGTGGATAATGGTCACCGCACTCCTCTTCACACTCACTACTGCGTGCTCATCCGCGGCCCAGACGTGGACGCTCGACAACGCCTACTCCGCCTGGACCGCTTATAACTCCACGTTCCTCGCATCGAACGAATCTACCTTCTACCAGGCAAATACCGGATCTGCCAATCCCGGCTTCTGGGAGCGCGCCGAAGAGATCGAAGTCGCCGAGGATGCCTACTACTGGTCAGTAAACAACTACCCCACCCACGACCACTCCGCATACGTAACTGAAATCAACGACCTCTGCACCGGCTTTACCGCCAGCAGTAGTTACGGTAGCGATTGGTCCTCAGACCGCTTCAACGACGACCTCAACTGGGCCATTATCGCCTTCGCCCGCGCCTACCAGATCACCGGCAACACCACCTGGCTCACCGATGCCGAAAATAACTTCAACACTGTATGGACCCGCGCCCAGGCAGACTCAAACAACGCCGGTGGGCTTATCCAGTCCAACCCACCCACACCGATCGGCACCTGGACCCCAAACGAAGACGCACCAGTCAATTTCACCTTCGTCATTGCCGGCTATCTCATCCACGACAATGGCGGCGCTGCCTCATACAAGACTAAAGCAGACACGGTCTACGCCTGGGCAATGGCCAATCTTTACACCACCACAGCCAATAACGGCGGCCCCTGCACCGGCAATACTTCCCTGACGTGCGGCAAAATCCGCGACTCCAACAATACCGGTCCGTTTACCAACTACCCCACCTTTGCAGGCACCGGCATCGGCCCCACCGACTACACCTACAACTACGGCATCGCCCTTGAGGCCATCACACGCGAAGCCGACACCACCACGCCGCAGCTGGTCGCAAACTACCTGATGTACAACATGAATAACGCCAGCCATCCTTACGTCGATACATACGAGGGCTACAACATCCTTCCATACTGGGGCAACGCTGGCACAAACGACGCCGGCTACAACGGGATTGGCCTTCGCGGAGTTGGCTTCGCCTACTCGCGTGGCGTTCTCAACGCGACGACGCTGCTTTGGGCGCAGGAAAACGTCCAGGCAGCGTGGAACACCGCAAACTCAAACAACGTGATCGAAAACAACTGGACAACTGGCACAACAACCCCAAGCACCCCCTTGTACTCCTGGGACTGCAGCGCCGCCCTGGCCGGTTTGCTGGATATCCCCGCACCATAAACGCTCGCCAACAATATGACTTGTGTGGTGCGAGTTCTGCTCGCACCACACAAGCCTTCAGCCCCCGCATCACATCAGGCAAAAAGTGATTTCACCGGCCATCGGACGCTAACCCACCAACAAACTCCGCAATCATCTGCGCACAAACCTTCGGCTCCCGCTGCAGCAACAGGTGCGGTCCGTCGATCGTTGTCACCGCCGTCCCCGGCTGAATCCGCAATATCTCTTCCAGGCACTCCACACTCACCAGCCTGTCTTCCGCCGCCCACAGATATCGTATCGGAACCCGCACCTGCGCCAGTTCCTCGCGCACATCGCACATCAACACTTCACGCATCCGAGCTGCCAGCACCGCCGGTTCCACCCACTCAAGCTCCGAAACCACCGCCCTCACCAACGCTTCCGGCGCGTCCATCCCCACCAGCAACCATCGCACCACAAACTCCGGAAACACCAGCCGCAACGTCCTCAGCGGCAGCATAGTGGCCAAATCACGCAACAACCCCTTCACCGGACTCGTCGCAAACCCCGAACACAACACCAACCCCCGCAACCCTTCGGGCCGCGTCGCCGCAATCCGTATTGCCAACGGTGTCGAGTACGACTCAGCCAGCAGCACAAACGGCTCACCCACCGGCATCGCCGCCCTCACCACCGGCTCAAGCTCGGCATAGGTCAGCACATGGTCGCCGGGATAGTGCACCACCGTGGTCTCCACCCCCACCGGCAACATCCCCACAAGCTCCCGAAACAGCTCCCCACTACCATCCATCCCCGGAAGGAACAAAATCCTCGGCAATTTCAATCCCATAGTCAACGATACGATGAACTTTCGAGTTTGGTCTCCCCCCTCCCCCGGAAATTCGCGTAAAGTCTTCAAAAGATTTGACTTAGGGTCGGACTTCGGTTTTTCTTTAAGACAACTTATTGATTTATAAGCTGCTTGCAGCCAAAGTCTTCATTCCAAAGAATTTAAATCACCAATCTGCCGGACGAAATCGGCCCTCTCAGCACGCCCGACTTCCTCGTCATCGGCGCCTACCCACGCCACCAAACCTGGGATATCTGCCGCACCACCCCACCCAAATCCAAACCTACATCAGACCTTACGGGCGGCCAATCGGGACATCCTGGCGGGTGGGAAGGTTCGAAGTGGGAAGACCAGTCACATTTTGTATGTAAATTTTTCCGGAAAAGGGGGGTAACCATGTGTGAAAGGTAACTGCGGGAAACGCCGAGGCACCTTGGCAGGAATCTGGAGAAAAAGAGAGAGCGTACTTCGCATGGATGGCGACAAAGAGCTTCGCGGAAGAGTAGCCGCAGGGCTTGAATGCCATCGTTCCGAACCGGTAGGGGACGCCGGGCGGCACGTTGATCAGACCGGCTTGGGCATTGACATAGCCCCATTGATCGATCTGAGTCGTGCCGTCATACTCGAAACCTCCATAGAAAGACGCGGGCGGCACTCCGGCTTCGATAAGTTCGTCAGCGGCTGCAACCTTCGCACGGTGCATCGCGAATAGATCGTGCGTTCCCGCGATGCCGAATGCGGCAAACAGGAAAAGGAAGGCAAAACTGACCCAAGGGAGTTCGCGGCTGACCCTCTCTTGATAGAAGCGAATCGAGACGATCAAGGTCACCAATAGCAACACCAATACATATCGATCCCGCATAAGCTCCACAGCGCCGCGAGGAAGTAGCAAACCAAGATAAGCCGCGGCAAAAGGCCCGAGAAGGAGGAGCAGCTTGTGCCATGAAATCACAGATACATCCTCCGCCGGAGTTTGCCTGGCGGGAGCCATCCTCCACAGGCAGAGAAGAAACGAGAGTGTCGCACCGACGCTCAGCAGGGTCAGGATCACTTGCGCTACCGGACCAAGTACGACCGGCCGATCGCCAATTTCGGGAACCTCAATCATCCCGCGCGTGGTAAGAAAGTCACGATTGAAAGGTGCGAGCCAATCCAACAGCGCCTGATGGTGATGATGCAGGCCGCTCACCACCGCGAGCCCGACAGCCGCCACGACAAGCAACACGATCCCCACCAAGCGACGGCTCCGAACGACATATCCGGGAAAGAACGCGATGAAGACGGGCAGTGACAGCAAAGAAAGACCCAACAAGAAATGAAGCAGCGAAACAATCAACTGATGCAGCATCCCGGAGTTGACAGGACCGCTTATTAACTTCTCCGGCTGAGAGAACAACTGATGGCTGAACCACCGACTGATCCAGAAGATCATGCCAACGCATGCAACCCAGATCGAAACAGCAAGTGCCACGGGCAGTCGTCTGTGCCGGATGATCCAAAACGTCGACGGCACCATGACGAGGACGCCCAGCCACGCAATCTGCCGTGCGGTACCGCCAACGACATTGGATACCGCAGCGAACATCAGCCAACGGAAAGCGGATTGGTCTTCCACGGACTCCACTGCGCGAAGGCAGCAGTAAAGACAAAGAACGATGGCGAAAAATCCAGGCACGTCCGACATGTAGGTGTAGGCCAGCGGCAGGAAGATCGGTGAAAGCACCATCGCCAGTGTGGCAAACGTAGCATTCCTCCGCCGCAGGCCCGCCCGAACGAATAGCGGATGCAGCAGAAGCGTCAGGACAAGAGCAACGCAAAACACCGAAGCTCGAACAACATTGAAAGAGAAACCGAATAGTTTGATCAACGGAACAGCGATCAAAAGCTGCCAGCCCAGCATCGGCGTCGCCCAGCCGAAGTAATCCAAGTGTCCCGTTTCCGCCAGATACTTCGCGGTACGGACATAAGAAAAATCGTCTCCAAGCCCCATGTTGAGCGAAGGATGGATGATCAGCATGCTCGCCAGAAGGACAGCGGCACAAAACACGGCTGGGCTTTTCAGCAAACGCTCAATTTTCAAGGGACCTCTTGTGTTGCGAGCGTTTGGAGCGCAAGCACCGTATTCTAAAGCGAGCTTTTCAAGCGCAATCGTATCACCCAGGAGCCAAGAAGGGCTCTCACCAAATCTCTGGCTAAGTCAGCCACAACACCCCTTCCGAGACTTCCCCTGGAACCTCTTATTCACGACAATGCGAGAGATCGGGGGCACCCGCCTACTACGACTTCAACGTCCTCACCCACGCACGGTATGTAGAAAAGCTGAAGTACATCCACCGCAACCCAGTCCCAAAGGGCCTCGTAGAAAGACCCGAAGACTGGCCATGGAGCAGCTTCCGCCTCTCACCACACCGACTTCCTCGTCATCGGCCTATCCATCCCACCAAACTCCCTACCTACCCTCCGACCCGATTCAAGAGTGAAACGGACCGCTCATTAGACTCTGGAATACCACTTGATTGAAGTGTCGCGTGCCTTCTTGGGTACGACGCCGAATTTTAAATTTAATCCGCTTTCGTTTTGAGTTTTGCGACAATTTCAGCCACCGCCGTCTCGGCTTGTGTTTTGTCCGCAGGGGAAATTAGATCCTGCATCAACTGCAGCTTTTCCTGAGCTTTGGCATTTCCTCTTTTCGCGGCAAGTGCCGTCCATGCATATGCCTGCTTCTGATCGGCCGGAACGCCAAGCCCAAGGTTGTAAAGGGTGCCTATCGCTTCCTCCGCTGCCGCCTCGTGATATTTTGCCGCCTCGTAGTACCAATCGAAAGCTTTCTTATAATCCTGTGGAACACCATCGCCGTTTTGATAAAGTACCCCGAGGCGATATTCAGCGAAAGCGTTGTGCTGGATTGCGGAAGCTAGATATAACTGCGCGGCCAGACTAGGGTCTCTTGAAATGCCGAGTCCCTGTTCGTAAAGTTCACCAAGGTCCGCTTCACCCATGTCATTGCCTTGCAAAGCACTGGAAGTAAAATAGCTCTTCGCCTTCGTCAGATTCCGTATAACACCGTCCCCGCGCATATACAAAACTCCTAACTGCGCCGTTCCGACCGGATCACCTCCTTCGGCAGCCTTTGTAATGTCGTCTGCTGCGATCTGCAGATTTTTATCGACACCTGCGCCGAACTCATAGAGAAGGCCAAGATAGGTGTTGGCAGCGGCCACACCCTTTGCGGCCAAGGGTGTCTCGATGGCTAAGACCTGTGAAGGTTCACGCGACACTCCATACCCGTAAAAGTACATCGATCCCACAAGAGCTGTTGCCTCGTTCGATCCCAAACTCGAAGCTCGCTGCAACCACTGCATTGCTTGTACATAGTCGACGCGCGTCCCAGTGCCATGTATAAAATCTTCCGCTACCCAGATCATGCTCTGAACATTGCCCGTTTGAGCGGCTGCAAGATCCGCAGTGAAGTTTCGTGGCGCGGGCAAGACTATGTCATCGCTCTTCGGCGAGGAGTTGTTCATTCCGCAACCTGTTAAACAAACCAATCCTAAAAGCCCCATCGCCGCAGCCAGCCATTGCAACATATTTTCACGTCTATTGGGCATTTCGCACCCCCGAACTTCTTGCAAGAGGCTCGCACTGCGCCGCGGCTTGCTGAACCCTTGGCGATGCGGTAGAGGACGCTGGAACCTGGGCATCCGGGGGCGAGACAAGCTCCCCGCGAACCGCCTGCTCCACAAGCCGGTTGATTTCATCCCCGCTTCGAGCACCATCGAAACGTACACCATTGATATAGAGCGCGGGCGTCCCGCGAACACCCATTTTCTGCCCGAGTTGCTGGTCCTGCGTCACGGGTCCCAGCGCGAGCTCCCGGTCAACGCAAGAGGAGAACTGCTTCTGATCGATACCCTTGAGCGTCGTGGCGAATGTCATCGCTTGCTGCTTCATATCGTCGGGATGTAGATTCTGCTGATTCTGAAAAAAATAATCATGCATGGCCCAAAATGCTTCCGGCTGCTGCATCTGTACGCACTCGGCAATTTCCGCTGCGTCCTTTGCCCAGGGATGCATCGGCAAAGGGAAGTAGCGGTAGACAACGTGCACCTTGCCTCCCTCCTTCGTCATGACCTCTTTTTCCAATGTATCGGCCATTCGTTTGCAAAAGGGACATTCAAAATCTGAGAACTCAACAATCGTCACCGGGCTCTTCGGATCTCCTAATGGGGTGCTTCCGCCCTTGGTCAACTCCTGCGAAAGCTCCTCGTCTTTCGTTCGCATCTCGACCAACGGATCGAGTGCCATATCGAACAGCAGAGGCGTGAGATACTTCCTGTCCGGTGAAAGATAGAGAACGATATTCCGTTGCGGCGAACTCGCGTTATATTCAACTTTCCAAAAACAAGTATCGTTCGCCTTCGCACTGGTCTTCAACATCAAGGTAGAAGCCGAAGCTATCTGATACTTCTTCATCACATAGCTTGTTATCTCAGAGATTTTTCCCGCATCGGGAGCGTTGCATTCTCCATAGGCTTTCGCCAGGAAGCTGAAGGAAAGTATCAGGCCTGCGCCCATCATCATTCTCTGTAATATCTTGCCGTTGATCATCCGATCCTCCATTCAATTGAGGGTTCCTGAGTCCTGTGAGCCACGAAAGATGTTCCCGCAGGATCAATGGCACGGGGATCCTTCACCGTGGGTTGCCCATCGCACATTGGGTGTGCGATGAGGGGAGCGGTTTGTTGCTTGGGAGCTATAACATTCGGATCGGCATCGACGGGAGCCGGGGAAGCATTCGGCATCGGCGTGGGAGCCGTAAGGTCATCGCAAAAGTCCTCACACGCGCAGTCTATAAAGCATTCCCAATAATCGTAGGAGCAGCCATATGGATCGCAGACATCTCCGTCAGGATCGCAAGTGGGAGGGCTGCAGTTATCTGGGTAACATGTGCAGTAATCCCAATTGGGACATGCTTCGCTGTAACATTCGTCATTTGGACAATTGCAAGCTAGGTCATCGTATCCGGAGCAACTGGAGCTATAGCATGAGTTGATCGCACAAGCGCATGCGGTGGCATCATATCCCGGACAATTTGGGTTATCACATGAGCTACTACAAGAACAGGTATTGGACGCATCGCAGGCAAGACCTGCACAACAAGACACACTTGCGCAGCTACTACCAGCGGCGGCGCATTGCGGAGCGGGAGGATTACCCGGGTTAGGCGGATTATAGCCATTTGGTTCGCAGTAGCCGCTCACGCATGTATAACCTGTCAAGCACTGCAGAGTTGAATTCGGGCCATCCGCACAAGCGTCTCCGTCTCCTCCTGGACAGTTTGTATCAGCGGTCAAAATTGCAAGGCCTAATCCATCGTTCAGATTGCCATTGTTCGTGGTGCAACCGGCACAAGCAGGCACGTAATAGGCGTCAACCTGGCCAAAGCCGTAACAAGACGCAGAAGCCGAATATGTCTCACCCGCACATGCGCCAGTACATTGACCGGTCGTCCCGAGAGAACAACTTTGAGCGCAACTTTGCTCCTGAGCGGAAGTGCGCGAATTACAGGCCAAGAGAATTGCCAGAAGTCCAACTGCGAGGAGCCAGCGGTTGTTGACAAGGGAACCCATCTAAAAGCTCCTTTTGGACTGAAGGGAAGATTGGATCAGTTCGTCTGGGAGTTAAACTCGCCCTGCATGATTCTTGTGTAGTTACCCGGTGACGAGTCGTCCGGTTTCAGATAGGAATTGCCTTGCCAAAGCGTTCCGTCAGAGAAGAACACTCGTTGAATCCTGACCCATACTCGATCAATGGAAGCGAGCGAACCTGGCTGTGATGGAGCGAGCCGCGATAACTTCGCGAACGCCTGCCTAAGAGGCACAGCGGCCGATTGACCAGGCTTGATGAGAAATGTCAATGAGGATTGCTCAGCGATGGATTCACCGCTGGAATCAACCCGTGCATGTTCTGGCAACTGCCCTTCATGGAAAACGATAAATTTATGCGGCCTAGAAGGATTTTCTTGCCAAGAAGGCACATCCATTTCTGCTTCAATAACAGAAATACTTTTCGTTGAGTGATTCTCTACAATTATGGATAGATTTCTAATCCAGTCGGCGCTGCTGTCCCGTAAGACGACCGCATTGGCAAAGCTCCCGTCGACCGTACGGTGATCCGAAGGTGTGATGGGAAAGGACTGAGACAAGTCGCGGAGACCAACGACCTGAAGTGGAGCATATTTGTTGAGACTAGCAATATCTACAGTGTGTTCAACGGCCACGGCCTGAGCAGCAACAAAGGCAGAACCCGCTCCGGCAAACAAGGAATATGCAAGAACCGCAGATATCACACCCTTCGAAAATGCTTTGAACATGCAAGCCCCCTTCAAGGTTTTCTTCAGATACACACTGTCCCTATTCGTCGGGATTCCCTGTGTCAGCCGATTAATTGAGAATAAGATCTTGTGCTATAAAATCTGGAAGAATTGTGGGTGTGATACTGAGTACAGTCTCTAATTTGAAGCTCAACAGGAACAGAAGAAAGACGTCAGGTACGATTTCTAGAAAAAGAAAATAGGCGAGGTCTTTTTCCATGTCAAGGGTTTTCGCTATAAATATTTTTTAGTCTCATTATTTACTCCGGGTAACGTGACTAGATGCTGGGTGCTCCACTCATACGCCTTCTTTTGCGGATGCTAGGAAGGCGCAAATTCCATCACCGCTCTCACGTCCCGATCTCTGTCAAGAGCTCAATACCGTCCAATTCCTGCAAATTCAACCAAACAAACGTCGAATTACGTCCAAACACTTGGCATAGTTACCTCCTCAATCCGCTATCCTGTTAACAGGGCTTGGAAAACCCACCCAGCAGGAAGCGCGACGGCGGACTTACACAAGTCCGAGGCTAACCCCAATCGCTTCGAGACTTTAGGCCAAAAAGTATGGGAGGGGAGGGGTCACCACCTCTTCCAAGACTTTCCCAGAAACCTCCGATTCACGACAATGCTCTAATGTCAGTGAACAGGAGAGATGTCCCAAATGAGTGAAACAGTAGCCCCTCTTGCCGCCCGTCCAGCCTGGAAAGCCCTTGCCACCCACGCCGAGGCCATCAAGCCCCTTCAGCTCCGCCAGCTCTTCAAAGACGATCCCGCCCGCGGCACACGCCTCACCGCTGAAGCTACCGGCATCTTCCTCGACTACTCGAAAAATCGCGTTACCGACGAAACCCTCAAGCTGCTCCTCGAGCTGGCCGAGCAATCCGGGTTGAAGCAGCACATCGAGGCCATGTTCACCGGCCAGAAGATCAACACCACCGAAAACCGCGCCGTGCTGCACGTTGCCCTTCGCGCCCCTAAGTCGGAGTCCATCAAGGTCGACGGCGAAGACGTCGTTCCCGCGGTCCACGAAGTGCTCGACAAGATGTCCGCTTTCGCCGACAAGGTCCGCTCCGGCGAGTGGCTCGGCTACACCGGCAAGCCCATCAAGAACATCATCAACATCGGCATCGGCGGCTCCGATCTCGGCCCCGTGATGGCTTATGAAGCGCTCAAGCACTACTCGCAGCGCGACCTCAACTTCCGCTTCGTCTCCAACGTCGACGGCACGGACTTCGTCGAAGCCGTCCATGGCCTTGACCCCGAAGAGACGCTCTTCCTCGTCGCCAGCAAGACCTTCACCACGCTCGAGACCATGACCAACGCGCACTCCGCACGCGCCTGGACGCTCGCCGCGCTCAAGCAGACCGAAGCTATCGCCAACCACTTCGTCGCGCTTTCCACCAACACCGAGCTCGTCGCCAAGTTCGGCATCGACACGGCCAACATGTTCGGCTTCTGGGACTGGGTCGGCGGACGCTACTCCATGGACTCCGCCATCGGCCTCAGCACCATGATCGCCATCGGCCCGGATAACTTCCGCGCCATGCTCGCCGGCTTTCACGCGATGGACGTCCACTTCCGCACCACCCCGTTCGCGCAGAACCTGCCCGTTCTCCTCGGCCTGCTCACGGTCTGGTACACCGACTTCTTCGACGCCCAGACTGTTGCGATCCTGCCCTACGAGCAGTACCTCAAGCGCTTCCCCGCTTATCTCCAGCAGCTCACCATGGAGTCGAACGGCAAGCACGTCACGCTCTCGGGCGAGCACGTCAACTACGAGACCGGCCCGATCTACTGGGGCGAGCCCGGCACCAACGGCCAGCACAGCTTCTACCAGCTCATCCATCAGGGAACGCGCCTCATCCCCTGCGACT
>Ga0302316_10002998_pt1 | contig 11760 bp, 12 predicted proteins | sample III_Palsa_N3_2_FD_200456 | JGI IMG/M metagenome (GOLD analysis project Ga0302316, IMG submission 200456) | Peat permafrost microbial communities from Stordalen Mire near Abisko, Sweden - III_Palsa_N3_2 | ecosystem: Environmental > Terrestrial > Soil > Palsa > Peat permafrost | place: Sweden... | reverse complement strand
CCGACTGGCCGCCCTTTGCCGAGCTGCTGCGCGCGGCAAAGGGCGGCATGGATATCAAAGTTCCGCCGACTTTTTCCAAAGATCCGTGCCGCCATCGGTTGCGTACTTTTCAATTTCGGCCAGTTCTTCAGCAGTGAAGTCGAGCGCATGGACCGCGTCCAGTGAATTGTCCAGTTGCTCGATGGTACGCGCGCCTATAAGTGCCGAAGTTACGCGTGGATCACGCAGCGCCCACGCGATGGCCATCTGCGCCAGCGTCTGGCCTCGTCGTTCGGCGATTGCGTTGAGTGCGCGGATACGCTCAAGATTCTTCTCGCTCAGCTGGTCCTTGCCTAACGAGCCTTCGCGCGTTGCGCGCGCATCAGCGGGGATCCCTTTGAGGTACTTCGACGTGAGCAGGCCCTGGGCGAGCGGTGAAAATGCGATGCAGCCGGTGCCAAGGTCCTCGAGCGTATCGAGCAGACCGTCTTCGATCCAGCGGTTGAACATGGAGTAGTTGGGCTGGTGGATGAAGAGCGGCACGCGTTCTTCGGCAAGGATCGCCGCCGCCTTGCGGGTGAGTTCGGGTGAATAGCTGGAGATGCCGATGTAAAGGGCTTTGCCCTGGCGATGCAGATGCGCGAGCGCACCCATGGTTTCTTCCAGCGGCGTGGTCGGATCGACGCGATGCGAATAGAAGATGTCGACGTAGTCGAGACCCATGCGCTTGAGCGACTGGTCGAGACTCGCGATCAGGTACTTTCGGCTGCCGCCGATGCCACCATAAGGGCCCGGCCACATGTCCCAGCCGGCCTTGCTGGAGATAATCAGCTCATCGCGGTACGCCGCGAAGTCGCTGGCCATCACGCGACCGAAGTTTTCCTCGGCCGAGCCGTATGGCGGGCCGTAGTTGTTCGCGAGGTCGAAGTGGGTGACGCCGCGATCGAAAGCGCGTCGCAGGATGGCACGCCCCGTCTCGAAAACGTCCGCGCCGCCGAAGTTCTGCCACAGTCCTAGCGAAATGGCCGGAAGGTCGATGCCACTCCTGCCGCAACGGCGATAGGGCATAAGGTCATCGTAGCGATTCGGTGCTGCTTGATAGGTCACAAAGATTCTCCAGTAGGTGGGGGCGCTGACGATCTAGCGTTTGATGCGTGCCTGGCTATTTTCCAAGAAAAGTATCGATCTGTGTTCGCGCGCGATCGAGTAGTTCACCTTCGACCGGCCCATGTATATGAAATTTTCCAGGCATCGAACTTGCCACTGGCATCGTGGAGTGGCTTTCGCTCGGCAAACTTTTCTGGACGTGTCTATCAGCCGGAAGATCAAAGTGAGCGTGATAGAGGTCATCCTGGATCGAGTAACCATATCGAATCTCGATCGCTTCGTAGATCTCTATTTTTGGCAGCATTTTGGCGATCCTATCCAGGTCGACGGATGGTTACTTGTCAGGCATGCAAGCGACGTGCACACGTCACTGGCGCGATGCCGGCCGTGGGCACGATGACGTCCGCCAAATAGAGCATCCGAGGTTCCTCTATTGCGCTATCTCCATGCAGTAACAGACGGGAAACGCCACAGGAATTTTCTCGATAGAAAAGCACCAAGCACTTCTGCTTGGTGCCTTGTTACCCTCAGATCCAATCACTTGTCGCAATCACGGCTTGCGGCAGTCAGAGCTCTTTTGCCATTGTCATATGCTGCTGGAGTGCGGGCAATGTCTGCGATGCAAATGACTTCAGGTCGTGGTTCTTACCCGCCATGGACTCTTTCTTGAAGAGCGCAATTGCCTCGCGATGATCCTTCAACATCATCGCCGTATAGGCTTTATCGAACGCCGCGCCATTCAGCTTTCCGAGCTGCGACAGCTCCTTTTGTTGCATCGGCATCGGGGCAGCGGATGGCGTGAATCCGTCCTTCTGAGCGATGGAGGACAGCATGTCGCCAGCTTTTGTGTGATCGGTCACCATCGTCGAGGCGAAGCTCTTGATTGGGGTGGACTGCGTATGGGAGTCAGCCAATTTGCTTGCCTGGATTTCCGTCATGCCGCCTGCCGATGCTTTGGCGACAAACATGGTGTCTTGCTTCGACGGAGCGGCTGCATCTGTACCTGTCTGCGCCATCGCCAAGGGGCTGAGCACCAGAGCGCCGACCGTCGCAAGGGTTCCAAATATCTTGTTGGTCATCTGCACCAGCATCTCTCCAACTTCAAGGGAGATAGGATCGTGGGCGTGAGACCGTGACGACGTAGTGTCGTTGTGTAATGCGCGCTTTGGCAAAGCGCGCATATGCCAAATCACGCTAGAGTCTGTTTTTAGATGGAGTATGGAGAATTTACTTTTTCGCGTTGGTCTGTGCCCAAGCGAGCGTTTTGCTGGCAACTTCTTCCCAACCCGACTCGGCGATCAACCAATGGCTGCGATTCGGGAATTCCATGATGTCCGTGCGACTGGGGGCAAGGCTGTGCTTGCTATACATGGCTCGCACCATTGATGGTGTGCTGGTGCGATCCTTCTCAGCTGCGATCAGCAGGAGTGGGGGGCGCTTGGGGTTATTGAAATGGACGGCATTACCGATACCCAGTGCTGCCTGAAAGTAGATGCGCCCTGGCGCCGGGACGATCTGCTTGTCGTAGGTCCGACGCTGCTCGTCCGTTGCCAAGGTATTGGCGAAAGTATTCGCGAAGCTGTCGAATGACATCGTCAGGATGCGGCTCCAGCCGCACCACGCCAGCAAAACAGGCAACGCCGCCTTGATCGCCGTGAAGCTAGGCAACACACCACGCGGCGGGCCGGCATCGATCGCCACACCCACAGCACCCAATCCTCGATCGAGCAGCATTTGCACGATCAGTCCACCAAACGAATGGCCCATCAGGATCGGCGGTTCGGGCAGGGCACGAATCTGCTGCTCGAAGTAATCGACCAGATCGCGAATGGTGATATCGGCCAGGCGCGGATCCGGTTGTTGACGAAGATATTCGACCGATTGGTCAAGGTATGGCCATGCTGGCACCACCACGCGATAACCTTGTTCTTCGTACAGACACCGAAAATGGGTCCAGCTCGCGGTGGTCACCCACGCGCCGTGGATCAGCATAATGGTCTTTGACATTGCAGCCCCTCCATGCAAACGATGTGTCCATCCTAGGGGTTGGACGGACGCTGACGCATGACGAAGAAGCCGGAATTTTATGCTCAAACACCGGTTGGACAGGACGATCAGGTAAACGATCCGTTTGCGTTCAAACGCGATGCCTTATCCGATGTACTTGAATTGATACGCGTGCGTGGCAACACGGTGTTTACATGCGCAGCTTCGGCACCTTTCGGCATCCGTTATCCATCCGGAAAGCATCGACTGCACATCGTGCGTAGCGGAAGTATCGCGATTGCTGCAGAGGGCATCGAACAGACCTATCGGGCGGCCCAAGGTGACTTGGTCCTGTTCACGCATGGCCACGGCCACGTGATCTCGGATCAGCCTGGTCGTGAGGCAAACGGTTTGTATGATCTGGCGAAGCGGGACTATGATGAAACGCGGCTGGCGCTTGGCAGCGGGGAGACGGTCTGGCTATGCGGTGACTTTGGCTTCGACGGCATGCTGTCGCGGCGCCTACTGTCGATACTTCCGCCGGTGATTATTCTGAAGGGACTGCGAGATCGTCCGTCTGAATGGCTGGAGCTAAGTTGCCACTTTATTCTTGACGAAGCGCTCAATCCTCGCGCTGGCGCAGCAGCGATGATCTCCAGACTGCTTGATGTGATCTTCGTGCAATTGCTACGCACGTGGGCGGCCGATGGCGAGGTGGGTTACGGCTGGCTTTCAGGCGCGATCGATTCGCGTATAAGCAGCGCCATCGTTGCCATGCATGCTGAGCCTGGTCATGCCTGGAGTGTCACCGAGCTGGCCGAGCTTACCCATCTGTCCCGCTCGGCTTTCGCGGAGCGTTTCCAACGAGTTGTTGGTCAGACGCCGCTGGCCTATTTGACCGGGTGGCGGATGGCTCGCGCGGCCGAATTGATGCGCTATGGTCGAGCGTCGATCTCGGACATTGGAGCCCGCGTCGGCTATACATCGCAAGCTGCGTTCAGTCGCGCGTTCAAGAGCCAGCACGGCATGTCACCCATGCAATGGCGCCAATCAGATGCGGATGACAACGTTAAATGATCGGAAGCTAAAGCACATGATCGGTAGATTCGAGTCCATGCGAACGCGATGACAGCTCGACAAGCTGGCAATGACTGCTATCGATGGCGCAGCAGACATGAAGCTCGCAGCGACGTGTTTCGAAGTCGGCATCTCAAGAAGGGTGAGGCATAAAATTTTTGCTCCATGCGATATCGTTTTTTGCCGCGCCGAATATCGTTCTGGCTGATCCCTGTATCGACAGAATTCCTGCGAAGCTTCAACAGCTATTGCATCAGCACTTCGCCAACGAACGCCTACCAATCGCCATCGACTCAGCCGAAGACAATCGTCTGGGAGCCAAGAAGGAGGGTGAATGTCTTTTGGATGTTCAGATAGATCTAGATGGCGACGGATGCAAGCCGGGCGCTCAAGCCGACAAAGATCGCCACGCGCGAGCGGTCCCACTTCCTTCCCCGGCAAACACCAAGCGCAGGGGCTTCGGCTGCCCAGCTCCAGCCAGGCTGCAGGCCGATAATGCCAACTCCAAAGGGTTCTGACGTCATAGGATCTTACCTCCGAAATGGCCGGTGTAGGAGTTGCCCTCCGGCTCGCCAAGAGGCACGATCTGCTGGTGTATGAGTCGATTACTTTGTGGGCTGGTGGCTGCTGAACATGTCGACCAGGCTATGAGGCGCGTTGGAGCCGAGACACACCTTGAGGATCACTTCCGCCTCCGCCGCCTCGGACGCGCTGCGGGGAAAGAGGTCCTTTTCATACGTGACGAGCGCGACTTCAACATCACCGGGGTTGGTGGCGATGGCCTTCCCGAGTTCAGCGCCGTCGAACATGGCGAGATTGGCCCCTTCGCCAGACGGGATCATCAGGTGCGCAGCATCACCGAGCAACGTCACCCCGGGCACGCGAGCCCATCGGTGCTCGACCGGGAGCGCATAGATAGGGCGAGGCACAGGATCAGTCTCACCGTCGGTGATGAGCGCTGTCAGCTCCGGAGCCCAGCCATCGAACTCCTTGGCAACCTTGGCCAAGGCAGCCCCCGTGTCGGAGAAGTCGATGCCGTCAATCCAGTCCTTTGGCTTGCTCAACTGCACATAGGTGTGCAGTACGCCATTGGGTTCACGGTGCGCGGCGATGCCTTTCCCCGGCGTCAGCGCAAACAGTGCGCCACCGCCAACCGCTTCCGCGCTTGCCTTGTGGCGGGTGTCGCTGTCAAACAGGTACGTCTCGATGAATGACGTGCCCACGTAAGCCGGTATTGCCTCGGAAAGAAGGGGACGAACTCTCGACCAAGCGCCATCGGCACCCACAAGAAGGTCGGTAGTCACTGTTGAGCCGTCAGCAAAGGCCAACATGTGCCGTCCGCTGCCGAGCGGAGACACCGCTGTGACCTTGTGTCCCCAGCGGACCGTGTCGGCAGGAAGCGATTCAAGCAGAATCCGACGAAGCTCTCCTCGGGGTACCTCAGGTCGACCGCCTGTGCCGTCGTCGGAATCTTCAAACAGGACATTGCCGTCCTTGTCGAGTACTCGCGTTGCCTGGCCACCGGCGTGGATGATCTCGAGGAATTGATCGAAGAGTCCCGCTGCCTTAAGCGCGAGCTGCCCGTTGTTTTCGTGGATATCGAGCATGCCCCCCTGCGCTCGTGCGTTCGCCGAGGCTTCCGCTTCGTAGATCGTCGCGGCAATGCCGTGGACGTGGAGGACTCGGGCAAGAGTCAGGCCGCCGAGCCCGGCGCCGATGATCGCGATTGGAATATTCATCCTGATTCCTTCGTTGTTTGAGGTCGCCGCCGCAAACTCAGCAGGCAGCTATGGAACATCATTCCATTATATTGGAACGGCATTCCATCTATGTCAAGATGAGGCATGGTCAAAAAAGCACGAAGCAGCCAACGACGTGAAGAATCGCTCTCACGGGATCGCATCATTGAGGCGTCGATCGCGCTCCTGGACAGCAGCGGAGAAAGCGGGCTGACATTCCGCGCCTTGTCCGAACGGCTCGCCACCGGTCCTGGTGCTATTTATTGGCACATTGCCAACAAGAGCGAATTGCTGACCGCCGCCTGTGACGCCATCGTCGCTTGCACGATGAACGCGCCTGTGGCCGATGCGACGCCGAAAGCAACCATTCGCGCGCTCGCGCTGGCCATGTTCGACACGATCGACGCGCATCCATGGGTTGGTTCAGCGCTGACACGCGCTCCCGGGCAGTTGCCGCTGGTGCGCGTCCTCGAACGCATCGGCCAGCAGTTGCGCGCTCTTGGCGTGCCGGACGAAGAACAGTGGGCGACGGTGTCCGCGTTGCTGAGCTACATCCTTGGCGTCGGTGGACAGAACGCGGCGAACACGCACTTCGCTCGGGAGCAAGGCCTCGACAGATCCAACTTTCTAGACGAGGTGTCGACCGTGTGGTCTCAGCTCGATCCGAATGAGTATCCGTTCACTCGCAGCGTAGCCGGACAGTTGCGCGCTCACGACGACCGCATGGATTTTCTCGCCGGGATCGATCTCATCCTCAGAGGTATTGACTCACCACGCGGCCGCTGATCTGAAGGGTCGTATGGCCGTTGCCGGGGCGAAGATCAGTAGCTGACCCTTCGAGGTCACTTCTTATTAATGACCAAGACCTTCTGACAGCATCACGCATAACTGGCTGTTGTGTACGCCGTACTGCTTTTGAAAACCGGGGCGCAGCATGAATGTGCCAAACCAGTCTATCGTCGCGGGCTCCCTGACGGGACTCGACCTCGGTCCATAGCTTGTCGCGAGCTCGGGATCGCCCTTGCACGAGATAATGGGCGATGAGCGGGAACGGATAGATAGGGTACCAATTGTTTGTACAACTAGGCACATACATTGCTGTCATGCCCACCAGAAGATTCGCCATGAGCATGACTTCAGGCCCATGTACTACTACTAAGTAAGTACTACTGTTTACTCACGACTATGTAGCCGTGCAGGTAAGCCTGTGGAAGACACCGCCAGCCAGTTGAAGAAATTCCAGAAGGAGCTTTCCAGCGGAACTGTCTCGTTGGTGTTGCTGGCTGTGCTTAGCCAGTCGCGCCAGCCGATGTACGGCTACCAGATCGCCAAACGACTGGAGGAAACCGGTGAGGGCGTGCTGGCCGGCAAACAGAGCGCGTTGTACCCGGTGCTGCGCAATCTGGAATTGGCCAGCCTGCTGTCGAGCGAGGTCGAGCCGTCGGTTAGCGGGCCACCACGCCGTTATTACCGCATCACCAAATCAGGGCGAGACACGCTGCGCGAATGGATAGCAGCGTGGAACGCCACCCGCGATTCCGTCGATAACGTTTTGCAAGGAGGGGTGTGATGAAACCATCGTCGCCAACGACGCCACGCACGATCGTCGAATATCTCAATCAGCTTCGTGCCGCGCTGCGCGGTGCCGACCCCGCCTTGATCCAGGATGCGCTCTACGATGCCGAGGAGCATCTGCGCGCTGAGCTGGCGGATCAGCCCGGTCGCGATGAGGCCGCCATGCTGGAACAGGTGGTTGGCAGCTATGGCGCGCCGGATGAAGTGGCCGAGATCTATCGCGATCAGGAAATAAAAATCCAGCGTGCAATTCGACCACCGCCCGCGCCACAGCGGCGCTCGCTGGCTGGGCGTTTCTTCGGTGTCGCAGCTGATGCTCGTACCTACGGTGCACTGTTTTACATGCTGCTGTCGCTGGCCACCGGCATCTTCTATTTCACCTGGGCGGTAACCGGCGTGTCGATGTCGGCCGGTCTCTCGGTACTGATCATCGGTATTCCCTTCGTTGTGCTTTTTTTCGGCAGCGTGCGTGGGTTGTCGTTGCTGGAAGGGCGCATCGTCGAAACCATGCTGGGCGTGCGCATGCCACGGCGACCGGCGTATACCGCGCAGCCGGGGCAGCCGTTGTTCAAGCGCATCGGCTCGATGTTCACTGACGCGCGGACCTGGACTACGCTGCTATACATGTTTTTGATGTTGCCGCTGGGTATTGTTTATTTCACCCTTTCGGTGACCCTGCTGAGCGTGTCGATCGCCTTCGTCTTAGTGCCGTTGGCGCTGCCGTTCCAGTATCTCTGGGGGGACAGCGTTTTCATCGGCAACCGAGTGACTGTCGACTGGGGCTTTGGCCAGCACGTACCCGGCTGGAGCGAAGCGATCGTCATATGCGTGATCGGCATCGCCTTGCTATTCATCACGCTGCACCTGGTGCGCGGGCTCGGCAAGTTGCACGGACAGATCGCCAAACACCTGCTGGTGCAGAGTTCCTTCGACTGAGCTGATCGCCTCGTCCGAGGCGACTAGGGTGAATCAGCGGTAGTTCAAATCCGGCGATGCCAGAAGAAAGCTGTTCCACTCCTGTTGCGAGGTGGCCTTGGCGAGCGCGTCGTGTGTGGCTGGAGACAGGTAGGGCTCGATGGTGTCGTAGTAGAGGCGCGTGGTCAGCATCGGAAAGCCGCCGCTGCGTGTGGTGCTGCCGATGGGGGTGAACAGCTGATTGTTGCCGTTGCCGATCGCACGGGCGATGTCGAAACGTTTGGCCATCTGGCCGGAGCTCGACCAACTGGCACCATCGAGTGGCCAGCCATCGGGCGTGATGCGGCCGAATAGCGGTTCGTCCAGCTGGTTGAGCCAGTTGACCAGCGGCAACGCGTTGGCGACAGGCTTGCCATCGAAGGCCAGCCGCACTGACGACACGACGAAACGCATCGGGTCATCGAACTTCGGATTGTCGAATTTCTGATGATTGCCGGCCAGCCATTCGCGTGATTCGATCATCGTGCGCATCACCTTGGCGATATCACCGCCGCTGCGCTGAAAGGTATGCGCCATCTTCTTCACCAGCGCCGGTGGCGGGTTGTCGGCCACGAAATATTCGGCCAGCTGGCGTGAGATGAATTCGGCGCAGGCTGGCTGCTGCACGATGATGTCGACTGCCTGAGTGACTTCGTCAAAGCCGCTGCCCTTGATCGTGTGGCCGAGGAAAACCTTGTCGCTGAAATCGTGGCGCTGTGGATTGAACTCGAACAAGCCATTGCGCACGACCAGCGGTGCGAACTGCGGATTGAATTTTTCCGGTTTGCCATTTGTTGGTGCAATGCCGACGCCGGAGAGGATCAGCGCCAGTTGTTGCACGTCCTGTTGCGAATAGCCCGAGCCCACGCCTAGCGTATGCAGCTCCATCAACTCGCGTGCATAGTTCTCGTTGACGTGTCCTTTGGCATTTTGATTGTTGTCCAGAAATTCCAGCATGGCTGGACTTTCCAGCGTGGCCATCACCAGATCACGGAATTTGCCCAGCGCGTGTGGACGAATCGCGTTCTGCATATAGTCGCCCAGCTCCCAGCGGACACGACCCTTCGGCGCGTAGACGCTGAAGTGATTCAGCCAGAACCACACCAGCTGCTCTTTCAGTTGATTCGGGCCGTACACCGCTTGCAGCATTTCAGCTTGCTCGGCCTGCTGTTGCAGCTGGTTGACCAGGTCCTGCAGGCTTTTTTTCGCGGCAACCTGATCGGGGCCATCCGGTATCGTCTTGATGTGCTGCTGCGCCGCATCCAGTTCCATCAGCAACTGCTGTGGCGGCGTGGCGATCGCCTGATAACCGTTGATCAGCGACGCGATGGCAGGCGGTAGCGGATCGTTGATGCGATCGGAGAGTTGTGCGTCGAGCAGACCGCCGCGACCGAGTTCGCGATAACGCATCACGCTAGCCGTGTCGAGTCCGAACCCATCGCGGCGCAGCCAGTTGATGTCATCGGGTTTCAGCGGAGCGCTGCTTCGTGCGTTGACCAATAGCGGTGTCATCAACAGCGAGGCGCAAGCGAAGAGATGCAGGCCGCGCAGTAGGTGATTCTTCGAAACAGTAAATTGAACAGGGCGCATGCAGGGCGTTTCCTTGAAATCCACTAAGCTCGAGCCGGCAATATCGATGTGCTGCCCCATCATGCGCTCAGACTAGCTGCAGATCGCGCGGCTTTGCCTGAGGAAATACCGCTTGCATGCGATTGCCTTGCAGCCCCCAGACGCGACCCAGCAGGCCGGCCAGCACGTCACGATAGTTGTTCAGCACTTGGTAGTCGCGATTCTGCAGCAGGTTCTGCTGGTTCACCGCGATTTGTTCACCGGCAATGCGGCCACCTTTGACCTTGCCGCCGAGCACCCAGTGCACGGTACCGTGGCCGTGGTCGGTGCCCTTGTCGCCGTTCTCGCGGAAGGTACGGCCGAATTCAGACACGACCACCACCGTGGTGTTGTTCCATTCGTCGCCCAGGGCGTCGGCGTAAGCGGCCAGGCCCTCGCCAAGATTCTTCAGATTGTTGGCCAGTCCGCCGGTGACGCTGCCTTGATTGACGTGGGTATCCCAGCCACCAACATCGACGAAGCCAAGCCGGTATTGATCACGCATCAAGGTGGCGATACGTCGTGTCTCGTTGGCGAAATTGCTCGCGTTTGGTGCGCCGCGGCTGGCCTTGGCCATTTCATCTTGCAGATCTTTTGATACTGTCTTGCGCAGTTCCAGGCCATCGGCTGTGGCAGATGCCAGCGGCGTGCCGCGATACATGTCGGTGAGAATCGCCGACTGCCGCGCGTCAAATGACGAGTTGGTATTGCCCCGCAGCGAGATATTCGGCACGTCCTTGTCCGAACCCTGCAGGCTCAGCGGTAGATCGTTGGTAAAGGCGATGGTGGGTACGCTATGCAGCTGACCGGACAGACGCGCGAGAAAGCCGGAACGATAGTTGCCGGTCGCTCCCATGGCCTGACCGCGTTCTATGTTGTCCTGTGTCTCGAAATGGCTGCGCGACAAATCATCGGTGCCGGCAAACGGCACGAAAGCAATCTGCTTGCGTTGCCACAGCGGGTAGATCGAATCGCGCAACACGGGATTGAGGCCCCAGTTCGAGTCCAGCGCAATGGCGCTGTTTGGGTTGTTGGCGTCGGGGCGGGCGATTGCCAGGGTCGGGCGTGACTCGTAGTAGAAATCGCTGCTGTAAGGCACCAGCAGATTGTTGCAGTCGTAGCCGCCGCGCAGAAAAACGAATAGAAAGCGCTGCGAGCTGGCTGGCGCGGCAAACAGCTTGCCGGAAAAAGACAGCGTCGGGACGGCCACGGCAGCACTGGCGGCGGCAAGCAGGAATTCGCGACGGTTCATAGACACCTCAGCTGAGTTGGTCTTTGCTGATGAAAGCAGAGTTATTGATGTGAATCATTGGATGTGAGTCATCGGTAGTTAAAGTCCGGCGACGACAGCAAAAACGTATTCCATTCTGCCGGTGAGGCCGCCTTGCTCAGCGCGGTACGAGCAGCCGATGACAAGTCAGGTTCGATGGTCTGCTGGTAGATGGCATTGTTCATCGTCGGCGGATCGACGTGCAGCGGCGGCCCGTCGCCGCTGGCAAACAATCTGTTTTTGCCGCTACCAATCATGCGTGCCACATCAAAGCGTTTGGCCATCTGGCCGGAGCTCGACCAGCTGCTGCCGTCCAGCGGCCAGCCATCGGGTGTGATGCGGCCGAATACCGGCTCGCCCATCTGGTTGAGCCAGTTTACTAGCGGCTGCGCATTGGTAATCGGCTGACCATCGTAGGCAAATCGCATCGCGGAAACCAGGAACTGGGTCGGGTCCTTGAACTTT
>Ga0302316_10002997_pt1 | contig 11762 bp, 10 predicted proteins | sample III_Palsa_N3_2_FD_200456 | JGI IMG/M metagenome (GOLD analysis project Ga0302316, IMG submission 200456) | Peat permafrost microbial communities from Stordalen Mire near Abisko, Sweden - III_Palsa_N3_2 | ecosystem: Environmental > Terrestrial > Soil > Palsa > Peat permafrost | place: Sweden... | reverse complement strand
CGGGAATCGGCAGCCGGTGTGTCGTTGAAGGTGTTCGATGTGGGCTCGGGCTCCGTTGCTCGATTCCTTGAGAGCTTGCACTGGGCCGTGGCAATATTTGCAGCGCATGATCTCATCGCGTTCTGTGAGCGCTTCGTAGAGAGTACATGGGAGCCAACGCCCACGCACCTTAACCTCGCACTCCGTCATCACCGGCGGTCTATTCTTCGTAGGCACTGACGTGTTTAGATGCCTCCCAACGAGTTGTCGGCATCCTCTTTCCCTGCCGCTGATGCCAGAACTCGAAGTGAGGGCGCCTTAGAGCGGGCCGGGGATACCCTAGGTAAGGTACGGACAAGCCGGCCAGTGTCCCGCGACCTCATCGACGAGGGATGGATAAGCGGACACTGCAGCGTTTATCGTTACCAATCTGGCTGAAAGGTGACTTCTGCCGTGACAGTTACGCTAACTGGTTGTATCTAAATGATTTCATGGGCGTTGATGGCTAACGACAGCACCCTTGAGCACTCAAAAACACTGGGAAAACAGCAGTTTCAGAATTTCAGCACCCTCGCCAGCACCCTCATTCCGTTGCGCCTCAGAGATGCCTCACCTCTGCCCCTGGAGGGCAAAGGTCTGCAAGTCCACGACCTAGTGCCGCCCGAGCGCGATCTGGATCATAGAATGTTTGAACAGACTCCCGAGCCGCCTACCCGCGGCGCATTCAGAGGGGGATGCCATGGACGGTGACAAGACATCATGACCGTGTGTATCGGGGCGCTTTCCTTAACAGGCCCATCTATCGTTCTCGCGGCAGACACTCGGGTCACCCACGGGACATCACCCGTTGATCCCAATGATCAGGCGGGCAAACAGTACCCTCTGCCACCATACAACTGCGCCACAGCGATTGCTGGATCAGTCTCCGAATGCCATGAGTTCGTGGGTCGGCTCGTGCAACAGATGGAGCTGCTAGCAAAGACAGACAGGGATCCATACCGCGAAGAAGTGATGGAAGCGATCAACGAAGCTCGCTTCCAGGTCTTCCGACCAAAGATCGACTGGGAACTCCGGAGGAGCCTGGGAATCACGCTCAAAGAGTTCCATGATCGATTCCTTCCTCCCGCCGACTTCGACATCATGGCGGAAAAGTTTGGGATGCAGGCGATTCGCGGCACTCCTCTAAATATTTCTTGCATCGTCGGTGGATTTACCGCAGAAAACACGATGTTCTTTTGCGCAAAGGGGATTGAACACATCCAGTCCGAATCGAGTCCGGGTGTGCATGCGATTGGCAGTGGGTCGATCCTCGGAATGAGTCAGCTGAACAAACGTGGACAGAACCTGGCTTTCGGCCTCGCGCGGACCGTATTCCATATCCATGAGGCAATGCTCGAGGCGCAGAAAGAGAAGACCGTAGGCCCTCCAACGAATTACCTTGTGGTGATGAAATCGCAACCGATGATGTACGTGCCAAAGGAAAGCCCCTTACTGGCACGCTGGGTTGATTTCTATCACGACCGGGAGACGGGCGGGCTGGATAGTGAAGAATCGAACTTCGCCATACAGCGAGAGATGTTGCCTGCGCAGATGCCTCCATACGACAAAGAATTCCCAGGATGACAGGTCGCAAACCGCCGTCTCGAAGCGCCAGTTTCTTTGACCCGCCAACCGAGAGCGAAGTTCTCAGGAGTCTGCCTTGGGTATTCGGAGAGGGTCTATGGCGCTTATCGCTACCTCTCAGAACGGCCGACGGGGGCAGATCGTTGACGCGCGAACCTCTTGCTCCCTGACTGTGGCATCTCGATTCACATTCAGGAATTCGGCAAGCATGTCTCGTAACTCATCGTTCATCGCCCGTAGAAGCGTGGGTGGACGATCCGGCCCCTTCGACCGAAGTGCGCGATTTGGTTTCAAAAAGAAGGGCGTCAGAAGGAGCGGGTCCATCATGTAACGCTCCGCTAAGATCTCCGCAAGTCTCGTGTCGCAGAGATAAGGTGATAGCTTCTCAATCGTGTCTACCGACATTGAAAACAGCCTCGAACAATAGACAGGAGAAATCTCCGAGAAGAGATTCAGTTCGCGCTTGGCCTTGGTGAACTGTCCATCGAGGTAAGAGTTTATGAAGAAGCCGTCTCCGATGTCGTCGCGTGTGAGGAGGACGGGCATGACGGTTCGTATGTCGCTAAGATCGACGCCTTGGATCAACGGTCTTTGCGATTGCCGGAGGGCCTTGGTGATCGATCGCGCCACCTGATAAACGCCCTGGGGCTTTATATATTTCTTTCCGAGTTCCGCTCGGAGGGCAGACGGGTCGCCGCCGTACTTCGCCGACCCGAGCATGACCCCGCCTTTACATTCGATGAACAAAGCCGTCGTGCCGCAAATAATGATGAAATCGCAGACTTCTTCGTTGTCCTCTACGTACCGAGGAGAGGCATAAAAGCGGTTCAGCTTCTGGTCGACGGAGTTTGAAAAAAGCCAGGAAATGTAGTCTTCAAAGATCTTTCCCCAAAAGCTTGAGAAGTTCTGGCGCTCTCGATTCGGTAACGACTTGTAAATGGTCCAGAAGACCGATGACTCAAACTTCTCCATGCAAAATAAGGTGTCGAGCGGGATAAGGACCTGCTCGGTTCTGAGAAAAGGGAATTCCTTCAGCGCGGTGAAATCGCTGAGCATCCCCGGCCTGCTCGTTAAACGTGTTCGGAGTTCCTCGGGGGTACTGCTCAAAAGTCGAAGGAATGCGTCTCGGTGTGCAGGTGACAATCTTGATTGCTCGTAAAAATCAACGTGAACGCCATAATGCGGAGATCTCATAGTGAGATCGGCCGCGCTTTGCATGATCCTCGGCAGCACTCCGATCATCAGGGCTTCGAAAAGCTTGAGCGGTAAACCCGAAGCTTTTTCAAAGAAGGCTCCTACATCGAAGTACGCCGGCTGAGTGACGCGAGCCGGAGCGAGGTAATTGACGATCTTATGCATTCGAGGGACGGATGCGAAGTCGAATCTCAGCTCGTTTGCCTCAGTGATCGGAATGAAGTCACAGATCATCTGTTCCAGCCACGCCTCGCTCCACGGCTCCAGGCTCGATGCCCGCGACGGGTTAGAGTCGTGTTCGTTGGACATGAGAGCCAATGTCCCGATTCTGTGCGATATCTCTCGCGTCATGACCATGTCGGGAACATCGGGACAGCATCGAGCGGCTTCGCGCAGGATAAAAAGACATTGGTGACGATGGAAGACCGGCAGGCCACTCTCTTCGAGCCGTTTGACGGTTGCGGAATCGAATAACTCCCGAATGATGCCGACCTGAGCCCTCTGATCTCGGGGAAGACCGCGTCTTGAACACAAGACATTTATAGCGGCGAAGGTGCGAAGAACTAGGCCAAGATCCAGTGAACGCAGCGCCGCTTCGAATTGTTCAAAGGTGGACGGCGTTCCAAAGACGTCCTGGTAGCGTAAATACGTCTCCACACGGGTCATAGGTCTCGTTCTCTACCGAATTAGATCAGATTCGAGGATGTAATCGCGCAGCAGTTGATTCAGTAGCGCCCTGTTTGCAAAGGCGGTCAGCAGCCCATCGAACTTACGTTGAACGTCGAGTGTGGTCGCGCGCAGATCGCATATGCGATCTGCCTGGCTGCGTAGAATAAATGAATGGTAGAACCTACAGAAATCACGATGTGGCAGGTATTGGAGAACGGAAAGTCTATAGGGTCGATGTCTTCACTCAGTGATGCGGCTGCGCTCTATCTCGAAAATGTCAATAGCCGCTTGCTTCATGAGATCAAGTGTGAAGGCAAAGGCACTTGGGATTTTGTTCGGGCAATTCCGGAGGACGAAGCCAGGAAGATTGACGAGTATGCCAAAGAGCGGAAGCGCAAGCGCGACATCCGACTCGACGCGGTCCGCCAATCACCACGGTGATCGTGCATTCGACCAAATCGATCCGATCTCCCTCTCACCCGCTCTTGCCGCGCGAGTTTGCTTTCCGCGACTGAAAGCGACGTTTTTAGCGATTCAGGCCCCGGCGTTGTTGGGTCCGACCTTGCGCTCAACTACCTCGTAAATCTCTTCCACCAACTGAATATGACGCGGCCGTTTGAGTGGCGTACTGTGCCCTTCATGCCTATTCGGCGGGATATAGGAGCCTGGAGAAAGCATAGTGAGCCCGCATCGCGGTGGTCTCGGACGGGACGAACGATTGACTGCCTAAGCGATTACCTTGTGATACCCGCTTCTTCGGTTCCAAGTGAGCGCGCTGCGCGTGAGGTTGTAGGTCTCACAGATGAGGTCGGTAGCGTCTGAACAATTTTGGAGCTTCAGAGGGTCGGCTATGGTTTGGAGAAAATCCCCGCAGGCCCGAGGGCTAGCGAAGCTTGTACCGGCTTCGGCACCCCGGAAAGCCAGATGCGACATCAGAGGAGCAGGATCGACTTGGCTATTGCCGTATTCAGCGGAAGGGCCACGCGACGAATTGATCCACATGTTCCCGTTCGGATCATTTCCGGCGATGCTCACAACGTTGTTGGCGGTGGCGGGAACTCGAACAGTTCCATCGGCGTCACCTTGGATAAAAGCCGTTTCCGGGTTTTGCTCACATAAGACGATCCACGCATTGACGGTAGCGTCCGCGGTACTTTCCAGCGCGAACTCGACCTCTAAAGTCGGCAACTGCGTAGTCAAGCGGCTCAACGAGAATGCGACACAACTAAGGTCGTTGCGGCACTTCGAATGAAAAAGTGCCTGCGCCGTAAACATTGACGGGAAACCCAGGTGACCAGAACTCAAAGTCTGATGGGTCTTGCCCGAGCGGAGCCGCGTTGCTCCTACTTGGCGTCTCCCTCCCGTATTCCTTCGTTCAAAAAGATCGACCTCGATTACGAGGTTGGAATTTGCCGGTTCGTACCACCAGAACTCCACGAGCAGGTCAACGCACCGAGGGCCAGTGCGAAGTTTGAGGTATTCGCGCGATCCTCCCACCAGTTCTCGCTTTGCCGCGAGTCCAGTCCCGCCATCGTTTCCGGCCGAAACGACAACAAAGCGCTCTCCACGGCGTGCAAGTTTTGTTGAGATGTACTCCTCCAATGGCGAATCGCCATTGTGAGGACCGACATGCGTGCCTAGCGAAATGTTGATGGCAGCTGGCTTGTTGTCGGCGTTTAGTTGGGGCTCCAACGCCTTCACCGCATCTAGCAATTCCACAGTAGTTGCCTGGTCGAAGCAGCTTGTCCCGGATGTGATCGCCTGAGCGGGCGGGCGGACGAGTGCGCAACTGACGGTGGTATCAGAAAGGAGTGGCCCGATTCGTTCGAGGAGGGTTACTAGAACCTTCTTGGCATGATCCGAAAGCTCAATGTTGCCCGTAACGGCGTGGCGCAGATTTCCGCTGTAGTCATTCGGATCGTGCTGTGCGCTCTCGCCCAAGTCGATGATCGCAGCCCCGCAGCGCGCCGAAGAAGCATCGGTCGCTTGCTTCAACAAGTCGTCGATGTCCGTATCTAATGTTCCTGTGCCCGTTCCAGCGTGGAGCGGTGTGCCCAGATCCAGGTAAATCTTCTCGGGCGGAATATTTGCAAAGTCTCCAAGACTATTGAGCAAAACAGGAATGGGAACGCGGCCCCAAAAGAATAGGGAGTTTTCGGTACTGTCGAATGTGATGTACTCCGTCAACCTTCCCAGTTCCGCGTTGGGAGCTGCCTGCCCGACGATCGGAAGCCGGAGATGATCGAAAAGCAGTCTTCCGAAGTCCGCCATGGAATTCAGTCTTTTATAAGACAGACGAAGCCATTCCAGGTCTCCTTCAAACGTCCATGGCCGAGAGAGCCGGTAATAGACCTCGAAGGGTTGATGCAGGAATGAGGCTCCTCCATATTTGTGAGCCTTGCTGATTTCGGAATGAAGAACGCCTTGCAGAAGGCTTTGGTACATCGTCGCTGCTAGGCTCGGGCTGATCACGATTACCCTCCGGTTTCGGACTTCACACCGACTACGAAATTGATTGATTTAAACATCAGCTTGCCAGAGACAGGTTCGTCGAAGATGAAGCCCAAGTCCCGCAATTTTGCCAAGCTCAACACGAACCAATCTTCGTCGCCTATCGCCTCCTTCGCTTCGCTGAGGCGTCCTTTGCTCATGCCCAGGTGCCAAGCGTATTCGTGCGACTTCGGATCATTCAGGAAGTCCTTCACCTTTGCTTCCAAAGCGTTTGGCTTAATGCCTGCGGGTATGTGCTCGGAAAGCACAACCGCGGTGACGTACTGGATCGCGCTCATCCTTTGAACGAGAGACTCGAATACGGACATTAGAGCCGCACCAGCCTCAGCGCCACACTCCACCCAAGACCAAATTTCGAAGGGACTATGGAACGCCTTGCCGAACGAAACCACAGCCTTTGCCGTTTCGAGGGCAGCCTTCATGGCATGTCCAAGGTGAAACCGGAAGTTTACGCCTTCGAACAGCGCCTGTGGCGTGGTGTTGCTCACCGAAATGGTCTGATCTTGTGCCTCACGCCAAAGGGACGCCAGCCGTTCTTTTTGATCAGAGTTGATCGAGATGTCGTCGCCCATGTCGCCGGTTTGCATTGCAAATTCCTGAACGAATAAATTGGATTTAACGGATGGACGGGGGAAAACCACGCGCCAATTCTAACATCCGTATTTTTCGCTATTTCGGCAGAAGAGATGTCTCCGCCGAACCTCGATACAGGTCGGCGTTCCTCCATAGGAGTCGCCAGACGTCGTCATTCCGATTAATGAGGGCGTTGACCAACACTAGCGGCCGTAAGAACAACTGGCGTCAGCGCCTGCTAAGCTGATCCCTGTCAGCATTCAGAACCAGGAGAGGTGAGGCTTCGCGAGTGTCGAGCGTCCGAAAAGCCTATCTACCTCTGTGGCTCCATCTTCAGCTGCCTGACATGAGGTTCCGAAACGGTGTCTCGATCCGATCGCTTTCGGAAGCTGAGAAACCGGATGTAGGCAGTTGGGGTCAGTTCATGAGCCCCAATGAGATAGCGAGAGTTTCTCAGTTCAGCCGATGGATGTGTTTGGACTTCGAGGTCGAGCACCCTCACCAAGGCGGCGGTACACCGATCGAGGCGAAGGCGAGCAGGACGCTGGCGAATACGATGCTGGCGCTGCAAGTAGTGGCACCTGTAGGCTGCTACATATTCGACATCTTCATCCAGTCCGGCGATACGTCGCTCAACCTCTACCAGATTGATCACAACCAGGTCCTGACATCGGCGGGCTGCGCCCGAATGAGCGGCGCAGGCGCGCTCAGCCCTGGGGAAATAGAGAAGGTCGTGGACGGTGTCCTTGCGCTTATAGAGACCGAACAGCCGCGCTTGAATACCCCGCTCGGGCTCCTCCTAAACGGTATGTCAGGCGGAGACATATACGTGAAAACATTGCTGTGGGTGGCCGCGATGGACTCTATCTTGATGGCGGAAAAAGCGAAGGTCTTCAAGCAACGGCTCTGCAAGATTCTCGGCCCAGAGACTGAAGTGTTCCCTGGGCTGGAAGCTCAAGGAGTACCTCCCTACAGCGTGGACGATTTAGGATCCGACATCTACATCCTTCGAAATCAGATCGCTCACGGCGGGGTCATTCTTTCAAGATTTCTTGAGCTGCCACCGGTCAGTTCCGCGCGCAATATTAATGCGTCCTGTCCCGGTCTATTGACTTACGCGAATGTTCTACATGAAGCATCCATCATGCTGCTATGTCGCCTGCTACGACACATCATCCTGCAGGACATGCTCCCAGTCTTCACCGATCTGAAACAATGGGAGCGCCTTCTGAAGGTCAAATAGGATGTCGGTAGAGAAGACAGGCCCATGATCCCGAAACCACTGAATACCGTCACCGAAGAAGACCTGGTCTCCCTAGTCACTAATGGCGTCGCCGAGGGGCGCACAATCGACTACAAGCGCGATCTGCCAGGCAACAGCGATGGCGATAAAAAGGAGCTTCTGGCCGACGTCTCCTCGTTCGCGAACACTGGCGGCGGCGACCTGGTGTTCGGTATGGACGAGGCCGGCGGCCTGCCGACACTGATCACGGGAACAGGCGCCGCGGACCTGGATCTCGAGGTGCGACGCCTCGACAGCATCATCGCTGCGGGCCTGAGCCCCAGAATCCGCCACTCCATAAGGTCGGTGACGACAGCGGCGGGGCCGAGCGTCTTGATCATCAGGGTTGAGCGCAGCTGGGCCGGCCCGCACCGGGTCATCTATGGCAGCCATGACAAGTTCTATGGCCGGAACTCCGGCGGCAAATATCCGCTAGATGTTAACGAATTGCGCGCCGCTTTCACGCTTTCAAACACTGCTACCGAGAAGATACGCGCCTTCCGAACGGACCGAATCACAGCGCTCACGAACGCGGAGACGCCGATCCCGTTCATGGGTTCGCCGAAGGTCATCATCCATTTCATTCCATTGGAGGCGTTCGCGGGCGGCCCCACCTATGATGTGCGGCCGATCTATGACAACCCTCAACTGATTGCCCCCATGGGAACCACAGTGTGGGGCCATCGCCTCAACCTGGATGGCGTCGTCGCTTTCGGAAACCGACAGCCATGCGAGACCTATACGCAGCTATTTAGAAGTGGTGTTCTGGAGGTCGTCCAGGGCAGGATATTGGCAAGCCAACATGAAGGGCGTCTCGTGATCCCGAGCGTGGCGTTCGAGGAATACATTGTGCGGTATCTACCGCAATGTTTCCGGCTATTGGAGACCATCGGAGCAGGGCTGCCCATCGTTGTAGCGATGACGCTGACCAACACGAAGGATCTCTGGATGGGTGTCGACACGTTCCTCCGAGACGAGGCTGGCTATCCGATCGACGCCGAAACAATCATCCTTCCCGAAACAATCGTGGAAACCTTTGCGACGCCTGCGCAACTAATCCTGAAGCCGATGTTCGATCTGATCTGGAACGCATGCGGCTTCCCAGCATCACAGAACTTCGATGCGGACGGTAACTGGGTCACGCGTCGGCGGTGACGGGCCGATCACAATTTCGATTCTTCGACTGCCCAGTTGAGCGGAGGAAGTCGGCACCTTAGCAGAATTTGGGTTGCTGTTCCATGAAGAAGCTTCGAGTGACGTAGAATCGTTTCGCTGCGCCGCAGGCAATCTTCTATGAATAAAGCCTCACTGATTTCCATCCGAAATCTCGATCTCGCCTGGGCGCGCATAACCACGGCGACGAATATGCAGCACAAGCGGATGTTCCGGCACCTGTACCAGGCTTACGAGCCGGGTCGGAAGCCGAACCTTGGGTTGTTACATGAGAAGTTGCATGGCGCATGGAAACCGACGAGTCCCATTCGGCTCTATATGCCGAAGGCTTCAAAGCTTCTCCGCCCGCTTTCCCTCCTCTCCCTGGACGACCAGATCGTCCTTCAAGCGATTGCCAATGAGGTCGCCGAGCAGATGGCAGCGCGGCGTGCCGCTGTCGAACGAAATGTCGTCTTCAGCAACTGCCTGAACCCTGATCCGAGGTCGATCTTCTTCCTTCAGGACTGGCGCCGCACCTATGGCGGGTTCTCGACGCGCCTCGGTCGTCACCTCATGGCCGGGAACCACTGGATCGCACATTTTGACTTGGCTGCGTTCTATGAGACTATCTCTCACCGTGCGCTGCAAAGCATCGTGGCTCCATCTGGTGGGAGCAGCGAAGTTTGGAAACTCATCCGGGACTGGCTGTGCGTTTGGACCTCTGGCGCCGGCGGCATCCCCGTGGACCATGGCATCCCGCAAGGGCCAGTGGCTTCGGACTTCCTCGCGGAGGTATTTCTTCTTCCACTCGACGAAGCGATGGTGAAGGCTGGAATCCCGTATATCCGCTACGTCGACGACATCCGCGTTCTAGCTCGCACCGAGGAGCAAGTTCGCAAGGCCGCAATCATTCTCGAGATGGAGTGCCGGCGCTGGAGCCTTATACCGCAGAGTTCGAAGTTTAGTGTGATGTACGCGGCGACGCTTGCAGATGCACTAGGCACGCTTCCCAGCATCGCCGAATCAACGGGCAAGACGGACGACGAGGCCGAGCTTGACGATGATTCGGCGGTCGCAGTGTTCAACGACGCGGTTGGGGGCCGGCCGCTGCGAGTGAAGGACAAGAGCCGTCTTCGTTTCGTCCTCTACCGAGCGGGTGCATCACGGAAAATACTCGCCACGACCTTGAAACTTCTTCCTTCGCACCCAGAGCATATCGATGCCTTCGCGGCGTATTTCCAGAACTATTCCAGGTCGCGGCCGATCATGACCAAGGTTCAAGCGATGCTGACCCAAGGAGTTCTGTACGACTATGTCGAAGGCGAACTCTGGCTCTTGGCTGCTCGCTTGGGGAAGCCCAGCGATCTTACAGCGTTGCTGCCGATCGCCCGTCGGCGCGCCAGAACCGGACACCTCTCGTTTCCCATCCAGCGTGCACTTCTTGCTTTCTTCCTGACGTGCAGGAATGCTGGCGTCGTTCCCGCGACCCGCGTCCTCAACAAGCTTCGTACCAGTACCGCATATGTTCAGTCGCTCGTTATACCGCACCTCGCGGATGACGACTACGAGCGCGGCGGTGTGGTCGCTGACCTTATTGAACAGCACGCACCGGCTGCGGGGATGGTGCTGGCTGAAGAGTTAGTGCAGCGCGATATTTCTACGCAGAATTTGAGGTTACGAGTTAATCGGATCCCACCCGAGACCAAGAACGTCTTCAAGGGACTGGGTTTGATCGGCGCCACTCGCAATACGAGATTTGACCAGATTGGCGACGTGATCCGCACAAGATTCGGGCTGCGCTATTGGCGAGGCTGGAAGCCACTTCTCGATGCGAATTTTCAGCACGCGCTCAACGTGCTCCTGAACGCCGACAGCAAGTTCTATTCGGATAGGTCCGGCTGGCTCGCATCCCAGAACTCGTTCAACGATGCCGTCTTTCGCGCCTTCCAGAAGTATCTGGCGGACAACAACCTGGCTGGTGCCATGCCGTTGGTGGATGGGAGCGGGCAAAAACTCAGGACGTTCGGTCAGCTCCTGGACGCTAACGCCGCCTTCGCGCGCGAGTTTACCGCGATCGCGACGGCGCTCAGAGCTGCAAACGATCGCCGTAATCGTATTCCTGACAGCCATCCATTCGAAACCAAGGGTGGCAAGCAGACGAAGCACCTTCAATCGCGGGAGCGGGACGCATTGAAGGCACAGTTGGCAACTGCGTACAACGGCATCATGGATTTTCTCGATGCGCAGCCATAATGCGGCCCGAGGTTCGGTAGACCTCTGATTACGGCGTGACTTTGTGGATGCCGCTGTTGCAGCGTCCTCTGTCCGGCCGTTTCTCCAACTCATAATTGTTCTTGCTGTACTGCAATGGTTTCTGGAGAAGAGAGGCATACAGGTCTCCTTCATTCAACTGGGATAGGGCTGGGACGCCCTCCTATTAGTTGCACTGATCGTAATCTTCACGTTCTGCTTGGTTTCCCTATCTGGCATGGAGGATAGAGGGATCAAGGAAGCCCCGCTGGTCGTGATTGCCTTCTACTTCGGCTCCGCGAAAAAGAAGTGATCCACAATTCAGCACCCTTCTGCACCCATAGCGATTGAACTGCGAGTGCCTTGATCATTCGTTTCTGTGGGTTGCGAAATGGCCTGTTACAGACCTCTGCCGAACCCCGGCAGAGGTCGTAGACAGGCACTTCCTGCTCCGATTTCGATTGACGAGAACAGGCCAAGTCGCTCCTTGAGCAGTTTGAAGCAAACCCTAGGAATAGATCGTTATTGT
>Ga0302316_10002992_pt1 | contig 11785 bp, 8 predicted proteins | sample III_Palsa_N3_2_FD_200456 | JGI IMG/M metagenome (GOLD analysis project Ga0302316, IMG submission 200456) | Peat permafrost microbial communities from Stordalen Mire near Abisko, Sweden - III_Palsa_N3_2 | ecosystem: Environmental > Terrestrial > Soil > Palsa > Peat permafrost | place: Sweden... | reverse complement strand
TGAAGAAATGAGGAGCGCGATCTTGTGCTCAGGACTGAATAGTTGCCGTTGAGGTGAGACTCGAGGCCAATTGCCTGCACGGGCACTCCGCGCCTCAGCAAGTCTTCGACTAAACGAAGAGTCATCAGGCGAGCTTTGTCAGATCCTTCTCCCCCTTGTTCAACATGTGCGATATTGAGCACGCGTAGAGCCTTTGGGTCAGCTTCTGCGGCTGCGTGGAACGCTATGTCCATGTACTGTGGTCCCAGGGCATCAAGCCAAGGTCCTCTGTAAAGACCATCGGATCGTCCCATCCATTCGGCAACCGGTTCATTTACAACGTCCCAGGAGGTAATACTGCCAGCGTATCGCTTCATCACAGTGTGAATGTGATCCGTGAGGATATTGGCAGCGTTGTTCCGGTTGAGCGCTTGTGCGAGCCATTGTGGGTTGTTTGCGTTCCAGCAGAGATTGTGACCGTGCATGGCGATCCGCTTCTCATGACAAAAGGAAACCATCCAGTCCGTCTCGCGAAAGTCAAAGGCGTCGGGTGTGGGTCGCACGTAGCTCATCTTCAACTTGCCAAGTGTGACGAGATTGAAGTTGTTCAGGATGATCGGACGCCAACGGGAATCTTCGATTTGCCATCGATCTACAACTGCGCCGATCAGCATACTCGGAGGGACAAGATTTTTAAGGCCGGTTACGCCCGTGGAGATACTGGCCCAGGCAAGCTGAGATGGAAGATTTGCAGCAGCGAGCGCAAGAGCCGAGGTATTGATGAAACTTCTACGGGTCATCATGCTGGAACGCACCATTGCCCCTCTGCGACATCGACCGGAGCTAACCCTTTACTAGCGAGAATGCTGCGATAGGTGTTGTGGATTATCTTCCATGTGAAGTTGCGCTGGAATGAGGCGAGGCCTTCGCGTCCCAGTACCTGACGGCGCTGAGGATTCGTCGCGAGTTCAGCCAACGCAGCGGTCAATTCTTCAACGGAGTTGCGTGCGACTAACAATCCTCCGCCTTCGGCAAGCTGTGTGGGAATTCCTCCACTCCTGCTCGCAACAACCGGAACTCCGCTTGCCATGGCCTCAAGCACTGTAAGGGGGAACGGATCATTCCAGCACGCAGGAAGGCAATAGATATCGGATTCACGAAAACGCTTAGCCAGAGGCGCGCCTGCGCAGTAAGGTTCGAATCGAACATTGGGAGGTGTCGTTGCCTGCATCTTGAGAAGGTACGGGGTTGGCGTGCTGCCTCCGAAACCGGAGCTACCGACGACGACTCCCTGTAGAGGGATATTTCTTTCCCCAAGAATTCGCATTGCATCCATAAAGATATGCAAACCTTTGTCTGGAACGAGCCTGCTCGCAAAGAGCACGGTTGGAACAGCGTTCTGCCGCTTCAAATCATCAGATGGATAAAACATCTGCTCGTCTGCACCGTTGACCAGGACAGCAGTTTGCCCAAGGTTTGGGAACTTTGCCAGCGCTTCTTCTTCAAGAAAGCGGCTGTTGAAGACATAGCAATCGGCATAGACCGCAGTCGTAACACGGGTGGACCATTCTACTAAGTGAGAGTTATGTAGATGCAGAATCAGTTTTGCTCCACGAGCGTGGACGAAATCAGTAATTGCGGCAGCAAACTCCGGACGGCTGTGGACCCAGACGGTATCTCCGGGCTCGAGCGCCATGAGTGCGGGCTGAAGGATTCCTCTTAGCATCCAAAGGCGGACGAACCACGGAAGATAGTGTCCGCCGTTTTCAATCAGGCGCTTGTGACTAATGAGAGCGGGAATATCGATGACGCGAAGAGGATCGAATCCCCAACTCTGGTCGCTGGAGGGAGCGAGCACGATTGCGTCGTCGTCAAAACGAATGACGTTGGCGACCCATCGAGAGATGGCTCCTCCGTTGTACTCGGAGAAAGGTTCGGACTCGGTGAGAAGGTGATAGACGCGTGACATGTCAGGTAAGTCTCCTTGCATGCTTCTTAGATCGCTACCGGCGAAGGCCATTGCCGGTTGTGGGAGGTGGATATGGGCACAACGCTGCGGAGCGATTCATTCAGGGCCGCCGCGCGAATTTGACGAGCGCGATCAGCGAGCCCTGTGCATGCCACGATATAGAGGAGCCAGGGCAGGGAATGGGCCGATGCGAGAAACGTTTCATCAATGTTGTAAATAAGTGTGAGCCCAAACATGGCTATGTACCAATTGGTGATGGGAGAGTAGCCATGTTGGAGACAGATCATGGCATCCTTGGCCGCTCGAAGAAATGTCGAGACCACCAATACCACGCCGACTAGACCCAGCTCGAGCCATACTTCCAGAATGCCGTTTTGCGCCTGGTAGATCTCAAAGTGGGTGGCCATGTAGATGTTGAGTGACTCGCCACGAAGCCCGGTCCAGAATGCTGCGTAACCATATCCCAGAAGTGGGCGCTTAAGAGCGGAAGTAATAACGGCTTTCCATAAGGGTAATCTTCCGCTCATTTCCGGATCTTTACCGATCAGGCCGAGCAAGATAGGCATCACATACGGCATGACGAGCGTGCCGGCAATAAGCAGAACGACGGCGGCACCAACGATAAAAACCTTGTTGCGGCGATCGTAACGACGAAGTCCGGTAAGGAATGCAATCAACAATAGAAGCCCGGGAACCATCATGTAAGCTGTCGCCGCTTTCGACATCACGATCAGAAGGGCTGTGATGGGGTAAAGAAGCAGTCGCAGTCGGCGCATTCCAGGAGAACGAAAACGAAAACAGACAGAAGCCGAAAAAAAGAAGAGCATGATTTGCGCGCAACCATTTTTGGAGCGAAAGATACCTTGCCATGCTCCGCCGTTGAAGTTGTCACGTCCGTAGGAAGGTAGTGCAATGGAGACGAGGATTCCGGCGATGCCAGCAACGACGCCCGTAAGCACTACAATCTGGGCAAGCTCTTCAACGCCGAAGCGGCGGACTAAGTAGAAGGCGAACATAGTCCCGAGAAAAAGAAAGACACCCCGTCGAATTGTATTTATGGGGTCAAGCGACCAGGCGGCAGACATGACCGCCAATACGGACAGGGCAACGATCGTCTTCATTTGCAGGCAAAGCTGCACAATGTGCTTTCGGTATCGCAACATCAAGATCGACGCGAGTAACCATGTGCCAGCCTGAAAGATCTGACCGAAGATAGTGTCGGAACTGCTGGATGTTGCCTGCAATGAACTGACGCGAGTGGAGGGTGTAGGGAGATAGCCACCCATGACGAAAAAGATAAGGACGAAAACAATTCCATAGGTCAACAGATGTGGCAGCACCGAATCCGAACCGCTCTCGGACATTGCCCCGGAGTCTTCGCTTAGTGCTCGGCGCTCAATGTTGTTGACGTTCGTCATGGTTGTGTCCGTCTTTGCCACTTGGGTGCTACGGGATGAACAGCGCGGCACTGGAGGCCGATGTCGCCAACGCTGCTGCGTTCAGAACGAAGTTCTTCGAGTAGCTGAAGGGAATAAAGAGAATGTCGTTGGGTTGTAACGCGACATCCGGTGACTTGCCGACCTGTATGGCTCCGATATTCACGGACGCCACCATGTAGCCGGTATCTGTCTTACGCAACAGCCTGACATTTGAAAGGACCGCGGTTCGGTTGGTAGACCCCGCCTCTGCCAGTGCGGCGAGGACCGTTATGTTTGCATCATTGCTCGTAAGCGCGTAGCCGCCGGGACGAGCGACGTCTCCGAGGACGTATACGAAGCCAACTTTGGGCACAATGACCGTGTCTCCCGGATAGATTTCGAGATCGTTTGCGATGCCGCCGTTGGGTGTGTTCGCCACGAAGAAAGTCACTTGTGCGCCCAGGCTGCCTCGGCGTCGAACGATGACATGACGATCGGCAGTCGCGTCAAGCCCGCCGGCCATGCTCAGTACCGCAAAGATGGAACGAGGAGTCCCGATTGGATAGGACCCGGGCTTATCGACCTGACCAAGAATTGAAACATCCTGTGTCGCGAACTGCTCTATGAGCACACTTACCTGGGGATGAAGCATCAGAGCGCTGGATACGAGCCTGGCTGAGATCGTGTCGGCCGCCTGCGCCGGAGTTTCTCCGACAACGCGCACATCTCCAAGAAACAATAATGGAACATCGCCCGAGTCACTGACACGAGGGTGCTGCTCAAACTGTGGGGTGTCATACACCTGAACATGAAGCATATCTCCCGGCCCTATGAGCAAGCTTTCAGCTGGGGTGGGTGTTTGTGCGTCAGCGATGCTATGGATCATTCCCGGAGCGCAGGCGATTAGAGATACAACTATGAAGAGCCCCTTATACATTTGCGAGTCCTTTCAGATTGTTGACGTTTGAAGCGAACTGCAGATTGATATGGTCTTTTGACGCACCTTGTTTTACTCCGTTGAGAATCACGCTGATAGAAGCGCGTGGCGCCCGTAACTGCAGCAATTGATAACTGCGATCGAGGTCTGTAACCTCCGTGGTGCCGTAACGAGCGACCAGCAACACTTGATCCGCAAGGGAAGAGAGAACTACGGAATCGGTGACAGGAAGTACGGGTGCCGTGTCCATCAGGATGAAGTCGAATGACTTGCGAAAAAGCTCGATGAGGTTACGCATCCGGTCGGATCCAAGCATCTCAGATGGATGTGTTGGCAGAGGGCCTGACGGGATGAAATAAAGTCCCTTTACTTGTGGAATCTGCTGTGTCAGAGACAAAATGGGATCAGTATCCTGGCCGAGGATGGCACTCAGGCCTTCAGCTTGATATTGCTCACCGTCCAGTCTCGCGGTCTTGCTTCGAAAATCAGCATCAACAAGCAAAACTCTCTTTCCTTGTTGCGCCAATTGAACGGCAAGGTTCGCGGCCGTCGTGCTTTTGCCTTCCTGCTGGGCCGCACTGGTAACGAGCACGACCTGTGCCGGGCTGTTTGTGGCGAACAGCAAAGCCGTTCGCACCGAACGAAGAGCCTCGCTATAGGGCGATTGCGGACGGACTATCGTGAAAATGGATGATACCGAAGGCTGACTGGAGGCGGCGATCTTCCTCGACGGTTTAGTCACGTCGAAAGGGAGTGCGCCGAGGAAGTTGATGCCAAATCGATCCGCGATCGCTCTTGGATCGCCAATTTTTTTGTCCATAATGTCGACGCAGAAGATGCATGCGACTCCTATGAAGGGTCCGCCGAATAAGACCGCAAGTAGAAGCAACATGGGACTCGGCGAGCTGGGCCGCGCGGGAACGCGGCCGGGCTCGACGACCGTAATGTTGCTGGAACGGAGACCCTCAAGCACACCAGCTTCTTTAAGACGGCTTTGCAATCTGGAATAGAGGTCGCGGCTTTGGTCGGCTTCGCCACGGACCAGCTGGTATTGAATGGCTTTGTCATTGAGCGCCTCGGCGCTTTGTTTCTGTTGCTCAAATGTCTTGCGTGCGCCGTCTGCTACCTGCTCCGCTATCAGGTAATCGCTCTTGGCCTGAGCCTGTAAACGGCCTTGTTCCTGGGTAATGGAGTGCTGCACGGATAGCAGGTTCGCCTGCATTTCTGCCAGCCTGGGATATGCTGGTCCGAATTTGGCGGAAAGTTCGCTGATGGAGGCTTTTTGCGCGGCTTCCTGAGAACGAAACGTTTGGAGCAGCGCAAGCGACTGGCCTACGGCAGCGGATCCAGCTCCTGCCGTTCCCGAAGTGACAAGAGATGCGATCGACTCAGGGTTGCCAGATTTAGAGGCCTCATAGATGGCGCCGTGAACGATGCGATTCGATTCCGCTTGGGTAAGATTTGCCGTGGCCTGCTGCAGTTGATCCAGGACTGTGCTGTACACCATACCTTTCCCGGCGAGATCTTCTCCTCCAAAAGTGAAGACACCTGAACTGCGCTGGAGGTCCGCGACCTGTTTTTGAAGGTCGTCGCTCGTTGTACGAAGTTCGGAAAGCTGTTTGCTCAGCCAATCTGACGTCTGAGACGTGGCTGTGTAGCGGGTTTGAAAGTTGTAATCAACTAACCCTTCGATCATTTGATTGACGACTGCTGCTGCAACGTGCGGGTCGGTGCTGGTATAGCTTATGTCGATCAAACGTGTTCCTGAGACCGGAACGATTTTTGTGTTCTTTTTGAACGCGCTATAAAGGCGATCGCGTTTCTTGGGGGAATCTCCCAATGGTTTCCCGGCAGGATCGGGCGGACCGGCCGGCGTAATGAAGCTTAGAGCCCAACCGATGGGATTGAAGTGAGCTTTGAAGTCCGGATGAGCCGCAATTTGGAGCTTATCGATGACCGTAAGGGCCAATGTTTCAGATTCCATAATCTTCGCTTGAGTCTGAAGGGTCACATTCGCGTCGAGTGCATCTGAATCCGACGACACGGTCCCGGCCATCATGGAATCGAGCCCCAAGGCGTCGGTTGAATCCTTTTGAATCTGAATTTCTCCCTTGGCTTCGTACCGTCTTGTACTAAACAAACCAACCAGCACCGCAAGCCCGAAGAAAATGGCGGTCGTAATAGCGATGATCCGCCTGCGGCGCTTGACCGTGTCCCAAAGGTCGAGAAGGGTGAGCTCGCGTGGCAGACTCTGGCGTGGCTGACGGCGCTCTGTGAATAAAGCATTCATAGTGTCACGTTCGATTCCTCAGTACCTTAGGTGAGACTGCAGCGTTCCTTGAAGCTCTAGAAACGTTTGCAGCTCATGCCAGTTCCCATGAAATAGCCACTGGTTTAGTTCATACAAGGATATGGTACCTTTCAGTACCCATATAGTACTCCGATTTCTAGTCGGAGATGTAACACTTTTGTCCGATCAAGTGATCCCGAAGACCGGAAAGACCTCTTTGAAGCAAAATGCGGGGAATTAGAAGACCCGAGGCAGGCATTGCGGGGCTCATACTCCGTTCTTGATGAGATGCCATCGCTTGTCTTATGTCGTGCAGGGCACAGTGCGAGATCTACTTCGGAAAGCTTTTCCCCACACATCCACGCGCTGGTATGAGCGCTATCGGGTTCTTCCAGAACCCTACATTTTTCGCGATGCTCACGAAACGGTTCGTTTCAGTTATACGGAAGTTGTAACGCGCCCGGCGAAGTGTGCGATAGTATTTGTGGTACTCATAAGTACCAAAATGTTTGAAGAAGTCAGCAGCCTTCGTGAAAGCGGGAGTCATCCGTAACTGCACTTGTTTTCTTGCCTTGCTTCTCAGACAAATCTGCGTTCCCGGAGTTCTTTGGATGCTCAAGCTCGTCAGCTTCTTCCGCCGTATCACCCTTCTCCTCCTTCTTCTCTTGACCTCAGGCCTTGGTTTGTTGGCCGTCACCGGATGCGGTGGAGGTTGGGGAGGCACCAGCATTGCGGCGACGGGATCGCTCCTGATCGTCAGCCAGCCCGCCAACCAAACAGTTGTCGCCGGTCAATATGCCAGCTTCGCGGTCACGGCGTCCGGCACCGCTCCGTTTAGCTACCAATGGTTCAAGGCGGGAACAGCAATCACAGGGGCTACCTCCAGTACCTACACGACACCGGCCACCGCTGGTGCGGACAGCGGAACGCTCTTTACCGTCGCGGTTTCCAATACCACCGGAAGCGCCACAAGCACTGTCGCCATGCTTACGGTAGACGTGCCGCCCAGCGTCACAATTCCACCGGCAAGCCAGACCGTCATTGCAGGCAAGCCGGCAACATTCAGCGTAATCGCAGCCGGGACTGCTCCACTCAGTTATCAATGGTTCAGCAATGGTACGGCTATCAGCGGAGCCGCGTCTGCTACTTACACTCTTTCCGCTACCGTCAGTGCAAATAATGGATCGCTCTTTACTGTCGCCGTCAGCAACATGGCTGGAAGTGTCACCAGTATCGCAGCCACACTGATCGTCAACACACCACCGATCATTACGACGCAGCCCCTGAGCCAGACCATCAACGCCGGGCAGACAGCATCGTTTTCCGTTGCTGCAACCGGAACAGCTCCGCTGACCTATCAATGGTTCAAAGCCGGAGCCCCTATCGCTGGCGCTACCTCAGCCATCTACACAACCCCCACTGCCACCATCGCAAACAGCGGAATCCTCTATAGCGTGACGGTCACCAATATTGCGGGAAGTGTCACAAGCAATCCGGCCGCACTTACGGTAAACAACTCGGCTCCCATTGCCTCCAGCCTTGTCTGCAGCGCTTTGACACCACCGTATAACTCCACCATTACTTTGGTGCCGATCTTCAGCGGAGGCACAGCCGCTATCGGATCTACAGGTCTCGGCTCCTCTGACGTCACCTCCTCCGCAACGAGCGGCAACTCCTACACCACCGCAGCCCTCAAATCTTCCAAAACCTTCACCCTCACCGTCACCGGAGCCAGTGGTGCCACGGCGTCCGCGTCCTGCACGGTCACGCCAACCAACGTCACCGTCTCGCCCATCTCACCGGCCAACATAACCATTGCGCCCGCACCACAATCCTTCTCATCCAATGCCACCGGAGGCCTTACCAACAAGCTTCTGTGGACCGCGACCGGGGCTCCTTCCAGGGCGATCTCTGGACACCACCTTCAACCGCCCGCGTCTACATCATCACCGCAACCAGCGTGGACGAGCCATTCGTCTTTGTCACCACCACCGTCACGCTTACTCCGCCTGTCATCCTCACGCAACCAGCTAGTCAGAACCTCTGCAAGGGTAGCAGCGCCACGCTTTCAGTCACTGCCAACTATGCCGCCAGCTACCAATGGAACCTCAACGGTGTTGTCATTGCTGGCGCCAACAGCTCCTCCTACTTCATTCCCAGCGCAATTGCCATGGATGCCGGTTCTTACAGTGTGACTGTGACCAATCCTGCCGGTAGCGTCACCTCCAGCGTAGCGATCGTGTCGGTTGGTTCCGTCATCACATCCAACCCTGTGAACGCCACTGTCTTCAACACTCAGACAGCTACATACACGGTCGCTGCTTCCGGTGTAGGCCCCTTCAAATACCAGTGGTATCTCATCCCTCCGGGCCAGCTCTCCGACTCTGTCATTAGCGGTGCTACCTCGAGTACATACACAACACCCACGGTCAACTCGGGTTACAACGGCGCCCAGTACTATGCCACCGTGACCGATGCCTGCAACGACGGCTCTCTCACGAGCACCGCTGGGTCGCTCACCGAAAAGAGTGGCAACGTTCCGCCCACCATTGTCACCAACCCGATTGGCGTGACAGTATCCATCGGCACCACCGTTGCCTTCAGCGTGGCCGCATCGGGAACTCCCGCGCTGACTTATCAGTGGTACTGGATTCCCACGGGCTCCGTCACCGGGACAGTGATCACGGGTGCCTCTACCTCCAGCTACACGGTACCCGCAACTTTCACCAGCGCCAGCAATGATCAGGACTCTTATTACGTCATTGTCAGTAATCCGTACGGGAGCGCGGTCTCACAGCATGCCACGCTCGCTGTAGGCAACGGTGTCCTCATCCAGGTCACCAACGAACCCGTGACTCAGTATGTCAACCCTGGTGACTCCGCAACGTTCTCCGTCACCGCTACTTCTAACCTTCCACTCACATACCAGTGGTATCGTGCCGCGCCCGGCAGCGCTTCGTTTGCTCCCATTCACGGAGCCACGGGTTCCTCTTACACCGAGCTCTCCGCTCCCACGTCGGACTCTGGTTCCGTCTTCTACGTCGTTGTCAGCAACGGTGTCACTACGCCAGTCACGAGTACGACCACTGGCCTCTTCGTTGGCGCGCTCTCCAGCATCGGCAATCTCTGCAGCGCCTGGCAGTCCCTGGGTAACGCCACAGCGCTTTCCGGCTGCAGCTACCAACTTACGGCCTCCGCTCTTACGCAGCATGGCGAGATTGTTTGGCCTAACCTCATTTCCACTGGCAACATCCAGCTCAGCTTCACCGTGGCTGTCAGCAATCCCAGCGTTCTTCCGGCCGATGGTTTTGCTATGGTGCTCGGCGATCCATCGCTCGGCGCCACCACCACGAGCCTCGGCGCCACCGGCATGGGGCTCGGGGCGGAAGGCATACCCGGCTTCGTCCTCGGATTCGACACTTACCACAACCCCGGCGACCCGCCTGTGCCGTATCTCGGCGTCGGTCGCGGCGAAACGGCGCTCTGGGAAAATCCTTGGTTCTTCGTCAACACCAATATCGCTCCACTCGCCGAAGGAAATACCACGGTGACACACAGCTACTTCGTCTCCATTGTTGAAGGTCAGATGGTCGTCACCATGGACGGAGCGCAGGTTTTCTCCGGCAGCGTTACCGTCCCACCTGTCGCCTACCTCTACGTCACCGCATCCACCGGCGCTTCGTATGAGCAAACCGTGATCAGCAACCTATCGGCCACTGTAGTTGCACCCTCTAACTAATTCTTTCAAGAGAGAAGCATCATGCGCATCCATATTCCTGCACTCCTTATAGCTGTCGCATCACTCATCAGCTCTGTCGTTGCCTCCGCTCAGGCGGCGCCTTACGCAGATCTGGGCTTTACCTACCAGGCTGTTCGCACCAACACTACGCCCGGGCAGTGTGGCTGCTTCTTCCTCACTGGCGGCGGTGCCTCCGCTTCCATACGGGTTAGCACCCGCTGGAGTGCTGTTGCGGAGTTTGGCGAGCAGACCAACAGCAATGTGTTAGCCACAGGGAGGGCCCTTACTCTGACTTCCGTCGTCGCTGGACCTCGCTTCTGGTTTCCACGCGATGAAGAGGAAGGTCACCATCGCCCCCAGGTTTTTGCCCAGGCGCTTGTCGGTGCGGTGCACGCTTCCGGCGCTGTCGCGGCTGGGGGTGAAGGAACGACAACCTTCGGTGCCCGTCTCGGTGGAGGCCTCGATCTTCCAATCAGTCCTCACGTCACTCTCCGCGTGGTGCAACTCGATTATTTCCTCACAAATGCCATCAACTCAACCAACGGCCATCAGAACAACCTGCTTGTCGGTGCTGGGATAACTTTACGCTGGTCAAAACCGGATCGCTGGGAGCCTAGCGGGAAGTCCCTTCACTTCGTCCCCGTTCCACAGTAGCCCTCACCCTGCGTCCGTGGCTCAACCTTATGCTGTGGTCAACTTTTGCCCCGGGGCGAAGTACCCTCCGCTCCAGCGTCCGTCAAGGCGCTTCGCCCGCTGCGCGGCGCGCAAGATCGCGCGGCCCTGACCGACGCTTCCGCTCCAGGTAGTGCGCTGTCTTCTTCTCATGTGTCCAGAAACACATGAAAGAGCAATGGCGGTGGGCAGAAGGCGTTGTTCCCCGATCAGAGTGCCAAAGCTGCAAGCGTTCGAGCAAGCTCAGGGAGGCCGAGGGCTGTGATGTCAGCATCAAGCGGATACCGTTCCAAGCCAGCGTTTACGACAAACCGTTTGTCAGCGACGGTATGCTCAGGTGCGGCGGCCAGCAGAGCGTCGATTGCGAACTCCTCCCAGGAGGAACCCGACACTGGATGTCCGGCGAGATCATTGAACGTCCTCAATCCCAACAGCGCATGTACCAAACCGCTATCCCTGATATAGACCTTGGGTGACTTCACCAAACGCTTACCTGCATTGGTATCGGTTGAGATCAAAGATCTCAAGTGTAGCGATCGGTAGGTTGATCGGCACGCGCATAGAGCAATCACCGCAATGAGCTGCAACGTAATTCTATCTCCCGTTGATATTGAGCCCCAATGAGCAAACGATAAGAACCCGCCTAAGCGGGTCCTTGTAAACCATTGATTATAAACTGTTTTGGTGAGCGGGCTGGGGCTCGAACCCAGGACCAACGCCTTAAAAGGGCGATGCTCTACCAACTGAGCTACCCGCTCGGCCCATAGTTAAGGTAGCACGG
>Ga0302316_10002990_pt1 | contig 11793 bp, 12 predicted proteins | sample III_Palsa_N3_2_FD_200456 | JGI IMG/M metagenome (GOLD analysis project Ga0302316, IMG submission 200456) | Peat permafrost microbial communities from Stordalen Mire near Abisko, Sweden - III_Palsa_N3_2 | ecosystem: Environmental > Terrestrial > Soil > Palsa > Peat permafrost | place: Sweden... | reverse complement strand
AGGAAGGCCGCATTACCGAAGCCGCCCAGCTCTTCCGAGCCGAAGAGGGCGAAGACGAGGGTTCGTTTGGGAGTGGGGCCGTGGGCGATGGCGTTCATGAGGGTGAGGACGGCAGTGGTGCCGGAGGCGTCGTCGTCGGCGCCGTTGTAGATGAGGTCTGGACCGGAGCCTGGTTTTAGCATGCCGAGGTGGTCGAGGTGGGCGGTGAGGAGGACGACTTCGCCGGCGAGTTTGGGGTCAGAGCCGCGGAGGACGGCGACGGCATTCCAGGTTTCGGTGCGGGGGGTGTCCTGGAACTTGCCGAGCATCTGAACGATGCGCGGGTTGAGGGTGTCGGGGAGGGCGGACTTCTGGATGTAGGAAGGATGACCGTCGATGGGTTGGCCTCCGGGTTCGAGGCCGAGGGCCTCCATCTGCTGGGCGCAGAAGAGGGCGGCGAGGTGTTCGTCGCGGGTGGCGGAGCCGCGGCCGTGGAGCTCGTCGGCGGCGAGAAAGTCCATGTCTGCATGGACTTCGCGGTCCTGCGCGGAGTCCTGCGCGGACGGGGAGACTAAATGCACGGTCTGGGCCGGGATGAAGCGGGGGGTTGTGAGAAGGATAAGGAAAGAAAGTGCGAAACGAGTGGCGTTGAGCTTCGTCCTAAAGATCATGCGGCAGATTATAGCTGCCCATGGCCGGTTGGCTGGGTACGGAACACTGGATGCGACAATAGCAATGTATTGGAGACGGGCGACGTGGGGTTGATGAGCCGGGTGAAAGCGATGCGTAGTTTGGCGGCGGGGATGATGCTGGCGTTGTTAGTGCCGCTGACAGGGTGCCCGTTTTTTGTGTGCGCGAAGGCGAGTTGCACGGATAATACGACGACAACGGGTACGGGCGATTATGCGTTTGTGACCAATAGCTCGTCTGGGACGACTTACCTGGATGGGTTCCAGGTCTCTGGCGGGTCGCTGGTGGCGGCGACGGGGTTTCCGTTTTCGCTGGGCTATGTGCCTTCGGCGATGGCAGTTATACCGAGCGATGCGTATCTGTATGTGGCCAGCGATTCGGCGTTGAATTCTGGTGTGGGCGACATTTACGGGTATACGATCGGCACCGGGGGGGCGCTGACTGCGCTGAACAGCGGGAACCCGCTGGAGGCGGAGAACTCGATTGCTCTGGACATTTCTCCAAACGGAGAATGGCTGTTTTCTTTGAACAACGATGACATTACCCTGGAGGAGTACTCGATCAACAGCACAACGGGGCTGCTGACATACTTCAATAACTATTCGCTGGCCTTTCCGGCTGGATTTACCTCGAGCACAAGCAGTCTTCAGACGGGGTCGGCGATGGTCAAGGTGGCGCCGAGCGGAGATTTTGTGGCTGTTGCCGAGGGGCTGGCGGGGGTTGAGACGTTTACGCTGGATGAGTCGACGGGAGCGGTGACCGGGGCGAGTCAGGTGCCGGCGCCTTCGTCTACTGCCGGCGATTACGCGGTGGATATCGATAGCAACAACTATCTGTATGTGGCGACGACGGGAGAGATTTACTCCTACGCGGTGAGCACGACGGGGACTATCTCCACGCCTGCAACCTCGGGTGTTGCGACCGGGGTGCCTCCGTTTGGGATTGCGCTGATAGGTTCAGGGAGGTTGTTGACCGGGTTCGAGAACTCAAGTTCGCAGTCGATCATCGACGTGTTTACGATTACAAGTGGGGTACTGGGTTCGTCACCGCCTCAAGCGACCGCTCCGACCAATGTTGGGGCGCTGGGCGTGGACAGTAGCGGATCGTATGTGGTCGCGGCAGGGGAGAATTCTTCGTCGGGGATACAGATATTTTCGATTGGGTCTACGACGGTGACCTCTATTGGAAGCGTGGCATCGGGAACAACTACGGGTATCCCGGTGGTGGTTGCCATGACACACTAGAGGCTGGGCCTGCGCGGGGTTGTGAGCTGACGACGGCTATCCCGCGGAACGCTAGATATTGGGGCATCGCCGAAGAATGCGCTGGAATAGATCGAAGCTGTTGCGACGGCAGAACGAGTGGGTGCTGCGAGCTTCCGGCAGTGTGGCGTTGACGCTGTGTGTGCTGACGGGGTGCTCGCATTTGCATCCCAAGCCGGTGGAAAAATATGTGTATGTGACGGCGCGGCAGGGGTTTCTGCACGACCGGGTGGCGGCAGTATCGAACCGCACGGGTGAGGTGACGAGCGGGGAGAAGCTGGTTGTCCTGGGGCGGGCGCGGAAGTGGGTGCAGGTACGGACGCCGCGCGGCGAGGTGGGCTGGATCGAGGAGAGTAAGACGGCCGATCAGGAGGTTGCGGAGGCGTTTGACGCGCTGCGGGTGAAGCATCTGCTGGACCCGACGGTGGCGGCGGCGACCGCGCGCGACGAGGTGTTGCTGCATATCGCACCGGGACGGGAGTCGAAGAGTTTCTTCCGGCTGGCGGAGGGCGAGAAGCTCAGTTTGTTGAAGAGGGCAACGGTGGCGAAGGCGGGTGCGCCGGGCGCGGCGAAGGCTGCTGGGGCTCCGGCGACGGCTAAAGGCGCGGCGAAGGACGCGGCGGATGAGCCTCCTGCACCGGTGTATGAGGACTGGTGGCTGGTGCGGGATGCCAAGGGCGATACGGGGTGGATCTATTCGCACCTGATCGATGTGGATGCGCCGGACTCGCTGGAACGGTATGCCGAGGGGCAGCGGATTGTGGGGGCTTATGTTCTGGCGAGCGTGGACGATCCGGATTCTGGGATTTTGAACAATGGCGTGACCGTGACGACTGTCCCCGAGTATGTGACTGTGTTGGGGCCGTATAAGGCCGGGTTGCCGTATGACTTCGACCAGGTGAGAGTGTTTACGTGGAACCTGAAGAAGCACCGCTATGAGACGGCGTATCGCGAGCACGATGTGGCGGGGTATCTGCCGGTGACGATCGAGAAGAAGACCGATCCTTATGGCAAGGGCGCGGATGCGTCGACCCCGCTGCCGGCGTTTAGCTACAAGGTGCTGGGGGGGGGTGAGGTGATTCCGGCGCCCGATCCGGCTACCGGAGAGCTGACGCCCGGGAAGCTGGTGACCAAGACTTACCGGCTGGAAGGGAATATCTGCCGGAGGGTGATTGCGCCGGGGCCGGCACCGGTGGAGTTCCATGCGGAGCCGGAGAAGAAGGAGCCGGTGAAGCGGAAGAAGTAAAACAGACAACTGCAAAATCTTTAACGCAGATGGCGCGAAGGAAGAACGCAAAGGTCGCGGCGGCATTGTGCTCATTAGGCGTAGAAGCGGCGGATGGCTTCGACTACGGTGGCGATCTCGTCTGCGCGGAGTTCGGGGTAGATGGGGAGGGCGAGTACTTCGGCGGCCGCGCGCTCGGCGTGGGGGAAGTCTCCGGTTTTGTAGCCTAGAGGGGCGAGGGCCTTTTGCTGGTGGAGCGGGAGGGGGTAGTAGATTTCGCTGCCGATCTTGTGGGCGGTGAGGTGGGCGCGGAGGGCGTCGCGGCGGGGAGCGCGGATGACGTACTGGTGGAAGATGGGTTCGGCGCGGGGGTCGGTGTAAGGGAGGACGATGCCTTCGGAGGTAGAGGCGGCGGTGAGCCCGGCGGCGATGAAGGCGGCGTCGTATAGGGCGGCGATCTCGCGGCGGCGTTGGTTGGCGGCGGGGACGCGGCGGAGTTTGACGGAGAGGACGGCGGCCTGGAGGGTGTCGAGGCGGGAGTTCCAGCCGAGTTCGTCGTGGAAGTAGCGGGTCTTCATGCCGTGGGCGCGGAGCATCTTGATGCGGGCATCTATCCCGGAGTTTGAGGTGGTGACGAGGCCGGCGTCTCCGAAGGCGGAGAGGTTTTTGGTGGGGTAGAAGCTGAAGGCGGCGGCATCGCCGAGGGCGCCGGCGGGGGTGTTGTTCCAACGCGATCCGAAGGCCTGGGCGGCGTCTTCGACGATGCGGAGATTGTGTTGGGTGGCGAGGGTGGAGAGGGCCGTCATGTCCGCGCACTGACCATAAAGATGTACTGGCATAATTGCTGCTATGTTGCTGTTGGGATTGGCGCTTATGGTTTCCGCGGCGGACTCTGGCGAGAGATTGAAGGTGAGGGGGTCGATGTCTGCGAAGAGGGGGGTTGCGCCTGCGCGGAGGATGGAACTGGCGGTGGCGAAAAAGCTGAAGGGGGTGGTGATGACGGAGTGGGTGGGGCCGATTTGGAGGGCGGCGAGGGCTAGCCAGAGGGCGTCTGTGCCGCTGGCACAGCCGGAGGCGAAAGGGACTTCGCAGAAGGTGGCGGCGGATTGCTCGAAGCTGGGGACTTCGGGGCCGAGGATGAAGCGCTGGGAGGTGCAGACGGCCTCGATGGCGGCCATGACTTCGTCGCGGATGAGGGCAAACTCGCGGGAGAGATCGAGCATGGGGACGGGTTGGAGATCTTGCTGAGGCATCGAGGATCATCCTATCGCGAGCGGTGGGTGGGAGTCGTGGCCCGCGAAGGCGGGGTCTGTTGAGGATTGAGGGATGAGGAATGAGGTTTGAGGGGCCGGCGGGTCAATAATGAGCTCAGAGCTAGTGAGCGTGTGAGCTTAGAGGAAAGGCGTGAGCGCGACAACTCTCTTCAGGATGCGTCCAAGAGAAGAGTTCGAGCGTATTAAAGCGGTTGGCAGGGATTTTCTGACTTGCATAGGCTTGTCTAGCTGGCCGAAGCTTGTTAGGGTGGATTGCTGCAACTCTGGAGAGCTGCACGGCTGTATAGTTCGGGCCCGCCAGGTGAGCCTCTGGGCGTACTGCTCAACCTTGAAACAATGGAAGCGACAGGAGATCGGCCCCATGGAATCAAAGCCGGCACAGAATATTCAGGACACCTTCCTGAACACGGTCCGCAAGGACAAAAGCCCCATCACTATCTATCTTGTGAGCGGAGTGAAGCTTACGGGCAAGATACGCTCGTTTGACAAGTACTCGGTGCTGCTGGAGAACAATGCTCAGGAGCAGTTGATCTTCAAGCACGCTATATCGACGGTGGTGGCAGGGCGTCCTGGACCGCATGGCGAGGTCCGGCCGATCACGGACGGACGGATAGCGGTGGAAGCGCCTCCTCGCAGCGCATAATGTTTGAACACCTTGCCCAGTAAACCTTTTTCACGATCGAAGGACTCGCGGCTGGTGCAGCTGCAAGAGGAGTCTCTGCTGCGTTCGCGGCAGGAGGCTACGCGGGAGCGCGCCGTGCTGGTGGCGGTGGAGTTTACTTCGGGGCGGCACCGGCTTTCAACGGTTGCGTCGCAGGCGAAGGCGGCGGCGGCCGTGACGGCGCGCGCGGAGGCCGGTGGGATCGATGTGGACAGCGACATCGCGGCGTTGGCGGAGAAGGTGAAGCCGGTGGATGTGGACTTCGATGCGTCGCTGGCGGAGTTCCAGGAGCTGGCACGGTCGGCGGGCGCGACGATTGCGGCGGTGTTGATCCAGCGGCGGGACAAACCGGATGCGGCGACGCTGGTGGGTGGAGGCAAGCTGGATGAGATTGTGGCTACCGTGGCGTCGACCGGGGCGAGTCTGGTGTTGTTCGACCACGATTTGACGCCTTCGCAGGCGAGGAATGTGGAGGCAAGGCTACCGTGCACTGTGATCGACCGGACGCAGTTGATCCTGGATATTTTTGCGCGCCATGCGCGGACTAGAGAAGGCCAGTTGCAGGTGGAGCTGGCGCAGTTGGAGTATCAGTTGCCACGGCTGGCGGGGAAGGGCAAGTCGATGTCGCAGCTGGGCGGCGGGATTGGGACGCGCGGGCCGGGTGAGACGCAGCTGGAGACCGACCGGCGGCGGATCAATGTGCGGCTGGACCGGATCAAGCAGCAGTTGGAGGCGGTAAGGCGGATCAGGCGGCAGCAGCGCGGGCGGCGGGAGGCGGTGCCAGTGCCTACCGTGGCGCTGGTGGGGTATACGAATGCAGGGAAGTCGACGCTGTTCAACTCGATGACCGGGGCGGATGTGCTGGCGTCGGAGCGGATGTTTGCGACGCTTGATCCGAAGCTTCGGCAGTTGACGCTGCCGTCGCGGCGGAAGGTTTTGCTTAGCGATACGGTGGGATTTTTGCGGAACCTGCCCCATGCGCTGGTGACGAGCTTCCGGGCGACTCTGGAAGAGGTGGAGCGGGCGGAGCTGCTGCTGCATGTTCGGGACGCGGCAAGCCCTACGCTGGAGGAACAGAAGGCACAGGTGGAGGCGGTGTTGAGTGAGTTGGATGTGCTGGAGAAGCCGACGCTGCAGGTGCTGAACAAGATCGATCTGCTGCCTGCGGGGACGCACTTTGAGGTGGGGGCGATTCCGGTGTCGGGGCTGACGGGTGAGGGGATCGAGGGGTTGCTTCATGCGATCGACGCGGCGCTGACGGCGGATCCGCTGGCGGAGGCGCGGTTTCGAGTGCCGCAGGCGGAGGGCCGGGTGTTGAGTGCGCTGGAGCGTGGAGCGACGCTGACCAAGCAGCACTTTGAAGGGAATTTGGTTTATGTGACGGCGGTGGGGCCGGCGTCTTTGTTGCAGCGGTATCGGAAGTACCAGGTGCGGGAGGAGGCGGTTGACGAGGCCGGCGGCGCAGCTCGGGATGTTGAGGCGGTCCGGTGATGCAGGTCTCTCCACTGCGTCCGCAAACTGCGCGGACTTCGGTCGAGATGACAATGTTGTGGGATGAAGATAGCGGGGTTAAACAATACAGGCCGCCTGTTGCTGGGAGCGGAGGTGGTGTCCCTGCATCACGCGGCCTGCACGACCCGGAACGGGTCCCGGCTGGTGCTATTAGTGTAAGCCTGAGGCGGGGGAACGGGGAATTAATTATGAGCAAAAAGGCACGATTTTTTCCCGGTTTCGGAAGTGGCTGCTAACCGGGCATTCTGGCCGTTTATCGGGCTTGGGCTTTGACTTTGAGGGTATTGCTTTGTTACAACTAAGTCGTACCAAAGCCAGCATTTGTAGCTGAATTGTCCTTAGCCAGCTAGCAAGATTGTGGGCAGGTTCAGGGCAAGCGTTTTTACGCCGCGCCGCCCTCCGCAAGGCAGAAAATTCAGCAACTTCAATAAATTTCATGGAAATTCTCAATCAACTTGGCGGTCTGGTACTCGGCTCTGTGCCGACGATGATTTTGTTCGTGCTGCTGGTGATCGCTTATAGCGTGCTGGTGCAGGGTCCGCTGGAGCGTACGCTGGCGGAGCGGCGGGCGCGGACGACGGGCGCGGTGGAGCAGGCACGGGGCGCGATCTCCGCAGCCGAGGCTGAGACCGCGGTGTATGAAGGCAAGTTGCGGGCAGCGCGCGCGGAGATTGCGGCGGCGCGGGAGCAGCGGTTGAAGCAGTGGCATGAAGAACGCGATGCGGCGCTGACGGTTGCGCGCGATGCCGCGAAGGAACGCATTGGCGCGGCGCGGGTGGAGATCGAGGCTTCTGCGGTGGCGGCGCGGAAGCAGATTGAAGACGCGACGGCGCAGTTGAGCGACAGCATTTTGCGGGCTGTGCTGCCGGCGGGCGCGAAGATCTCGGAGGCGCACCAGTAATGAACTTTTCTTTGCGCCGTTCCGCGCTTAGCGGCTTTTTGCTTTTTGCGCTTTCGACAGTGTTTGTTTTTCCCGCGGGCAAGATGCTTCATGCGCAGCAGGCTGCGCCGGTGCAGCAGGCGCCAGCGAGTGCGGGTGAGGATACCGCGCCGGACTATGCCGTTCCTGAGAAGCAGGAGCAGGTGAAGGACGAGAACGACGAGTATCGCCAGTCGCCCACGGTGAAGAAGATGGGCGCGATGATCGGCTTGAAGCCGGTGCAGGCGGCGACGGCGTTTACGGTGTTCAACTTTTTGGTGCTGGCGTTTGCGGTTGGCTACGCGCTGTTGAAGATGCTGCCGAAGACGTTCCGCAATCGCAATACTTTTATTCAGAAGCAGCTAGTGGACGCACGGTCGGCGACCGAGGAAGCGACGGCGCGGCTGAACTCGGTGGAGGCCCGGCTGGCGAAGCTGGACTCTCAGATTGCGGAGATGCGGACGCACGCGGAGGCTGATGCCGTGCGCGATGAGAAGCGCATCAAGGCGACGGTTGAAGACGAGAAGACGAAGATATTAGCGGCGGCTGAAGCGGAGATCCATGCGGCGACGGCGCTGGCGCGGCGCGAGATCCAGACGTATGCGGCGGAGCTGGCGATCGACCAGGCGGCAAGGAAGCTGATCGTTACGGCGGAGACGGACAGGCTGCTGGTCGAGAGCTTTGCGCACCGGCTGGGCAGCGATAAGGGAGCGCAGAACTAATGGCTGTCGTGGATCTGCGTTATGCGCGTGCGTTTGCCGCTGTGGTGTTGGAGCAGAAGCTGGATATTGCTGCTGCGCAGGGTCAGTTGAATGACTTTGCGGAGACGCTGGAGGCCAGTGCGGAGCTGCGCGAGGTGCTGGAGAATCCGTCGATCCCGGAACCGCAGAAGCTGAAGGTGCTGGATGCGATCGCGGGCCGTATTGGGATGAGCAAGGCTGCGCGGAATTTTATTGCAGTGATGATGCACCACCAGCGGCTGCATGAGGTGCGCGAGATTCTTACGGCGTACGACGCGGTCGCGGACGAAGAGAAGAGCATTGCGGAGACTGAGATTACGACGGCTCGGCCGCTGGATGAGGGCAATCGCAAGCTGCTGGAAGCGCAGGTGGCGAAGCTGGCAGGCGGGCAGACGGTTCGTGCGACGTATAAGGAAGATGCGGCGCTGCTGGGCGGCGCAGTGGTTAGGATCGGCTCGACTGTGTACGATGGTTCGGTTCGGGCACAACTGCAGCAGCTGAAGAAGCAGATGGTGGCGGCGCAGGTTTAGGAGCGCGTTTCGCGCGGCAGCAAAGTTTCGACGAGAAGAAAAGGAAGAGCATGGCAAAGATTCAGGCAAACGAGATCACCGAGCTGCTCAAGCAGCAGATTGAGAACTACGAGCAGCGGGTGCAGGTCGACGAAGTTGGGACGATCATTACGCTGGGCGATGGGATTGCGCGGATCCATGGGTTGGACAAGGTGATGGCGGGCGAGCTGATCGAGTTCCCGCACGGAATTATGGGCCTGGCGATGAACCTGGATGAAGACCAGGTGGGCGCCGTGGTGTTGGGCGACTATGCGGAGCTGAAGGAAGGCGACGAGGTCAAGCGGACGGGGAAGATTATTGCCGTGCCGGTGGGCGAGGCGCTGATTGGGCGCGTGGTGAATGCTCTGGGTCAGCCGATCGACGATAAAGGGCCGATTAACGCTACCCAGACGCTGCCTGTGGAGCGGATTGCGCCGGGCGTGATTGCGCGGCAGTCGGTTACGGAGCCGATGTATACGGGCATCAAGGCCATCGATACGATGATTCCGATTGGACGTGGGCAGCGCGAGTTGCTGATCGGCGATAGGCAGACGGGTAAGACAGCGGTTGCGCTGGATACGATTATTAATTCTGCGAAAAATGATTTGATCTGTATTTATTGCGCGATAGGTCAGAAGCGGTCTTCGGTTGCGGGTGTGGTGCAGACGCTGGAGCAGTATGGCGCGATGGCTTATACGATTGTCGTCGCAGCGACTGCGAGTGAGCCGGCGCCGATGCAGTATCTCGCACCGTTTGCCGCTACCGCGATGGGCGAATATTTCCGCGATAACGGAAAACATGCACTGATTATTTACGACGATCTTTCGAAGCATGCGGCGAGCTATCGCGAGATCTCGCTGCTGCTGCGTCGTCCACCAGGACGTGAGGCTTATCCGGGCGACGTGTTCTATCTGCACTCGCGGTTGCTGGAGCGCTCGGCGAAGATGTCGAAGGAGAACGGCGGCGGTAGCTTGACCGCGTTGCCGATTATCGAGACGCAGGCGGGCGACGTATCGGCTTATATTCCGACGAATGTGATCTCGATTACGGATGGGCAGATCTTCTTCGAGACGGATTTGTTCAACTCGGGCGTGAGGCCGGCGGTGAATGTGGGCTTGTCAGTTAGCCGCGTGGGATTTGCGGCGGCGATCAAGGCGACCAAGCAGGTTGGGTCTACGCTGAAGCTGGACCTGGCGCAGTATCGCGAGCTGGCGGCGTTTGCGCAGTTCGGTTCGGACCTCGATAAGGTGACGCAGAACCAGTTGAACCGCGGCGCGCGGTTGACGGAGCTGCTGAAGCAGCCGCAGTTCCAGCCGCTGACCGCAGCGCAGCAGGTGGCGATTCTGTATGCCGGAACGCAAGGGTTGCTGGACGATGTTGAGGTGAAGGACCTGCGCGCGTTTGAGGATGGGCTGTATCCGTATCTGGATTCTTCGGCGCCGACGATTTTGACGGACATCTCGACGAAGAAGGCGCTGGATGACAATCTGCGCAAGCAACTGACGGATGCGATCAATGCGTACAAGCAGGATTTTCTGGCGGCGCGTAAAGAGGCAGCGGTAGCGGTGACAGCGTAGCACGCAAGAAGCAGGTCTCTCCACTGCGGCGTCAAAGTGCGCCGCCTTCGGTCGAGATGACAGATTCATAGGGATGACAGAGTTGTAGCAAGAGGCAGATGGCAAACGTACTCGACTTACGGCGACGCATACGCAGTGTGAAGAACACGCGGCAGATCACCAAGGCCATGAAGATGGTTTCGGCGGCGAAGCTGCGGCGTGCGCAGGAGCGGGCGATGCAGGCGCGGCCGTATGCGCAGATGCTGACCAATGTGCTGGAGTCGCTGGTGCGGCGGACCGATCTGTTGAATCCGGTGAGCGGCGAGATCATGCATCCGCTGCTGGTGGAGCGCGAAGAGAAGAACGTGCTGGTGATTGTGATCGCCGGCGATAAGGGATTTGCGGGCGGGTTCAATTCGAACATCGGCAAGGCGGCGCAGAAGTTTATCGACGAGCGGCGCGGGCTGGGGCAGAACATCGACCTGGAGCCGATAGGGAAGAAGGCGATCGGGCTTTATAAGAAGCGGTTTCCGGCGGCGAACTACGAGCACAAGGAAGAGCTTTACGACAACGAGTTGTCGAAGCATATCGAAGACATACGGCACCGCGGGGCTCCGATTGAAGTTGCGAAAGAACATCCGACGATGCTGGTGAGGGCGAGCTTCGACGATGTGACGGAGATGGCGCACTCGATTGTGGCGCGGTATGAGCAGACTGAGATCGACTCGGTGTATATCGTGTTCAACGAGTTCAAGTCGGTGATCTCGCAGCGAGTGGTGGTGGAGAAGCTTCTGCCGATCCGCAAGCTTGGGTCGCATGAGATTACGGCTGCCGAAGAGATGACCGAAGAGCAGAAGGAAGCGGCAGGTAAGGCTGCGCAGTCGGCTGGTGTTTCGATCCTGGAGCCGGAAGAGTCGGTGATCGATGCGGAGGCGAAGAAGTTTGGGACTTCGGATGTGGACTATATCTTCGACCAGGCGCCGGAGCGGTTGTTTCGGCACTTGATGCCGCGGTATGTGACGACGCAGATCTTTCATGCGCTGCTGGAGTCGATTGCAGCGGAACATGCGGCGCGCATGACGGCGACCGATGCGGCGACGAAGAATGCGGGTGAGTTGATCGATAAGTTGAGCCTGACGATGAACCGCGTGAGACAGGCGGCGATTACGAAGGAGATTATTGAGATTGTGAGTGGAGCGGCGGCGTTGTAGCAGCAAAGAAGAAGAAGCAGGTCCCCTGCGGGGATGACAACAAGAAAAGCAAGTGCAGACGCAGATTCCCTTCGGGAATGACAAAGGTTCGGAGTTAGAAAAAGTTATGGCAGAGAATATTGGCAAAGTAATCAGCATCAGCGGGCCGGCCGTCGATGTTCAATTCGAAGAGGCGAAGATGCCTCCTATCTTTCAGGCGCTGCGGATTGTGGGCGA
>Ga0302316_10002988_pt1 | contig 11803 bp, 10 predicted proteins | sample III_Palsa_N3_2_FD_200456 | JGI IMG/M metagenome (GOLD analysis project Ga0302316, IMG submission 200456) | Peat permafrost microbial communities from Stordalen Mire near Abisko, Sweden - III_Palsa_N3_2 | ecosystem: Environmental > Terrestrial > Soil > Palsa > Peat permafrost | place: Sweden... | reverse complement strand
CACCGGCGATGATGCCGCAGTTGTAGATCAGCGGCGTAAAGGCCTGGTAGAGGAATATCTTGCGCACCTGTAGCCGCGAGCTCATCACGCTGCCGATGAAGAAGAACAACTGCGCGGGCAGGATGATGCGGGTGAGCGAGGCGCACAGCGCAGTGCGCTCGGGGTCGGCGCGGAAGCCCTTGTTGGCCAGCCAGACGTACTGCGGCGCGAAGATCTCGCCCAGCAGCACGCCCGCGCCAAGCACGACGAGCATAGTGGTGAGGATGACGGAGAGCGCGCGGTCGGCGCCTTCGTCATCACCAGTCTCTCGATAGCGGTTGAGAACAGTGATGAGGGAGATGGAGGCTGCGCCGCCGATGAGGAAGTAGTTGATGAGGTCGGGCAGGGTGAAGGCGGCGCGGTAGGCATCCTGCGCGATGCCCGCGCCGAAGAGGTAGTTGACGTACTTGATGCGGATGAGGGCGAGGACGCCGGAGAGCAGCGAGCTGGCCATGAGCAGCATGGTGGCGGAGGCGGCGGTGTGGGTTTTGCTTGCGGGGCGCGGCTCGCCGGATGGCGGGGTCATCAGGCTGGCTCAGCGGGTTCGTCGCCGAACAGGCCGGGCTGTTTCAGGCTTATGAGCGTGGGCGCGGGAGCCGGCACGGGCTTTGGATTGCGCTCCAGCACCAGGCGCGGGCGCATGGTCTTTATCTTGTCGGTCTCCGCGCCGTGGGTCTCCGCCGCTTGAATCGGGCTGGAGAGGATGCCGAGGATTGCGGTCAACTCGTTGCGCAGAGCCTGCAACTGGGTCTCGCGTTGCAGATTGGTAACGGGCTCGCGGGCAGGCTGCGCTTCGGCGAAGGAACCTGCAATAGCGGCCTCGGGAGAGCCGGGCTTGGCTTCACTCTTGAAGACCTGGCGGGCGCCGGGGATGGTGTAGCCCTGGTCGTAGAGCAGGCTTTTGATGCGCAGCACCATCTCGACGTCGCGCTTGCGGTAGAGCCGCTGGCCGGTGCCGCCCTTGTGGGGCTTCAGTTGCGGAAACTCGGTCTCCCAGAAGCGCAGGACGTAGGCCGGGAGCGCGCACAGCTTGGAGACATCGCCGATCCGGAAGTAGAGCTTGTCCGGTATCTCCGGCGTGGCGGGGGTGACAATCTTGCGGATTGGCTGATGCGTGCCCATAGCGTCTCGGCCTCGCGGTCGAGGCTTTGAGTTGAAGTATAGGACGCTAAGCAACGGGAAACCAGTGTTTTAGGCGGTACTCCCGGTGGTTCCTTAAAACAGGGAGCAGGGATTAGGGGTTAGGGATTAGGAAGACAGCGGCTGGCGGCGCTCTACCTTGCCCAGCGCGGCGCGCTCGTACTGCTTCGGCCAGCTCGCCGTCTGGTGGAGCTTCTCTGACGCATGAATCGGCCAGTACGGATCGCGCAGCAGTTCGCGGGCGAGCAGCACGACGTCGGCCTGGCCGGTGCGGACGATCTGATCGGCCTGCGCGGGCTCGGTAATCATGCCGACGGCGCCGGTGGCGATGCCTGCCTCGCGGCGGATGCGTTCGGCGAAGGCCACCTGATAGCCGGGGCCGACAGGAATCTGTTGCAGGGGCGAGTTGCCGCCGGAGGAGATGTCGATGAGGTCGAGGTTCTCGGCCTTGACCAGTTTGGCGAACTCGACGGCGTCATCGACGCTCAGCCCGCCTTCGACCCAGTCGGTGACCGAGAGGCGTATCCAGACGGGCAGGTCTTGCGGGAAGGCCGAACGCACGGCGCGGATGATCTCCAGCGGAAATTTCGCGCGGTTGGCGAGGCTCCCGCCATACTCATCGGTACGCGTATTCGATAGCGGCGAGAGGAACTCGTGGGTGAGGTAGCCGTGGGCGGCGTGGACTTCGACGAGCAGAAAACCGGCTGTGGCAGCTCGTTTGGCCGCCGCGCTAAAGTCGGCGACGACCTTGTCCATTCCGGCGCGGTCAAGCTCGTGCGGTAGCGGGTAGGTGGGCGAGTAGCGCTCGGCGGAGGGCGCGACGACGTTCTCCCAACCGCCTTCGCTGGGCGGAAGATTGCGGGGTTTCTCCCACGGGACGGCCATGCTGGCCTTGCGTCCGGCGTGGGCGAGCTGCATGCCCGGAACGCTGCCCTGGGCCTTGAGGAACTGCGTGATGCGGGTCAGCGCGGGCAGGTGCTCGTCCTTCCAGATGCCGAGGTCTCCGGGCGAGATGCGGCCCTCAGGGCTGACCGCCGCGGCTTCGGTGATGACCGTACCCGCGCCGCCGATCGCCCGCGCGCCGAGGTGTACGAGGTGCCAGTCGTTGGCGAAGCCGTCGATCGAGCTGTACTGGCACATCGGCGAGCAGACGATGCGGTTGGGCAGCGTGACGCCGCGCTGCTGGAAGGTCGTAAAGAGATGGTCGGGAGCGGGGATCGCGGAGGACATGATGGAAGTTTAGATGAGGCCGCCGCACAGAAGACGCAGGGGCCTCGCCGCATCCTCCATTGCGCCGTTGCGTCCAATAGAATGGAGTTAAGGGAGTAAACGAGTATTTCGATGTCTGCCACAGTTTTACCGCCTGAACCGGCGCCGCCGAGCACGATCAATAGTTGTCCCAGCTGTAGCCATTGGCTGCCCGACGGCACGCTGGCCTGCCCCGACTGCCAGACCCTGACCTACGGCGTCCACCTGACCGGACTGGCGGCCGAGGCGCAGCAGTTGGAGCAGGAGAACAAGTGGCCGGAGGCGCGCGACCGCTGGCGCTCCGCGCTGCAGTGGCTGCCGGAAGATACGCGGCAAGCCTCGAGCATTCAGCAGCACATTGCGCAGATCGACGCGCGGTTGAAGGCGGAAGACGACCAGAAGGCGCGCTGGACCAAGCGGCTGGGGCCGTTCGCGCCGGTGGCGCTGTTTCTGCTCAAGATCAAGAGCTGGCTGTTCGTCGCTCTCAAGTTCAAGTTTCTGCTTAGCGGGCTGCTGTACTTCAGCTTGTACTGGGCCCTCTTCGGATGGCGGTTCGCGCTTGGCTTCATCCTGATGATCTTTATTCATGAGATGGGCCATTATGTGGCCGTCAAGCGGCGCGGTCTCAAGGCCGATCTTCCCATGTTCATGCCCGGCTTCGGCGCCTATGTGCGCTGGTACGGCACCGGCGTCTCGCGCGAAGACCTTGCCTCGATTGCGTTGGCGGGGCCGCTCTTCGGCCTGTTCGCGGCGCTGGCCTGCTTTGGCATCTTCCGGGGCATACACCTCGATCCGCTGGTTGGACACTATCGCGGCGGAAATGGCCCGCTGCTCCTGGTGCTGGCGAACCTGGGGGCGTGGATCAATCTCATCAACCTGTTTCCGGTGCGCTTTCTCGGGATCGCGCTGGACGGGGCCCAGGCCACTTACGCGCTCTCGCGTATGCAACGTGGAATGATTGCCGCAACCTGCCTGCTGTTCTTCGGGCTCTCCGCAAGCGGGGCGACGGGCAACGATCTGGTGGGCCCGAACACGATCTATACGTTCCTGTTCGTCGGCCTGGGCATGGCTTGGCGGTGCTTCAGCAACGACCTGCCGGAGAAACCCAGCACCCGGACCTTCGCCTACTTCCAGGCGTTGATCCTGGCGCTTGGCTTCTTGTTATTTTTGACGCCGCTGCCCAGCCAGTAGCAGTCCCTAGCGGGCCTCAAGTCCGGGCTCTGGAGAAGAATCGTCCGGGCCGGCGTCCTCTTCTTGCAGGACGTCTTCGCGCAGCACATAGCGCCTGCCGCGCGCTTCAAAGTCGCCGCTGAGCACGCGCTGGATGGCCTCGGAGTAGGCAAAATGTTCCTCGGCGAGTTCGCGCTCGAAGAGCGACGCCTCGGTGTCGTCGTCGTAGATCTCGACGACGCGCTGCAGCACGATGACGCCGCCCTCTACCTGCTCGTCGACGAAAGAGATGGTACAGCCGGTGTAGCGTGCGCCGTACTCGAGCGCCTGCTGGAGGGCGTCGCGGCCGGCGAACGCGGGCAGCAGCGAGGGATGGATGTTGAGGATGCGGCCCTTCCACTCGCGCACAAAGCCGGCGGAGAGCACGCGGCGGTAGCCGGCCATGCAGACCAGGTCGACGCGGAACTTGCGCAGCAGGGCGGAGATCGCCTCCTCGTGGTCGCGCTGCTCGCGGCCTCGGCCTTCCAGGGTGACCACGGGCAGGCCGAACCTGCGCACGGCCTCGATGCCGGGGGCGCCGGGCACGTTGCAGACCACGACCGCGATCTCGCAGCCGGTCAGCCGGCCCTCGCGGATGGCGTGGGCGATGGCCTGGCAGTTGGTGCCGCGCCCGCTGATGAGGATGCCGAGCCGGGCCAGCTTCTGGCCGGTCCCCTGGGTTGTCGATGTTTCGTCGGCTGTTAGCACTGGGTCACCTCCACCAATAGACCAACTCTAGCAATAGATCACTTTACGCTGCGGGCCGCGTACGATGCGGCCGATGACGATGGAGCGCTCGTTGCTGCGGCTCAACACCAGGCGCGCTTTCTTGAGCAATGCCACCGGCACCACCGCAACCAGGCCGATGCCCATATTAAACGATCGCAGCATCTCTTCGCTCTCCATGCTGCCAAGTTTTTGCAGATGCGCGAAGAGCGGCGGCGGCTCCCAGCTGCGCAACTCCACCTGGGCGGCGAAGCCCTTGGGCAGGATGCGGGGCAGGTTTTCGGTGAGGCCGCCGCCGGTGATGTGCGCAAAGGCATTGGCGGTTTCGGCCTGCAGCAGCTTGCGGATGGGCGAGAGATAGCTGCGGTGGGAGCGCATCAACGCCGCGCCGACCTTGTCGCCGAGCTCGTTGATGTACTGATCGGCGCGGTAGCCGGCGCGGTCGAAGAGCAGCTTGCGCGCCAGCGTATAGCCGTTGGTATGCAGCCCGTTGGAGGGCAGCGCGAGCAGCACGTCGCCTTCCGCGATGTTGTCTCCGCTGACCAGGCGCGAGCGGCTGGCGACGCCGACCATGAACCCGGCAAGGTCATACTCCTTGCCGCGATAGAGCGTCGGCATCTCGGCGGTTTCGCCGCCCAGCAAGGCGCAGCCGTTGGCCTTGCAGGCCTCGACGATGCCGGAGATGACCTGCTGGATGACCTCCGGGTCGAGCTCGCCGGTGGCGAAGTAATCCAGGAAGAAGAGCGGCGTCGCGCCCTGCACGGCGACGTCGTTGACGCAGTGATTGACCAGGTCGGAGCCGATGCTGCCGTGCAGGCCGAGTTCGGCGGCGAGTTGCAGCTTGCTGCCCACGCCGTCGGCGCTGGCCACCAGCACGGGGTCGGGGTAGCGTTCGGCGTCGAGCGCAAAGAGCCCGGCGAAGCCGCCGATCTCGCTGAGGACGTTTTTATTGAAGCTGCGGCGCGCGGTGAGCTTGATGCGCTCATTGGCCAGCGCCGCGCGGTCGCGGTCGACCCCGGCCTCGGCATAAGTGGCGCGTGGCCGCGAGCCCTTCTTCGGCTGTGCTGCCCCCACGCTGTCGTCCGCGCCCATCAAAATTTACCTCGGAGACCGCAGTTTAGCAGCATCTCTATACTTGGATGATGGACCTCGATCTAACCCGCTCGAAAGCGCTGCAACGGCGCGCGGAAAAATTTCTTCCCGGCGGCGTGGACTCGCCGGTACGCGCATTTCGTGCCGTGGGCGGCGACCCGCCGTTTGTAGCCAGCGCCGCGGGCGCGATGCTGACCGACGCCGACGGCAATCGCTATGTGGATTTATTTGGCTCGTGGGGGCCGATGCTCTTCGGCCACGCCTTTCCACCGGCGGTCGAGGCCATCCGCGAGGCCGCCGGGCGCAGCCCCTCGTTTGGCGCCAGCACCGCGGCTGAGGCGGATTTAGCGGAACTGGTGCAGGCTTGCTTCCCGTCTATCGAGAAGATGCGCTTTGTCTCATCGGGGACGGAGGCCTGCATGTCGGCGGTCCGGCTGGCGCGCGGGTTTACGGGGCGGCCGTTCGCAATCAAGTTCGAGGGCTGTTACCACGGCCACGCCGACGCGCTGCTGGTCAAGGCCGGGAGCGGCGTGGCGACGTTCGGCATTCCCGGATCGGCGGGCGTCCCGAATGAGACTGCAATGCACACGCTGGCGCTGCCGTATAACGATCTTGCGGCGGTGGAGGCCGCGTTCGACGCGCATCCTGGGACGATTGCGTGCGTCATTCTGGAACCGGTCGTGGGCAACTCCGGAACGATTGCGCCCGCGCCAGGCTACCTGAAGGGTCTGCGCGAGATCACGCGGAGGCACGGTGCGCTGCTGATCTTCGACGAGGTGATGACCGGCTTCCGGCTGGCCGCGGGAGGCGCGCAGGAGCTTTATGGGTTCGCGAGCGGGGAGAATGCGCCGGATTTGACCACGCTGGGCAAGATCGTTGGCGGCGGCCTGCCGGTGGGCGCCTTTGGCGGGCGAGCCGAGATCATGGACCTGCTCGCGCCGCTGGGGCCGGTGTACCAGGCGGGAACGCTGAGCGGCAACCCGCTGGCTATGGCTGCGGGGATTGCGACGCTGCGGAATCTGCTGGCGCATCGCACGCAGATTTATCCGCAGCTGGAGGCCACAACGGCAGCGATTGCCAACGGTGTCGCAAAGCTGGCGGCGGAGCAGGGAATCGGCCTGACCACCAACCGCGTGGGCAGCATGTTTACCTGGTTCTTCACGCCGTCGGCGGTGACGGATTTCGCGTCCGCGAGTGCCTCCGATGCAGCGGCATTCGCGCGCTTTCATCGCGGGATGCTCGAGCGCGGCGTGTGGCTGCCGCCCAGCCAGTATGAGGCGGCGTTTGTGTCCACCGCGCATGGGCCGGCGGAGGTCGAGGCGATAGTGGCCGCGGCGGGCGAAGCGTTGAAGGAAGTGGCGAAGTAGGCGGCAGCTACTGCAACGCCTTCCATGCGGCCAGCGCGTCCTTGAACGATGCCTGTCCAATCTCACACGTCAGCGTGGCGCCATCCATGCGCACGGGCTGGTTCGGGGCCTGGTCTGCGAGCCACAGATCGGCGTAGTGGGTGATGGCGTTCACCTCGCACGGATGGATGGCGTCCAGGTTCAAATTGACCAGAAAGCCAAACTGGCCATCGGTCAAATCTCCCGGGGCCTTCCACTTGCCGTCCTGCGGGACGGGGCTCATGAGCGGATTCATGCGCACGATGCGGCTATCCACAGGCCTGCCATCCGGAAGAGTCGCTTCCAGTCCCGCGCCGCTGCCGGTCATGAGGTGCGCATAAAACGAAGCTGCATCAGGCGGATCGTTCAGAATCGCGCCCGCCACCTTTTCAAGATCGCCATGCCAGGAGACCTTGCCTATGGGTTGAAAGAGTGGGGAGGGCGGAGTATCCGCTGGTTGCAAGGGGCGGGCGATTCTGCCGGTGCCCACGCTCAAGGCGACGATCTGCTCCGGCGGCACGCCTATGCCTATCGCTTCAGCCACTGCCGCGAGCACCGGATTGTTGCACCCGGCGAGCCCTCCGTCCCAGTACCGGCTCGTCGTTCCCGGAATCTCCGCGGGGCCGTCGAAGTACGTCACCGGCGGGTTCGCCGAGGCATGGATGGCTTCAGCCAGGGTGACCGTGGCCGCCGCGCCGGTGCCCCAATCCGTGCGCTTGACCTCGCCGGAGCGGAAGAAGGTGGCTGCGTTGCGGTCGTAGTCGAAGCTGGTGATCAGCAGGTGCACAGGTTTGCCCGATTGCACGCTGCGAAGGTTCGCTGTAATGCCGTTCAAACAATCCTTGCCTCTTCCCGGCAGCACCTTCTCCAGCGCGGGAAGTTTCTTGGCCGCGCTGTATTTGGGGAAGTAGTTGGCGAGAAGGCGGGTCCACTTGGCAAAGCGGTACTTAAACATTTGCGTAGGAGAGAAGATCGCTCTGCGCTGCTTTTCGTCTTCAAAGAAACTAAGTATCTGGCTCAACGTCATGATCTTCGATCAGGCAGGCCAGCACAATGCTGCCGCCGGAGTTGGCCGCTACCAGGTCGAAGCGCGAAAGCACCTGCCTGCCGGGCATGTCCGGGTCGAAGAGCTGCATCAACGCCTTGACCTCGATCAAGGCCCAGCTGCCTCCACCGTCGAGCGAAAGAATACGATACTTCACGGCCAACCCCCGATTTTATGAGCGAGTGTACAAGGGAAGATCGTCCCTGGAACAGCTATTTCGCTCAAGACGATGCGGCCGAAATGAGTCGATGCCCGGGCACCTGGTTCGGGGTATCTTGAGGAGGTGGACGCGATCACGCCACAACCCGGTGAGTTGGGCCTCCCGCTGGCTGCCGCGGACGGCGGCGAGCCTGGGTATCGGTTGGCGATTCTGGACGAGCTTTGGCAGGATGCCGGCGCCGACGCATTTGGGCTGAGCAAGGGTGAGTTCGAGCAGGCGCTGCTGCGTTCCAGCGGAAAATATAACTATGGGTTTGCGGCGGAGATCCAGCCCACGCCGGCGCAGCAAGAGAGCTTTCTGCGCGGGCTAAAGCTGGCCGACCTGGCGCTGGCCCATGCCTGCGCGTTGGGGCGGGAGGCGGCATGGCAGCGGTTTCTTGCCCTGTATCGCGGGCCGCTACAGCAGGCCGCGGTTGCGATCACCCGGTCCAGTTCGCTGGGCCAGGACCTCGCGGACTCGCTTTACTCCGAACTGTTTGGGCTTACCGAGCGCGAGGGCGTGCGCAAGTCGCCGCTCGCGTCGTACTCCGGGCGCGGGTCGCTGATGGGCTGGCTGCGCACAACTCTGGCGCAGCGGCACATCGACCATCACCGGCGAACGCACCGCGAGACTCCCATAGACGACCATGATTTTGCCGCCGCTCCGGCTGCCGCGACGGCCGAGCCGGCCGCTCTCGGCAGGCTCGGGGATTCGCTCGCGGTAACCTTGCGCGCGCTGCAAGTGGACGACCGGTTCTTGCTCTCTGCCTACTATCTCGACCAGCGGACGTTGTTGCAGATCGCGCAGGTGCTGCGGGTGCATGAGGCGACGGTGAGCCGTAAACTCAAGCGACTGACCCAAAGTCTCCAGCAGCAACTGCTGAAGAACCTGCAACGTTCGGGCCTGAGCAAGGGCGCCGCGCAGGAAGCTTTGGGCGCCGATCCACGCGACCTGTCGATTAATCTGCGGTCGCTGTTGCAAAGTTCGACAAGTTCCGCGTTCCACAATAAGGGAGAGGAGACCGTGCCAGGATCACGATGAGCGATACTCTCCAATTCGACCTGCATCCGGATGCCGACCAAATCAACGCCTTTGCCGAGGGCGTTCTGACCGAACGCGACCGTGCGCAGACGCTGGCGCATCTGGCTGACTGTGCGCAGTGCCGGCAGGTGCTGTTCCTGGTGCAGGAATCTCAGCCGCAGGAGCTGGCGGCGCCGGAGCCTGTTTCGGGCTGGCGGGGCTGGTTTACGCCGCTGACTGTCTTGGGGACGGGGGCAGCGCTGCTGGCCGGCGCTGCGCTGATTGTCTTTACGCTGCGTGGCCCTCATGCGCCCGCACCTAGCCAGACTGCGCGCGTGGAAGCGCCGACAGCCCCGGCGGTTACTCAGGCCCCCGCGGTCGTTCCAGCGGCGCAGCCGAAGGCGCCTGCCATCATGGGCGCGATGGCCGCGGCACCGGCCAAGGTGCCCGCTGCGGTTCCGCCATCCAGCATGGCGATGAAGCTAACACCTCCCAGGCTTGCCAATGCGCCTCCAGTACTCAGCATGGCGAAGCCCATGGGCGCGTCCATTGCCAACAACGATAAGAATCCCTCGCCGGTGCGGCTGGGCAATCCTGAGCTCAGGGCCCTCAGTCCCAAGCCTGCGACGCCGGTCAACATGGGCGGCGGCATGCATGGAATGCCGTCCAGCAACACCGGCAGCAGCTCTGCCTCCAGCATCGTGATGTTGGGCAGCGGCGCGCCCGCGGGCACTGCTCTCAAGAGTAAGGATGGCGCTCCTGTCAAAATCGCAGGCGTCGCCGGAGGGTCTGGCTCGGGTATTGGTGGTCCGGCCAAGGCGTCGCCGATGGCCGCCGCTCCTTCCGCGCCGCGTAGCGTGACAGAGACGGTCGAGGTCAATGCGGCAGCGGCGACTATCGATACGCAATCGGCGACGAGTGGGGCGGTCCTCGATCAGGGCCGCGTCGAGAACCTTCCCCTCGACGGCAGGAACGCCGCGACCTTCTCGGCCCTGTCGCAGAGGAAGCCGCTGCCCAGCAAGCTGCCTGCGGTGATGAGCGCTTCCAACGGCAAGCTCCTCCTCGCCGCGGACTCCGCCGGAGCGCTCTTCCTGAGCACCAACGGTGGCAAGCATTGGAAGGCCGTGAAGCCGCAGTGGCAAGGCAAAGTGGCCGCACTCACGCTCTCGCCCACAGTCACGGACCGAATAATGGGGGCCGAGGACGAGACGGCAGCCGCTGCCACCGTAACCGTTCCTGCGAAAGGCACCAACCAGCCTTCAGAGTTCCAACTCACCACCAACGCAGGCGTTGTGTGGACCAGCGCCGACGGCCTGAACTGGCAGCGGCGTTAGTCTTCGTTCGCCTCCAAATCCACGCGCAAATAAAAAATCAACTCTCCCTGCAAGTTCAGCGCTGCGACCCGTTCTCAGCACATGCAGGCAAGACCGCGACCCCTGCGGCTGCCGCAACGTGCAAGGAGACAGGTCATGCAAGCTTTTCGGAGACTCTCGAAGTTACTGCCACTTTCGCTCTTACTGTTGCCGATACTGCTCTTGTGCCGTTCGCGCATTGAATGCGACGCCGAGTCCGCCAGTACCGAATCCTCCGACCACCGGCTTATGGCGACCTACATCCGCAATACCGTCGCGGTCACGATTCCGTACCACGCTGATCGCGAGGGCCAGGGCAGGCTGATCGTCGAGATACTCGACCCTGAAGACCACATGCTGGCACGCACGGAGCATAGCGTTGAAGCGGCGCGAGGCGACGGCCTGTGGCGGCAGGAGCTGAAGCTGGATAAGCCGCTGCCGCTCGAAGACATGGTCTGGGAGCGGCTGCACTACCGCTTCGTATACGACAACGATGAGACGGCTGCGTTCGAGCAAACCCGCTCCTTGTCCGAGATTCTGCGCCGGCCGGTGGTGCACCTCGTCGGACAGACCTCCTATCTCGCGGGCAGCGAAGCGGCCATTCGCCTGGTCGTCACCGACGCGGACAATCAGCCGATCGCCGGCAACAGCACGGTGCGCGTTGAGCTGATAGATCCCCAGCACGGCACGCGCACGCTCTTCAGCGGACGCCTGAACCGCCGCGGCACCACCGAGGCGCAGTTCCGCTTTCCGGCAGGACTGGTGGGCAGCTATCAACTGCACTTCATCGCGCAGACGCTCCTCGGTTCGGCGGAGTCCACGCAGACGGTGCGGCTCGAAGACCACGCGGCCATCATGTTGACGACCGAGAAGCCGATCTATCAGCCGGGACAGACGATCCATGTGCGTGCGCTGGCGCTGGACCGCGCCGATCATCATGCAACCGCAGATCGTAAGCTGACGTTCGAGCTCGAAGACTCGCGCGGCAACAAGGTCTTCAGGAAGATCACGCAGACCGACGCCTTCGGCATTGCGTCGGCGGAGTTCGCGCTGGCCGACGAGGTCAACCTCGGCACATACCATCTGCGCGCGCTGATGGGCGATGCCGCTGCTCCCACCAACACTGCGGAGATCGCACTGAACGTCGAGAAGTACGTGCTGCCGAAGTTCAAGGTAGACGTTGAGTTCGCGAAGAAGGACAACAAGCCGAAGCTCGACTACCGTCCCGGCGACCACGTTACGGGAACCATCCAGGCGAACTACTTCTTCGGCAAGCCCGTCGATAACGCCGAGGTGACCGTGAAGGCGTCGAGCATGGACGTTACGGTTTTTGAGACCAACAAGGCCA
>Ga0302316_10002983_pt1 | contig 11812 bp, 8 predicted proteins | sample III_Palsa_N3_2_FD_200456 | JGI IMG/M metagenome (GOLD analysis project Ga0302316, IMG submission 200456) | Peat permafrost microbial communities from Stordalen Mire near Abisko, Sweden - III_Palsa_N3_2 | ecosystem: Environmental > Terrestrial > Soil > Palsa > Peat permafrost | place: Sweden... | reverse complement strand
CACGGACACGCAGGAGAATGCGCGTCGCGTGCCGCTGATCGCAGCGATCCCGAAGATGTTTTTCCCCTTCCTGGTGATCCTGCCCGGGCTGCTTGCTATTGGTGCTGCGACACCGAAGATCACAACCATTGAGCATCAGGATGCTACAGGCGCGATCATTCATGAGACGACGATTCCGAGCGAAGTGGAGTTGAAGGGGCAGGGATTGGTCCCGGCCAAGGCTGATCCGATCACGGGCAAGATTGTGCTGGACGCGAGCGGCAAGCCGCTGCTGGATTACGATCTGGCCATTCCGTCGATGCTGCTGCATTACTTTCCCACCGGCATTCTGGGGTTGGGGTTGACGGCGTTGCTGGCCAGCTTCATGAGCGGCATGGCGGGCAATGTTACGGCCTTCAACACGGTCTGGACATACGATCTCTATCAGTCCTACATCCACAAAGGAGCCAGCGATAAGCACTACCTGGCCATGGGTCGCTGGGCTACGGTCGGAGGCATTTTGCTGTCGATGGCGACGGCTTACGCTGCCACCGGTTTCAACAACATCATGGATACGCTGCAGCTGGTCTTTTCTTTCGTGAATGCGCCGCTGTTCGCGACTTTCTTGCTGGGCATGTTCTGGAAGCGGGCTACGGGTAATGGCGCTTTTATTGGATTGATTTCAGGCACTGTTGCGGCCGTTGTGCATCATGGCGTGACGCTGCCGATTGAGGCGCACCCCGGGCTGCATGGCGGATGGATCGCCATTGTGCATCACTATCCGAGCGACATGGCACAAAACTTCTGGACGGCGATCTGGGCCTTCTCGGTGAACTTCGTGGTCACCATTATCATCAGCCTCTTTGGCAAGCCGAAGCCTGAGGTGGAGCTGGTGGGGCTGGTGCATTCGCTTACGCCCAAGCCGGAGCTGGGTCATCTGCCCTGGTGGCGCCGGCCCGAGACTCTGGCTGTCGTACTGTTGATCATGGTGGTTTCGCTGAACATTATCTTCCGGTAAAGAACGGGCGATTAGGAGCAACGCATGAATCTCGACTTACGCATCCCGATGGGATTGATGTTCACCCTGGTGGGCCTGATTCTTACCGTCTTTGGGATGGTCACTTCAGGCAGCGCGATCTATGCCAGGTCGCTGGGCATCAATGCCAATCTGGATTGGGGGCTGGTGCTGCTCGTCTTCGGCGGCAGCATGTATATTCTAGGCCGTCGCGGACAGAAGAAAGCTGACCTGGAAAAGCCAAAGCCGCTGCCGGAGGGGACGGTCCGGCGCGGGCATTGATTCCCGATTCAGGGTCTCGACCGGTTGTTGTCCACACCCGTTCTGCCGAAGCCGGGCCTGCGGGTTTAATATCTCTTCACCAGGTTCTTCTGCCACCCCCGGTGCAGCAACCTTGTATTGGGTCTTGAACCGGATCGTTGCCCGGATCGTACGCAGAGGGAACCTCCCCTATGGAGGGATCAATGGAAGTCGAATTCACTGCACGGCAGGTCAAGATTTCCAAGATACTCAAGAGTGGCGCGGAAGAGGGAATTGAGCGAATTGCCCTGGTTTTAGGGCGCGTTACCTCAGCGGCGCTTACGTTTCGGGCGGAACGGCATTTGCAGATTGTTGAAATCAGTTTGCAGAGCCGGCACCACAGCATCGCGGCCCGAGGAGAATCACCCAACCAGGAGTCGGCGTTGCGCCAGGCTCTGGCTCACGCAGAGTTGCAGGCGCAGCGTTTTCGCGACCGGGTCAGAACGCGCAAGCGGCTGCCCAAGGAGGCTCCGACGGCTGAGGCACGCGCTCCGCGCAAGGCCAGCCGCAGGCGGATTGGAGCCGTAGCGGAGGCGAGGGCCGCTTCGGACGCGAGTCCGGAGATGCTTCCGGAACACAATGGGCATCGTTCGCCAGTCGCGCGTCCTCCGGGACGACAAACCAAGGCGGCGATTACGGTACACTCGTTTCCTGGTAAGCCGGCTGTGGTGGAACCGCATATTCTGGTCGCGGCTGAGGCCCTGGCCATCCGTCCGATGCGCATTGAGGAAGCGGTAAAAGAGGCGGAATTTCGCGACCGGGATCTTCTGATCTTTCGAGACCCTGCCGGAGATCTGTTTGTGCTTCATCGGCGCAGGGATGGCAAGATGGAGCTGGTTGAGGTTCCAACTTGAACACGGGACGAAAGTAGGATCGAATTTACGGGGGATTCGATTTAGGATGAGCGCATGGCTCGTGCGTCGAAATCCAGCGGCAAGGCTAAGAAGAAGGCGGGCCCGGGGAAATCGGATCTGGTGAAGTCCAATCTGGTGAAGTCCAGTCCGGCGAAGAGGCCGGAAGAGCAGACCGGGTCCGCGCCCCTCTCCAGCAGCAAAGAGCTGGTCATCATTACAGGTATTTCCGGCTCCGGCAAAGGGTCGGCGCTCAAGGCGCTCGAGGATCTGGGGTACTACGCCGTCGATCATCTTCCGCTGGAGCTTTTGCCCGACTTTGCTGCGTTGGTGCAGAGTTCGCCCGAGCAGGGCTTGTCGGAGATCGACAAAGCGGTCATCGTGGTTGACGTCCGCGAGGGGCCCTCGCTCGAGTTGCTGCCGACCATTCTGCTCAAGGTCAAGAAGGCGATCCGCACCAGCGTGGTCTTTCTCGATGCTTCCGACGCTGTCCTGGTAAGGCGATTCTCCGAGACGCGCCGACCTCATCCGTTAAGCCGGTCGGAGATGGTCGCCCGCTCCATTACCTCAGAGCGGCAGATGCTCGACGAAGTGCGCAACCTGGCCGACTTCATCGTCGATACCTCGGGCTTCAATGTTCATGAACTGCGCGCCTACATGCAGGCCAAGTTCGGTTCGCAGAATGCGGAAGGCGGCGTGGGCAGCCAGCTGCTGGTGTCCTGCCTGAGCTTTGGCTTCAAGAATGGCGTGCCGCTCGATGCCGACCTGGTATTCGATGTGCGCTTCCTGCCCAATCCGCATTTTGTGCCGGAGTTCCGCAAACTCACCGGCCGACATCCCAGGGTCGCGAGGTATGTGCGCGACTTTCCTCAGACTGCGGAGTTTCTGGATAAAGTCACGGAGATGATGCTGTTTCTGCTGCCGCATTACATCAAGGAAGGCAAGAGTTACCTGACGATTGCTTTCGGATGTACCGGAGGCCAGCATCGGTCGGTGATGATGGCGGAAGAGATGGCCAAGCGGCTGGGGAAAGCTGGGTTCCGGGTTAAGGCGGTGCATCGCGATATGCCGCGGTGAGCCAGTCCAAGTGTCGTTCGATAAGAATTCAGCGTGCCTTGTTGAACTCTCGTGGGTAATGGTTACTAAAAGGAGTAATGTTTACGTCGCTGTTTATGTAAGCCCGAGCTATGATTGCGATAAATCACTGGCTCTCGAGGGAAACCTGGTAGATGCGCGCTGTCCTCGATCAAATCTCGCTAGGACTTATCATTGTCGCTATTCTGCATTCCTTGGCAATGCTGTATCTCGACCGCGTACAGCTTAAAACGCGGTTGACGAGTCTTCTCGGCCCTTCGGGACGCAAACCGGTGCTCTGGCGAGGACCAGGAATGGAGCGTTCTTTGTCTCTATTGGTTTGGCCTTGCGTTATGCTTAGCTGGTTCGGGGCACTGTCGGGCGCTCCCGACGCCCATAAGCATGAGCCTTGGACGACCCGGCAGACCGTCTACTGGGCTCTATACACGGTCTGCTTCTTCGCGTTCGTCGTCTTGGTGAATCTTTGGCGACGCAGGCGCTGGCGCACGCAAAAGGCCTTCGAGCTGTCAAGGGGTCTGCTAAAAGATACTGCAAGGAAACTGGCAGCTAAGAGCCGCGCATTTTGGCCGAAGACTCCGCCCGTGTACCTTCTCCCAGATCCCAGCTCAGGAAAGCTGTATGCCAGATTACAGCTAGGGGTCGTTCTGCCATTGCGGCTCCTGGATTTGCTGAGCTGCCGCGAAATCGATTCCTTAGTGGCTCAGCAGCTCTGCTTGCAGGCAAAGCAGTTCTACGATCCGGCATTTTGGCGGCTGTTCGCATGCGACGCGCTCTTTGCCGCAGCAATTCTTTTGCTCAAACTAGGCCCACTTTACGCATGCCTAGCTCTCCTGTTCGTACTTATCGTACAGTTATATGTCCTTCGGAGATACGCTTCACGCATGCTGCTTGGGGCGGACCTGCGGGCGATTGAACTGACTGGCGACGCGGACGCTTTCTTTTCGGCAATGGGTGCGCTCTCTCGCTTTCACGGCACCAACTTGCCGGACAAGACGCTCGCTGAGATCGCTCGAGAAAAATCGATCCCATCCGATCGGATCATAACGTTGGTGGCGGAACGCGTGAGTCCGGCGGAGGAACGCTATCCGACATCTGGCTCTTATATGGAAACGGGCTTTTAGATCCTCGTCTGATCGACAGACCGATCGAACAAGTTGATTGTGGTCTACGCATATATCCATAAAAGGAAAGAGGGCCATCGCAAACGCGATGGCCCTCCAGGCTGCTGACAAAGTTGATCTGATGCAAGTTTCTGTTTTGTAATGGGCCTGAAAAGACCTGAAAACGGGCTCCGTCCTATTGGAATGGATAGGTGACGCGGAGCAGGCGCGAAGAATCCTGCGCGATAAAAGTCAGGCCCTTGCCGTCAGGAGCGAGCGAGTAGCCTCCCACCGTGTCGTAGAGTTTGCTTTCCTGCCCATCCACAACGATGAGAACGCGTTTCGCCTCCGCACCCTCGACTCCAAAATAATAGTGACGGCGATCCTTACTGAAGCGCACTGGAGAAATCCCGAGCGCGTTGTATTCCTTTCCGAGCTGACCGTCGATCACAACTGTTCTCCGTGCGCGCCTCGAATATCCAGTCTTGAAATACCGGCCGCCGCGCACAAGTTCATAAGCCATGTGTGCGCCATCTGTTGAAAGCTCGACCCACGTCACGCCATCCACTTGAGCGCTCGCAGGAAATGTCGGACCGGGTTGGGTTGATCGGACTTCGACCAGATTGTCTCCTCGCCGCGCCACATAGGCGAAATGCGCACCGTCATCGGTGAAAGCGATCGCGCTGACGATATCGTCAAAGGACGGCCCTGCCTGGTCGCCCTGCATCACCACGACGTCGCCCTTGTCACGGCGGGCTGCGTAGATGAGATTTCCATTTGCGTCGAGCCCAGGATTCGAGACGCCGTGGAAGTCTGGATCGAAGTCGCGCGGTCCGGTGGCCATTGACTCGGACGAGCCTGCCAGCGCCGTCCAGGCTCCGGCAAGACCCTTCCCCTCATAGCTGGCCAACGGCTTCCCATCCAGAACGACTGTGCCGGACGTTTTCTGTTTCTTGAATCCGGGATGCGCATCGGCGCCGCTGTACGCGAAGTGTTTGGAGTCGCTTGAAAAGGCGATCGGGCTAAGTGCTTCAAAGACTGGCCCCTCAGCGCCGTCCACAAGATAGGTCCACTTTTTCGCGCCCTTGACCCAGGCAGCGCTGTAAAAATGGCTGGCGTCGTCGGAGAATCCCCAATAACCAAAGGTTTCCAGATCGGGCCCTGTCTGTTTGCCATCGACGATGGCGATCCATATCTTGTCGCGCTTGGCGAAGTACGCAAGCCGCTTGCCGTCGGAACTATAGAGCGGGCGAGAGATGTCTTCGTACTCCGCACCCTGAGGCTTTTCATCCACGAATAGCCGGCACTTCTTCTTTTCCGTGCAAGCGGAGTAGGCGATGGAGTCGCCGTGGGGCTGGAACACTAAATTCTTGAAGGATGTGTATTCCGGAGAGCGGTCCTGGCCATCGACGACATGGACCTCCATACCGTTTCGCTTGCCAATAAAGTGCAGGTGAGCGCCATCCGGGCTCATTGCGATCATCAAGATGTCTTCAAAAGCGCCGCCCTGTTGTTTTCCGTCGAAGCGCACAATCCAGGCCCCTGCCTTACCCTCCATCCAGGCAACATGGTTCTCCCTTGCGGTCCATCCTTTCAGTTCACTTCCCAAGGGGACCGCGACAATCAGTTCTTCCTCGAATCCGGAAGCCGAGGCGACGGGCGGGTTTGCCGCCGCGGCCGGTTGTTGCACTGGGGATTGCGCGGCGATTGGCCCCAGACCGCAAGTGGCGGCCAATGCGCACACTGCGATGCCAACTCGGGTTTTCATAAGAGATGACCTCCGATGCGCAAATAGCACTGGGAAGCGCCAGGGCTCATGTGCCGAAAGTTTCATAAGGGGACTGTCTACAACGGATGAACGAATCCACGACCCCGGGGGAGATCGATGCTCGGAATTCGCGCTGGACCCAGCCTGAAGTCATCTTAACCGGAAGTTCCATTTTGCTTTCCCGGGCTGCGCGCCAGTCTACCACCATTTGTCTCCGCTGGCGGTCATTCTTGCATCCGTTTCCATCCCAGAGGCCGCGCGTGCCCGGCTGGGCCGCCTCCGGGCCCCAGAAACAGGGATTTTCCCCATTGCGAAGGACTTTCTCGGACACCTCCCCCGGTTAACTCCCTTCTGGGTCCTTCAGACTGCTGACAGATCTGATATGGGGTAACGAAGGCAAGGGCCGGGGGCTGAAGTGTGTGGGTGAGAACTCAGGTGGGAGCCATGAAGATCAATTTCAAAGGGCCCGCGGCCAATGCCGCGTTGATGTTTGCGCAGATTTCAGCGGCCTGAAGGCTCCTGCTCCTTCAGATTCGCGCGCCGGAACCTGTTCTCACGCAGACACGGAAGCCCATTGATTTCATGGGTGCTCTTTGGACCGGCTGAAGCCGTGCCCTGTTGCAGGATTCTGATCATGCGCGTTTTCATAAAGCTGAAGGGCCATCGCTGATGCGATGGCCCTCCTCAACCATTCTTCGGTTGTCAGCGTTAGGCGCATTATCGAATCGAAGTCCGTCTCCAAGGTCTATTCACACTACAAGGAAGGCCCCGTCCCTGGGATTGCGTGAAGTCCAGCGTCCCTCTGGATTCCTATTCGCAATGCTGTCTTCCTGATAGTGTGAGCAGGCCCTGCTGCTGTTTCGCAATCGCGGCCCTTGTTCGATTCAACCAAGGAGTGGGCGATGTAATGATGCAATTCGCCCACTCCTTGTCCATGGCGTTCCTACGTTTGCTCGCTCCAAGGCAACTTGGCTTACTGTCCCTCGACCATCCGAACCGCTTTGTGCTCGGAGTGCGGTGCGTTCTTGTCGAGTTTGGGGGTAATCAGCGAGCGGTACTGGACCGACTGCAGCGTGTAGCCCTGAGCCTGTTCGTCAAAGCGTAGCGTGACGTTGGTATCGGTGGGAGCGGGCTCTCCAGCACGGAGAAGCCAGGTGAAGCTGCGGGAGGCGTCAACACTTCGCAGCGTTACCATGCCGCGCCCGGTATCTTCGATGACCGAATAAGCACCGGCAGGGCAAATCTTGCCGGCCACCGTGAAGTTGAATGGAACGTTCACTCTTGATTCCGCTGCCATCGCGGTGTTGGCTGCCAAGGCTACCGCCGCCAGAGCTACCGACGTCAGTGCAAGTTTGCGTAGTATGGATCGCATGGTGTTGTCCTCCCTGTCTTTCTGTAAGGACTTTAGCAATCCGCAAAAATAAAGTTGTTAAGTTCCTATCCAGAATTCGTCAAGAATATCTGGAGATTATTTTCCGGTCTCGGCCCCGGCCACCGCTGCGCGGAGCGGTGTTAAATCGCCGTGAATTTGCTTCGTTGCAGCCGCCCGCTCCGCTTCGCTCAGATTCTTCGCAACTTGTAACGCATGCTCCAGCAGCTCCGCACCTTCGGCGTGAGCCTGGCGCGCAAGCGCATGAAGCGCGGCAGCGCGCAACGCACTCACTGCCTGCTGCCAATGGCACGCTGCCTCATAGTGCATCGCGATCTCGCGTGCAACGACGGCCTCGCGTCCTGCAAATAGCCGGCTTAACCGCTCTGCGATGCGGCGATGGCCTCGGGCCCTTCGAGAGGCCGACTGTCTGCGATACAGCACTTCTCGATAAAGTCCGTGGGTGAAGACATAAAAGGCCGAAGAACTGCCATCGGGAAGCTCATCCTGTCCAACGCGCTGCACAAAATGAATTCGATGCGCGAGGCCGTCGCAGGCATCTTCTGTGTCGCCAGGGTCTTTATCGAGCGCCGCAGCCACGGCCCATGCCGGAAAAGCAATGCTCATCAGGCTGCCGGCCTCGAGCGTGCGCTGCTCCTCATCATTGAGGCGCGCAATCTCAAGCTCGACCATCTGCGCCAGTCCATCCGGTACGTCGGCTTCCATTTCTTCAAAGGCTGCGCATTGCTTCCATCGCGCGGTCCCATCTGTCCCCTCGCGGACCAGATGGCGCTGGGCGATCAGATGTTCCAGCAGGGCAATCACAAAGAGCGGGTTGCCCTCGGAGTGGCGGTGAATGAAATGCGAGAGGCCGGGAGGCAACGTCTCCTGATTTGAATCCAGATCAAGCTCTTGGCGCAGCAATTCGCTGACGGCGATGCGCGTCAGAGGGGCGAGCTCGATCTCCATGCAAAGCCGCCGCATCAGCAGGTCCTGCTTCAGCGCTCTCAACGGATGCTCGACCGGCACATGCTGGCAATTGAAGGTCGCCAGCACCATCAGCTTTGTCGCTGCGCGCCGGCGCGCTAGAGCCGAGATCAGGTGCAGCGTGGAGGGATCGCCCCAGTGCAAGTCCTCTAACACGAGGATCAGGGGGCGTTCGGAGGCCAGCTCTTCGAGAGCCGCGCATAGATCGCCCGGCATGCGGTCGGGAGAGCGGGCACTGTCTGCAACGTGTGAGACATCGCGCCCCAGGGCCGCCAGCCAGGCCGGAGCCATCCGAGCGAGAATCGCGCATGCACGTTCGCCGGCTGGTGAGGAGCAGAGCTGACTGAGCGCCTCCATCACCGGGTAGTACTCTTCCTTGGGTCCGAAGCCTTCTACGCACTGCCCACGCGCCACGATGATCGAGTTCGAGGAACGAAACTGCCGGCAAAAGGCATCCAGCAGCGCGGTCTTGCCGATGCCCGCTTCGCCGGTAAGGAAGACCACCTGGCGCTGACCGTCGGAAACCTGTTTCACCTGGGCGTTGAGAAGAGCAAGCTCCTGGGCCCGATCGACGATGCGTCTTTCGGCGATCTGAGTTTCTTTCCCGTCCGGCGCTTCCGCGATCGAATTCGGGCTTACCGGTACTTCGGGTTGATCGGAAGCACGGCGGGCTCTCGCGTCAGGATTCGAACCGGAACCGGCAGCCAGATCCGGCGCCTCTTGGCCGGTGACCGAGTGGTCCGCAACCTCATGAATCGACGCGACAAAGCGATATCCGCGCTTGGGAACTGTCTGAATGAACCTTGGCTGCCCTGCGTCGTCATCCAGAATTTTGCGCAGGTCAAGCATGTAGGTGCGAAGCACTTGCGGCTGCACGTAGGTTTCCGGCCAGAGGGCGTCCAGCAATTCGTCATGCGTGATCAGGCGGCCGGGATGGTCAATGAGGTAGCGCAGCACCGCGAAAGGTTTCGGAGGCAGATCGATCTGGGCACCCTGGTGCCAGAGGCATTCATTCGACAGATCCAGTGCAAACGATTCGAACTGCTTCATGCCGATCAGCGTTCCTCCAAGAAACCAACTCCGATCTTAATTAGCAATCGGACTTCCATGACCTCATGGGGCGTCCTGCGCCAGTAACCGTATTGATTCGTTGGATTCGGACGCCGTCCTTCAGTTTACGTCCGCCGAATTTGCCCGTTTGCTGTCCGTTCCCGGACACTCGTGTCCCCGCCCGAACAGGCAGCGACGTTGGAGGACGCTTCGTTCACCGAATCATACGCAGAAGCACCGGCCGCCGTTCCGTGGATTGAGTTCGTACAGGTGCCCCAAAATGATGTTCTTAGTTGAGGATTGTGGTTGCCAAAGGATGCAGAGCCGCGGAGTGAGTCAGCTCTTTTGGAAATAGACTGATCTCCCTTGAATCTGTCACCGCTCGGATGAGGCTAAGAACGGTCAGGGCTGGCCGGATGTGCTTCCGGATACAATAACGGGATGCGGTCGAATCAAGCGGCACACCAGTCGGCACACCAGGCGTTCATGCCAGCGCACACCCCGCCCGCAGTCTGGGAGAGCACTGGGGAAAGCGGCGTGGAATGAAGCGTTTCTTCCGCCTGACCCTGTACGTGGCTCCGTACTGGTTCCAGTCGCTGCTGGGGGTGGTGCTGCTGGCTGCGGTGGGCTTGCTTGAGGCGCTGCGATTACTGATTCTGGGACCTATTCTGCGCACCGTTCTCGATCCCTCGGTCAAGAATGAAAGCATTCCGCTCTTTCCCAAGCTGTCTGGCCCGTTTCAATTTGACTTGATGAAGATGGTGCCCCCGCATTTTCACAATGCGTGGGCCGTGGTGGCCTTCGCCCTGATCGCCTCCACAGTGCTGAAAGGCATCTGCGACTATTGCGGAACGTACCTGGTGAACTACGCCGGCTACGGCATGATAACCGACCTGCGCAATCACCTTTATGAAACCATCATGAAGAGCTCGTCGAGCTTCTTCCACAAGCACGCCACGGGGACGATTCTTTCCACGCTTATTAACGACGTGGAACGCGTGCAGACGGCAGTTTCCGCGGTTCTGGGCGAATTCCTGCAGCAGGCTTTCACCTTCCTGTTTACGATTGCCGCCGTGATCGCGCTAGGCGGCCGGTTGAGCTGGGTGCTTTTGCTGTTTGTGCCGGTGGTGGTTACCTCGGCGCGCAAGATCGGGCGGTCAGTGCGTGTGCGGACGCGGACGGGGCAGGATCGCATCGCGGAGATTCAAAATATCCTCCACGAGACGATCACCGGCAATCGCATCGTGAAGGCGTTTTCAACCGAAGTTTGGGAGATTCTCCGCTTCCGCAAGGCGGCGCGACGGCTGTTTCGCGCCAATCTGCGTTCGGTGCGGGTGCAGTCGATCAGTTCGCCCTTGATGGATGTGATCGGCTCGGTGGCAATCGCGCTGCTGCTCTTCGTCGGGCGTAATGAGATCAAGGCCGGCCGGATGGATATGGGGACTTTCGTGGTCTTCATCATCGCGCTCTTCAAGCTGTACGATCCGGTCCGCAAGTTCGCGTTTTTCTACAACAGCTTCCAGCAGGCTATGGGCGCGTCGGTTTCGATCTTCAATTTCCTCGACATTGAGGATGATGTGCGGGAGCGAGCCCGCGCCCACGCTCTCAAAGCATTCCACGACAAGATTGCATTCGAGAATGTGGGCTTCGCGTATTCAACGGACGAAGGCGAGTTGCAGATTTTGCATGAGATCAACCTGGAAGTTCGCCGCGGCGAAATGCTGGCGCTCGTCGGACCGAGCGGAGCGGGGAAGAGCACGCTGGTGAATCTGATTCCGCGCTTTTACGACGTGAGCAGCGGACGCATCCTCATCGATGGCCATGATGTGCGTTCGCTGACGCTCGACTCCTTGCGCAAGCAGATCGCACAGGTCACACAGGAGACGATTCTCTTCAACGACACGGTGCATAACAACATCGCCTACGGCCAGCCGGACAAGCCGCGCGATCAAGTGGAGCAGGCCGCGAAACATGCGCTGGCGCACGACTTCATTTTGCGCATGCCGCAGGGATACGACACCATCATCGGCGAAAAAGGCTTCCGGCTGTCGGGAGGCGAGAAGCAGCGCATCGCCATCGCCCGCGCCATTCTCAAGAATGCGCCGATTCTCATTTTGGACGAGGCCACTTCTGCGCTCGACAACGAGAGTGAGTCTCTGGTGCAGGCCGCGCTCAGCAACCTGATGCAGGGACGAACTTCGCTGGTCATCGCGCATCGACTTTCGACGGTCCGCCGCGCCACGCGCACCGTGGTGCTTGAAGATGGCCGCATTACCGCGATCGGCTCGCATGACGAAT
>Ga0302316_10002975_pt1 | contig 11836 bp, 8 predicted proteins | sample III_Palsa_N3_2_FD_200456 | JGI IMG/M metagenome (GOLD analysis project Ga0302316, IMG submission 200456) | Peat permafrost microbial communities from Stordalen Mire near Abisko, Sweden - III_Palsa_N3_2 | ecosystem: Environmental > Terrestrial > Soil > Palsa > Peat permafrost | place: Sweden... | reverse complement strand
CTCGGTTTGGCACATTTATTTACGCAACCCAACAGTTTTGTAAATGAAAGCCTTAGCGCTGTGCTTACTACTCTTTTACAAAATTCAAGGATCAATTTTAAAGAAGAAGCGAATAACATCTTGCTATTTAGAATCACCTATGGCCGGATTACTGGTAAGGTGGTTGATGAAACTGGCGCACCGCTACCCGGCGCTTCGGTGGCGTTGGCTGGCACCAGCTATGGTACAATAACCGATTCACAGGGTAATTTTGTGCTGTCAGCCCCCGAGGGCACTTATACGGTTGCCATATCATTTGTAGGCTTTAAGAAGATGGAGTTCCCGAATATGAAGATCACTTCAAAGCCTTCTGTACTGAACGTGAATATGGCGGGAGCAGGCCAGCTGAAGGAAGTTACTGTAACTTATGGTAAACAGCGCCAGCGCGATATTACAGGTTCACTGGCTGTAGTATCAGGCACCGACTTGCTGGATAAACCTGATAACCAGTTTGCGCAGGAGCTACAGGGAAAAGTTGCAGGTGTTCAAGTTACCCAGAACAATGGCGCGCCAGGCAGGGGTTTTCAGTTTAAAATCCGAGGTGCTACATCATTTTCGTTGAGCAACCAGCCGTTGTTTGTAATTGACGGTTTGCCGATAACAGGGGATATCAATGATATTAATCCTGACGAGATCGAATCATTTACAATTTTGAAAGATGCTGCCGCAACCGCTTTATATGGTTCACGTGCATCAAATGGTGTGGTGCTAATCACTACTAAGCATGCTAAACCTGGTGATGCTAAAATTACTTTTGATGCTTATTATGGCGTACAGGGAATACCACAACAGCACCGTTACCAGTTAATGGATGCACAGCAATGGGCCCAGTTTGAAAATGAGTACTATCAGGATAAGCTCGCCGATGAGCCTGGCACCAACCCAACCCTTAATCCTGTTTATGCTAACCCAAGCCGCTATGGCGTTGGCACTAACTGGTTTGATGTGGTTACGCGCCGGGCGCCAACTGAATCATATAACCTTAACGTATCATCAGCTACAGATAATTCTCAGTCAACAGTTATTGCGGGTTACATGAACCAGCAAGGCGTTATTGTAAATACCGGCGAAGAGCAATTTTCCCTGCGCTTAAACAATGATTATTTGTTCGATAATAAAAAGATCAAGATCGGTTTTAACATAGCTCCAAGCTATCATATCGATCACAATAACCGCATTGCTACTGAAGGTGTAAATGATATTATTGAAAAAGTATCAGAAGCAAGTCCGCTGATTTCGCCTTACGCTCCTGGTGGTGGTTATACTTACAGTGCAGCAAGCCCGGGTCAGGTAGCTAACATCAACCCGCTGGCACAGCTAATGGAAACGATTGATGATTACCATACTACACGTATTTTGGGCAATGGCTATCTGAATTACAACATTTGGGATGGCCTTACCCTGAAACTGAACGCAGGTGTTGATGTAGAAGATGTAACACACAATAACTTTGTACCTTCAACCATTACCACTAACCTGATAGCTACCGGTACGAGCGCATATAACAACGGTTATTCTTATACATCAGAAGCGTACCTTGATTACAATAAGACCATTGCACATGATCATCACATAGATATAATAGCAGGTTATTCCATACAAAAGTATACAGCGGAAAGCAACAGTATCGCAGCGAATACCTTTGCCAGCGACGCTATACCCTACCTTGATCAGGCGTCGGCTGTAACTACAGGCGTAAGCGATGCAACAGGTTATACAATGCTGTCGACCATCGCCCGAATTGATTATAACTACAAGGAAAAATATATCCTCCAGTTATCAGCCCGTGATGACGGTTCATCACGTTTTGGTACGGACAACAAATACGGCTTTTTTCCCACTGCATCCGCCGGCTGGGTAGCGAGCGATGAAGACTTCCTGAAAGATGTAAAGCAGATTAGCTTTTTAAAATTAAGAGCTAGTTTCGGCCTTACAGGTAATAACTTTTTCAGTAGTAATTATCCGTCCATATCACAAATAGGCAGTGGCACGGCTTATAACTATACGTTTAACAATGTGTTGCAGCAGGGCGAGATCAATAGTACGCTGGGCAATGGTCAACTGCGATGGGAACGCAATAAACAACTGGATATTGGCCTTGATATCTCTATCTTGAATAACAGGATCAACTTTACGTATGATTACTATCGTAAACTTACCGATGGTTTGATACAGGCAATGCCGGTACCTTACAATTCAGGTTTTACATCCATAGTTTACAATACCGGAGCTATCAAATTCTGGGGTAATGAGTTTACACTAAATACCACTAATCTTACCGGTGCGCTAAAATGGACAAGTAATTTTAACATCTCATTTAATCGAAATCTGGTTACCAGTCTGGTGTCACCTGGTTATATTGTTCGTAACAATACCATTTCTTCGGACTATGACCGTACTGAAGTAGGCCATCCACTGGGTATGTTTTATGGGTTTGTTTTTGAAGGATTGTATAAAGATGCCGCTGATGTCGCCAACTCGCCAAAAGAAACACTGGCAACAGCTGCTCCGGGAACCATCAAATTTAAGGATGTTAACGGCGACGGTGTGATAAATAATAACGATCGTACCTTCATTGGTAACCCAAACCCGAAGTTTGAGTACGGTTTTACCAACAATTTCACTTATAAACACTTCGACCTGAATATTACCATGTCGGGTACCTATGGTAACCAGATACTGAATGCCGATAAGTGGGCATACCTAACTAATCTGGACGGTGCCCGCGGTGGTTTGCTAGCAGCGGTGGCTGATCGCTGGCGTTCAGAAGCCGATCCGGGTGCAGGTATTTATCCGCGTACCGAAACCGGCACAACCTCACTCGGCCGTGATGTGGAATCGCAATGGGTTGAAAACGGGTCCTACCTCGCGGTAAAGAATATCAATCTGGGTTATACCCTGCCGCTTAAAGGCAATACAACATTGCGCAATGTGCGTATTTCTGTATCGATGGATAATATCATCTTCATTACCAAATATTCAGGCCTTAATCCTGAGGTAAGCCTTAACGGGTTAAACGGTTATGGCGAAGGTATTGATGAAAACTCATACCCTATATACAGAACCGCGTCAGTAGGTGTTTCAGCAAGTTTTAAATAACATAAAATTCAAATCAGATGAAAAAAATACAATATATAGCTATAGTGTTTGTGCTGATGATCGCCGCATCATGTAAAAAGACTTTTTTGGATACAGCACCACCAGATCAGGTATCCGAAGCCAGCTTTTATCAAACCACTACCCAGTTCAGGCAGGCTTTGGCATCAACATATGTTACGCTCCGCGCTGTTTTTAACGAGGATTTTTATATGACGGAGATGCGCTCGGACAATACCGATTATGACTATTACCCTGTAAATGTTGGTACCGCATATTTGGCGCGTTATCAATTACACGACTGGAACGATGATGCGAATAATTCTTATTTGGACGACGAATACCGGTATTTTTATGTGGGCATAGCAAGGTGTAACACGATACTGGATCATCTGCAGGATCCCAACCAGGTTGATGCAACCGATAAAAGTGAGATACAGGGTGAAGCCGAATTTTTACGTGCGCTTTATTACTTCCGCGCGGTGAGGTATTTTGGCGGCGTCCCGCTTTCACTTCATGAGGTAACCACTTCTGCCGAAGCTTATATCCCACGTGCTTCTGCTGATGATGTGTACAAGCAGATCATTGCTGATGCTACCGATGCCATAGCTAAATTGCCTACGGTAACCTTTACCAAAGGTGCACAAACCGGTGCTGCAACTAAAGGCGCGGCAGCTATGCTGCTGGCTGATGTGTACATGACGCAGAAAAACTATGCCGCAGCCGAAACCTTACTGAAAACACTTTCAGCTATGGGCTATTCGTTGCTGCCAACTTATGCCGCGGTGTTTTCAACCGCTAATAAAAACAGCGTGGAGTCGATTTTTGAAGTTCAGTATACCGCAGGGGCTACTGGTAGCCAGCAAAGTAACTTCATATACCTGTTTTTGCCACGTACTACCAGCACCGCGCTTATTACCAGCAACCTGGGAACCAACAACACCAGCACCGGTGGCTGGAACGTGCCTACACAAGACCTGATCAATGCCTATGAATCGGGCGATACACGTTTGGATGCTTCTATAGGCGTAGTCGAGGGAACTTATGATGCCAGCGATAACATGACCATATCTGCTTACAAAAGCATCGTTAATTACACACCGGCTCCGGGCAAGGTAGGCCGTCCTTTTGATAAAAAGGTGCTCAACCCGGTAACCATAGCCAACAACACCGATGACGATTGGCCAATTTATCGCTATGCTGATGCCTTGCTGCTGTTAGCCGAAGCACAGAATGAACAAGGTGAAACAGGAAGTGCATTAGCTAACCTTAATATTGTGCGCCAGCGTGCTTTTGGTAATGCCTCGCACAGCATTACCGCAACAGACCAGGTTACATTACGTGCCTATATTGCGCATGAGAGGCGTGTTGAGCTGGCATTTGAAAACCACCGCTGGTTTGACCTGATACGTACAGGAACTGCAATACCCGTGATGACCGCCTTTGCAACGCAGATTAAGCTTATTCATACTTACCTGACAGCAAGCAGCTATGATGTGGAACCATACAGGTTAATTTATCCTATCCCGTTCTCGCAAACAAGCCTGAACCCGCAGATAAAAGAAAACCCGGGTTACACCTTCTAATCTAATTGATTTATTCACAGTAGCGGTGCATGCTTTTTGCATGCACCGCTTAATTCCTGCATTATGAAATATTTAAAATTCCTGTTGGTATTGCTGCTCCTATCGCCAGCGGCATTCGCCCAAATGCCCCAATATGTTGTTGTGATCAGTATTGACGGCCTCAGGCCTGAGTTTTATAAAGACCCATCATGGGGCGCTGTTAATTTACGGCAGTTAGCTGAGAATGGCACGTATGCCGATGGCGTTAGGGGGGATATGCCTACGGTAACTTATCCGTCGCACACCACCATTATCACCGGTAAATTTCCGGCTAAACATGGCATTTATTACAACACCCCATTTGAAACCAAGGCGCAAATAGGCGAATTAGGTTATACTGATTCGCGCAGGATAAAAACCGAAACTATTTGGGATGCAGCGCATAAAAAAGGATTGAAAACGGCATCTGTACTTTGGCCGGTATCTGTTAATCAACCATCCATAGATTATAACATGCCCGATGCACCGAGGAATACCAAACTAGCCGATCCACTACAACCATTCCGCCAGTATTCAAAACCTGCCGGCTTGTTTGAGGAAATGGAGAAAAATGCCACTGGCAAATTATACAACCACGATCTGGACGGCCATTTAAGCACCGACGATAACCTGGCACGCATGGCATCGTACATGATCGAAACTTATAAACCAAATTTGATCACCATTCACCTGGTATGTGTGGACCACTATTCGCACATGGAAGGCAGGTTAGGGCTTGACGTTAGAAAGGCCGTTGAGGGTATTGACCATAACATCGGTCGCATTATAGAGGCGACTGTACGGGCCGGAACAACTGATAGTACCGCATTCATCATTGTAGGTGACCATGGGTTTGTGAACATCACCACACAGCTTGCGCCTAATGTTGAACTTGCAAAAGCAGGCCTGGTAGGCAAAAACCTGCAAGAAGATAGTTGGAAGGCCCAGTTCTTTCAGCAGGGTGGTTCAACCTTCTTGTATCTGAAAGATAAGAATGATCAAAAAGCACTTAAGCAAGTAAGAGAAATAGTAAACAACCTGCCGGTAGGTGTAAAAGCGCTGTTTAGAATAATCGAAAGGCCGGAGCTTGACAAATTCGGTGTCGACCCAAATGTGCCTTTTGCATTGGCGGCTATACCGGGCGTATCATTCACTAATGTTACCCAAGGTGATATTGTACGTGCAGGCAGCGGTGGCACGCATGGACACTTCCCTGATTTCCCCGAAATTGAGACCGGCTTTGTAGCTTTCGGCTGCGGGTTAGCCAAACAAAAAATCATCCACCAAATGGGTTTGGAAAATATCGCCCCGCTTATTAATGCATTGCTGCAACTGGATATGAAGGACATGGATGGTGCCTTATATCCGGGACTTTTGGCCCCGCAAAAATAAAATCGATCAATAAATTACCTTATGAAACAGTTTATCATACAATTAAAATTCTGGCGCGTTGTATCAATGATTGCCATACCGCTTTTTATTTCAGGCAACGCGTCCGCCGATGTTATTCCTGTCGATACTATACTGAATACGCCCGGACAACCCGCGGTAACAAAGCCGGGCGATTTTTCCATTGCTGTAATACCTGATTCGCAATATTACCTGGCCCAGGCACAATTAGGCGGAACATTTGATATGTTCAAAGCGCAAATTGATTGGATCAAGCAAAATCAGGTTAAAAAGAATATAGCATACGTAGCCCATTTAGGCGATATTACGGAGCACGGTGATAACCCGGTAACAGCCCGGTCGGAATGGTATCTGGCTCAAAAGGCGCTTTACGGGCTTGAAAATCCGGTAAGCATACCCTACGGTTTAGCCGTAGGAAACCACGATGAATTTCCAAATCAATATCCCGTAACCGGCACCACACATTTTTACAATAAATATTTCGGTGTCCCGCATTTTGAAGGTCGCCCATACTATGGTGGTCATTACGGCAATAACAACAATAATCATTACGATCTGTTTAGCGCCGGAGGGCTCAATTTTATTGTGCTTTTCCTGGAGTTTGACGGGCATAACGAAGAGCAGAAAGACGTTTACAATTGGGCAAATGAGATTTTGAGAAAATATGCAGCCCGCAAAGCAATCGTAGTCAGCCATTCCATCTTGTTTTATAATCCGGTTAAAGACAGCAATACTCCGGAGGCACCGTTTAATGCGGAAGGTAAAGCAATTTATCAAAGCTTGAAAGAAAATCCTAACCTATTTATGATGATTTGCGGACACGTTGGCGATAATGGTGAAGGATACCGTGAAGATACCTGGAACGGACACACAGTACGTACGTTCCTATCCGATTATCAGAGCAGGCCGAACGGAGGACACGGAATGATGCGGCTATATACTTTTTCGGTAAAATCGAACACAATTAGCGTCCGGACATTCTCACCTTATACAAATGAGGAGGAAACAGATGCCGACAGCCAATTCAGCGTTCCGTTATTCTGACTTTACGTCTAAATTGCGTATATTTCAAGGGTTACAAGCTGAAACTTGTAACCCTTTTTATGAATTAACGTATCTACCATTTCGCTAACCAGTGAATTGAGCAGCCCAGCTTAAGCAGATATTATGCGTTATAGCTTATGATTACTTAACCCTTGTCCATTCCATTGTTTGGCCAAATAACGATATGCCGTAAAACCCACGCATTTCTAAATTATTATCAGCCTTCAATCTCATCTTTAAACTATAAGTCCGGCCGCTTCGGGCATCATACAAATGTCCGTCAGCATATGCTCCGTCATCATAGATAAGGCCAGATATGATGATCAGATTTAACCGTGTCCTGGCATGCAAGGCCACATCCGGATTTTTCGTATCCTTTAAAGGTGTTTTGCCATCGGCTTCAAACATTTCGGCACCCAAAACCAATTTTCCTGAATATTTATTACCGGATTTGAAAATTTCAATTTTTGCATCCTTTTTTTCACTAAGCCATATGCCAAGTACTTTATCGCCGCTTGTAGTTTGGGCAATAGATGAGGAAACGATAAGCATGAGGGTAACAATTGAAAAAAATATCTTTTTCATGAACGTGTTTATTTATATAGAATGAATACTATTACTTTTTTGATCTCATCACCCCGCCATTTCCTTCGCGCCTGCTTTACTTAACTGCTTTAACATAAATCCCGGGGCGATACGGCTCATAAAGAACAATATACGGGCGATACCCGGATATATTTCATGTTTATCCTTTGCCATACCTTTAAGCGCTGTATCCACTAATTCAACAGGGTCCATTTGCTTTACATTATATCCATCCAGGTTACGAAATTCATCGTTTAAAGGCGTTTTAGCTGCAGGAGCAATTAATTCAAATACTTTTATTGTAGTATTTTTCAGTTGCACGCGGAGCGATTTGGTGTACGACCGTAAACCGGATTTTGTAGCGCCATAAATTGGTGCTATTGGAAACGGAACCAGGGCGAGACCCGATGTTACATTTAATATCGCAGCGGATTTCATCTGTTTTAAGTGTGGAAGGAAAGCCTGCACCATACGGATAGGACCCATCAGGTTGGTTTCCACTTCGCTGGTAATATCAGAAAGGCCTATCGAGGCGTCGTGCAGGCTTATCTTACGCATTTGACCGGCGTTATTAATTAGTATATTGAGTTCAGGAAACCGCACTATGATCTTTTTATAAAGTTCAGCTATTTCTTCTGGCTTGCTTACATCACTTTGGAAAGTATGTAATCCAGGCAAGTTCTTCTTAGCCGATGCCAGTTTAACGGGGTCCCTGCCGGTTACGATCACGGTGTTTTGTAATTCCAGCAGCCTTTTAGCAAATTCTAATCCGAAGCCACTTGTTCCCCCGGTTATTAATATAGTGTTATTTTTAAGTTCCATTTTTTTCATTTTGATAATTACACAAAAGTAAGCTGGCTCCATATGCCTTGTTTATGCAATTCAATCCATTGTTTATCAGATTCAAATAAGGCCTATAATTAAGAAGAACGAAAGCGTACATTTGATAGATAATCATAAGAAACAAGATTATTTAATTCAATTAAACAACTGACAAATGAAAGCATTAACCATTGATGACTTTTATAAAGACACCGCCAAGGCAACGCAGGAAAATGTAGACTCCCTATTACCTCCCGGTATAAAAAAGGAAATAGGCCATTTTAATGTATTCAGCGTTGCTGATCTTGCTACCAGGTACAAAGCAGATCCGCGTACTATGGTGTACAATCAGCGGGAGTACTATAAGGTTAGCCTGATCAGGGGGAAGAGCATTGTCGAATATGCCGATAAGGTAATTGAAGTAGAAAAGTACGCGTTGTTGTTCGCTACGCCCAAAATCCCTTACCGTTGGGTACCCCAGGATGACGACCAGAAAGGTTATTTCTGTGTCTTCACCAGTGATTTCCTTTTGCCTTCGAAAAGTGGTATGGTACTGGATGAACTTCCTTTATTTCGACCTGGGGCGTGCCCTGTCTTCCAAATCTCAGAATTGCAGGCAGATAATATGGTTTTGATTTACAAGAAGATGCAGGAAGAAATGGCTTCAATGTACTTATATAAATATGACCTGATCAGAAATTTTCTGATGGAACTGATCCATTATGGACAAAAGCTTGAGCCATTAACAACCTATAACTATACCCATAACGCATCAGCCAGAATTTCCTCCTTGTTCATAGAATTACTGGAAAGGCAGTTCCCAATTGCTTCTCAAGAACAAAAAATTAGCCTGAGAACTGCTAAAGACTATGCCGACCGGCTTTCGGTACACAGTAACCACCTGAATAAAGTACTAAAAGAAAACACTGGGAAAACAACGACTGAACATATCGCTAACCGGGTCATTCAGGAAGCTAAAATCTTGTTAAAACAAACAGACTGGAATATTTCGGAAATTGCTTACAGCCTCGGTTTTGAGCAATTGTCTCATTTTTCCAGTTTCTTCAAAAAACAAACCCATTTATCACCTATTGAAATCAGGACTGAAGCGATTGGAGTTTAATAAACAATAAATGAATAACGTTAACTTCAGGTAGCGTCTATAAATAATTCCAGTTTCCTCAGCACTCTTGATAATTTGAGTTAGCCCATAAAATCAAGCACTGCTGTTAGCGTTGTCTTAAAAAATGAATAACCATTCCAAAGTGTTTGCCGTCCAGGCAAGCCCTTGTTTTTAAATCCCTGATATCCATTTCCAGCCTGTTATAAAGGAAGTTCGGTATCTCTGTTAGGCTTAAACCGTTAACCAGTAAGACATAATCCTGACTTTATTGACAGAAACTGTTAATTTGCAGTCGCATACCCTATTAACTTTATATGACTATAAAATACCTGATATTAGGTTTTGCCACCGTTTTATGTAATTTGGCAAATGCCCAGCAGACAGCGATCCGCAATAACTATAAGGACGAAAGCGGTTTACCGCGTTTAAAAATTGAACATAAAATGATATATACACCGGGGAATAACTGGTTGTATAATCACCACGCTGCAATTATTGAATTTAAGGGAAAACTAATTGCTACATGGTCAAACGGACTGATTGATGAAGATTCGCCGGGCCAGCGGGTTGTTTTTTCTGTATCAGACGATTTTGAACATTGGTCGTCGCCGGGTATAATAGCCGAACCATCGAAAGCGGTGAACGGGATACAAAAAGTGCTCACCGCAGCGGGTCTGTACCAGTATAAGGGTACGCTTGTAGCGTATTATGGCGAGTATGAAAAAGACAGGACGCATACGCATTTATGGGCTAAAACAAGCACCGATGGCGAGCATTGGAGCAACCCCATTGATATGCGCATTCCTTTAATACCTAACCACGGACCCGAAACAATAGCGAACGGCAGGCTTATCATCAGTGGTAATTTTAGCTTTCCTTACACTGATGACCATACGGGCCTTTCAGGCTGGAAAATGACCAGTTTTTACCCTGCCTCGTTGTATCAGCAGGATAACTCCTCAACCTTTTATAAGCCGGCAGAAAAACTGGGTTTGCCGCCGCTTTGCGAGGGTTCATTTTTTCAGACCGATGATGGCATTATTCACATGCTGCTACGGGTAACAGGTAAGGGATGGAAAGGTAAACTGTGGCTTACCGAAAGTCGGGATAATGGCTCATCGTGGTCAAAACCAAGTGAAACCGCATTTACTGATAATGACAGTAAATTCCATTTTGGTCGCCTGCCCGATAAGCGCTACTACTATGTAGGGATACCCGATACGCTGCACCATTATGACCGCAATCCACTAGTGCTGGCAATTTCAGCAAATGGCATATCCTTTAATAAGCAATATATTATTGCCGATGAACTATATCAGTTAAAAACTAAAGGCCTATACAAGGGAGGCCAGTATGGCTACCCGCATACTATGATATGGAACGATTATATGTATGTGATCATCTCCCGGCAAAAGGAAGCTATTGAAGTGATCCGCTTTAAACTTGATCAACTGAAGGGTTTTTAATGAGAATATAATTAATATAAAAAAGGCTATGTTTTTTTTGTGCTAATTAAATAAAACGGGCTGGTTTTGTATTAATTTAACTATGTTTTCTTCCATGCGGGTGTACCAGCTACACTTTGAAAAATACAACTTGTTGTAAAAAAAATGATACAAGTGTTGATAATACAATAAAAAAAATCATTAATATTGATTTAATATTCTGTAGTAAATTAGTTAACAATCCAATGTCCGGGTGTAATTCTTATAGCGATGATGAATTAGTTATCCTCCTTAGACAAGGTGATTTGAATGCTTTTACAGCTATTCATAAGCGGTACTATGGCGTTTTATATAACCATGCTTATAAACGATTGGCAGATAGGGAAGAAGTTAAGGATATTTTACAAGAGCTTTTTACTTGTATCTGGAACAATAAAGAAGTCATTAATTTAAACGTTAACCTGCAGGCTTATTTATATACCGCTGTCAGGAATAAGATATTGAACGTTTATAAACATCAAAAAATAAGATCAGACTACGCGGCATCGTTAGAAAGTTTTTTGGTAAACAATGAGCCTACTCCCGATGAAAGCTTACGTTTAAAAGAATTGATTGCTCTTGTAGATGCTGAAGTTAAATCGTTACCCGAAAAAATGAGGCTTATATTT
>Ga0302316_10002967_pt1 | contig 11863 bp, 12 predicted proteins | sample III_Palsa_N3_2_FD_200456 | JGI IMG/M metagenome (GOLD analysis project Ga0302316, IMG submission 200456) | Peat permafrost microbial communities from Stordalen Mire near Abisko, Sweden - III_Palsa_N3_2 | ecosystem: Environmental > Terrestrial > Soil > Palsa > Peat permafrost | place: Sweden... | reverse complement strand
AGGGACTGCCGATGCCCGGCGGCATTGCGCCCGGCACGCCGATGTCCGATGTCACCAAAACCGGCGACAGCTTCCAGACCAATGAAAAGGTCGACAACGTACTGGTATCCCGCGACGGCTTCTGCGACGCCGGCACGGTCATCTACGCGCACGGTCATGACCTGAAGGATCCGCTGCTATCGCCGGTCTACGGCGACATGCAAGGATTTCCTCCGGCGATTTTGACGACAGGCACCCGCGACCTCCTGCTGAGCAATACGGTGAGGGTGCACCGCAAGTTGCTTCGGGCCGGCGTGGAAGCCCAACTTGAGGTGTTCGAAGGCCAGTCGCATGCCCAGTATCAGTTTGACGATCAGTTGCCCGAGACGAGGGAAGCGTTCGAGGAAATCGGAGCCTTTTTCGGCAAGCATCTGGGCCACTGAATCCAGCCGGCGCGCGTCACAGCTGACTGGAATAGGTTTGGTCGAGCAAGCCATCAGCGATTGAGCAGGTTGTTTCCACCGAAGTTCTGCGTGGTGCTCGTTTCTTCCAGCTCCACGCCGTCGAGTCCCTGCGAGAGGGTATGCGCATCCCCCCCCTGCGCCAACTTGATGCGCAGTCGCACTTCGTTGGAGCTGTCGGCGTAGCGCAACGCATCCTCGTAGGAGATCTCGCCGGCGTGATACAGCTCGACCAGTGACTGGTCGAACGTTTTCATGCCGAGAAGGGTCGACTCCTTCATCACTTCCTTGAGCTTGTGCAGATCGCCCTGACGGATGTAATCCTGCACGAGCGGCGTGCCGAGCAACACTTCTACCGCGACGCGACGCGCCTTGCCATCCGGCGTCGGAATCAGCATCTGCGCCACGATGCCTTTGAGGTTCAGCGACAGATCCATCAGCAGCTGTTCGCGCCGGTCCTCGGTGAAGAAGTGCAGGATGCGGTCCATCGCCTGGTTGGCGTTATTGGCGTGCAGCGTGCACAGGCAGAGATGGCCCGTCTCGGAAAAGTTGATCGCGTGTTCCATCGTCTCGCGCGTGCGCACCTCACCGATCATGATCACATCGGGCGCCTGGCGCAGCGTGTTCTTCAGCGCGTTTTCCCAGCTGTCGGTATCGATGCCGAGCTCGCGCTGCGTGATGATGCAGCCCTCGTGCTTGTGCACGTACTCAATCGGATCCTCGATGGTGATGATGTGACCGGTCGAGTTCTGGTTGCGGTAGCCGATCATCGACGCCAGCGAGGTCGACTTACCGCTGCCGGTAGCACCGACGAAGATGATGATGCCGCGCTTGGTCATCGCCAGCTGCTTGATCACCGGCGGCAGCGTCAGCTCTTCCGGCGTGGGGATCTTCGACTCGATCCGGCGCAGCACCATGCCGACGCAGTTGCGCTGGTAGAAGCAGGACACGCGGAAGCGCCCCACGCCCTGAGCCGAAATCGCGAACTGGCACTCGTGGGTTTTCTCGAACTCCTCGCGCTGTCCCGGCGTCATCACGTTGAGCACCATGTCGCGCGCCTGCTGCACGCTGAGCGGACTCTGGGTGATCGGCACGATCCGGCCCTGCACTTTCATCGACGGCGCCACACCTGCCGTGATGAACAGATCGGATGCCTTCTTGTGCACCATCAACTTCAGGAACGAGGTGAAATCAAAATCGCTCATGGCGACGCTCCGCGAAAACAGTAAGTGCAACTAGGGAACGGTGAACAAACTAGGGGATCAAGGCAAGATGCTGTCAGTGCCTGAGTCCGCCTTTGCTTATTTGAAGGTGTCCTTGTTCTTCGCATACGTCGAGGCTTCCTGGCGCGACACCAGGCCGCGCTTGACCAGATCCTGCAAGCACTGATCCAACGTCTGCATGCCGAACTGCTGGCCGGTCTGGATCGACGAATACATCTGCGCCACCTTGTCCTCGCGAATCAGGTTACGGATCGCCGGGATACCGACCATGATCTCGTGCGCCGCGATGCGGCCGCCGCCGACCTTCTTCAGCAGCGACTGCGATACCACCGCGCGCAGCGACTCGGACAGCATCGAGCGCACCATCGGCTTTTCGCCGGCGGGGAACACGTCGATGATGCGGTCGATGGTCTTGGCCGCCGAGCTGGTATGCACGGTGCCGAACACCAGATGGCCGGTTTCCGCGGCGGTCAGCGCCAGGCGAATGGTTTCCAGATCGCGCAGCTCGCCAACCAGAATGTAATCGGGATCCTCGCGCAGCGCCGAACGCAGCGCTTCGTTGAAGCCCAGCGTGTCGCGATGCACTTCGCGCTGATTGACCAGGCACTTCTGCGAGGTGTGCACGAATTCGATCGGGTCTTCGACCGTCAGCATGTGGCCGTATTCGTTCTTGTTGATGTGGTCGACCATCGCCGCCAGCGTGGTCGACTTGCCCGAGCCGGTCGGGCCGGTCACCAGGATCAGACCCTGCGGCTGCTCGATCAGCTGCTTGAAGACCGGCGGGCAGCCGAGGTCTTCCAGCGTGAGCACTTCCGACGGAATGGTACGGAACACCGCACCGGCGCCACGGTTCTGGTTGAACGCGTTGACGCGGAAACGTGCGAGGCCCGGAATCTCGAACGAGAAGTCGGTTTCGTAGAATTCTTCGTAATCGCGGCGCTGCTTGTCCGACATGATGTCGTACACCAGCGAATGCACCTGCTTGTGCTCCAGCGCGGGAATATTGATACGGCGCACGTCGCCGTCGACGCGGATCATCGGCGGCAGTCCCGCAGAAAGGTGCAAATCCGAGGCCTTGTTCTTTACCGAGAAGGCAAGCAGTTCGGCAATGTCCATCTATGTGTTCCCCTGAACCAATCGTCTGGATGACTTGAATTTTATGGCGCGACGTGGGCGCGGCATCGCGGATGACGATGATGTTCGCACGGATGAGCGGCCGTCGCGCATGCTGCGCGCGCCGCCTGTCTATGAACGAAGAACCCCGGATCCCCTTGCAGCTCGTTCGATACTACTCGCGCAACAGGCTGTACGGCCAGTCTTTTTCCGCGCCAGCAAGGAGAATAAGCAGTCACCCTTTGCAGGATTTTCGCAAAATGGCAGCGATAGCTGCCGACTCGTCGAAGCCAACCTGTGAAAGCGGCTCCGTCGCGGTCGCCGTCGGTCACAGGGAAGCCTCGCCAGAGGCCCACCTCCGGTAAGGTAGCGGCCTGGACAAGTGAGCTTTGAGGAAACCTGCATGGCACGACTAGCCTTTATCGGCGGCGGCAATATGGCGCGCAGCCTGATCGGCGGCCTGCTGAAAACCGGCATGCCCGCCGCCGCTATCAGCGTGGCCGAGCCCCTGGCCGAAGCGCGTCACGCGCTGGGCCGTGAATTCGCCGTCGCCTGCTACGCCGACAACCGCCTCGCCGTCGCCGAGGCCGAAATCATCGTGCTGGCGGTGAAGCCGCAGATCATGCCGGCCATCCACACCGAGCTGCGCGACACCTTTCAGCGCAACCGCCCGCTGCTGATCTCGATCGCGGCCGGCGTACGGCTGGATCAGCTGGAGCGCTGGTTTGGGGCGCACCTGCCGATCGTGCGCTGCATGCCGAACACGCCGGCCCTGATCGGCGCCGGCGCCACCGGCCTGTGCGCCAACCAAAGGGTCAGCCCGGCGCAGAAAGCGCAGGCCCAGCACATTCTCGACGCCGCCGGCCTCACCCGCTGGATCGACGATGAAACGCTGATGGACACGGTTACTGCACTGTCCGGCTCCGGTCCCGCATATTTTTTCATGCTGGTCGAAGCGCTCGAAGCCGCCGCCGTGGCGCAAGGCCTGCCGCGGGACACCGCCCGCGCACTGGCGGCGCAAACCTGCCTCGGCGCTGGCCGCATGCTGGTCGAGGGCGGCGAAGACCCCGGCCTGCTGCGCCAGCGCGTCACCTCACCCAACGGCACGACCCAGGCGGCGCTGGAAAGCTTCGCTGCCGATGAACTGCCGCGCGTTGTCGCGCGCGCCGTCGCCGCTGCCACCCAGCGCGGCACTGAACTCGCCGCCAGTCTGGACACCATCTCGTGAGCTATCTGCTGAACGCCGTTTCCCTGCTGATCGAACTGGCCTTCGATGCCGTCATCACCCTGCTCGTCGTGCGCTTGCTCGCCGAAGCCTGCCGCGCTGATTTCAACAATCCGCTGAGCCAGTTCGTCTACCGCTACACCAACCCGGTACTGGCACCGGTGCGCCGCGTCATCCCCAACTGGCGCCGCATCAACCTCGCCGCGCTGCTGCTCGCGTGGCTGGCCATGCTGCTGAAGCGGCTCGTACTATTTCTGGTCATCGGCGTCATGCCGCACGCGCTTGGCCTGGTGCTGCTGGCTTTCGCCGAGCTGCTCGATTTTCTGCTGCTGTTCTATCTGGTGCTGATCTTCGCCTGGTCGCTGATGAGCATGCTGGCCGTGGACCGGCGCCAGCCGCTACTGCGGCTGGCCGGCGCCATCGTCGAGCCGCTGCTGCAGCCGCTGCGCGGCAAGCTAACGGCAGGGAATATTGATTTTTCGCCGACGGTGCTGATGGTTGTTTTGTTGCTGGCGCGGATGTTGATTGCGGCCCCCTTATTGGATTTGGGGACGCGGTTGGCGTTGACGGGCTGAGATTTTGTTTGTGTGACGGCCGCTTTGTCCGCAACGCTATTTTTGTAGATCAATAGCTTTCGTCCTCCTTCGGAGGCCGAGCTACTTTCTCTGGCGTGGCCAAGAGAAAGTAGCCAAAGAGAAGGCCACCCCCACTTGGCGCTTGCCGGGCTGTGCCCGACAAGTCTGTGAGCCCGAGTACCCAACAGGCATAAAGCCGGGCTTTTCGACAGGATTTATGTCTTCGAGAAAAGCGCTCGACATCCATGTCGAGCCCCCTACGGGCCTGTCCACCTCGCCTCACCGCCGCACAGGGGAGCGCGGAATAGCAGAGCAGCCTTCCCGCCATGACAAAGTGATTCAATTTTAAGCGGCTAATGTTTGATTTGAGTAGCCGGCTGAGGTTTCGGAAATGGCTTACTCAGCGGAGCGCCCAATCACTAATAATCCGGTGAATCGCATCGAGCCCATCAAACAACGCCGCCGGCCCCGGCTGCAAAATGATCGGTGACTTGATCTCGTAGAGATCGCCGTGGATCACCGCAGGAATGGTTTCCCAACCGGGGCGTGCCGCCACCTTCTCCGGTCGGAAACGCTTGCCGCACCACGAGCCGAGGATGATGTCGGGCGCGCGGCGTATCACTTCGTCGCCGTCGGCCAGGATGCGCTGCTTGGCCAGGGGCTCGCGCGCGAGTTCGGGGAAGCAGTCGTCGCCGCCGGCGATGCCGATGATCTCGGCGACCCAACGGATGCCGGTGATGATCGGTTCGTCCCATTCCTCGAAATAAATTTTCGGCCGGCGCGGCAGCGCGGCCACAGACGCACGAATATCGGCGATATGCTGCTCGGCCCGTTGCGCATACGCTTCGGCTTTCGCCGACGCGCCGACCATCGCACCGAGGCGGCGGATATACGCGAGGATGCCGTCGACGCTGCGATGGTTGCTGATCCATACCTCGACGCCGCACTTGATCAGTTCGCGCGCGATATCGGCCTGGATATCGGAAAAGCCGATCGCCAGATCCGGCTCCAGCTTCATGATCTCGCCGATCTTGGCGCTGGTGAAGGCGGAGACTTTCGGCTTTTCCTTGCGCGCGCGGGGCGGCCGCACGGTGAAGCCGGAAATACCGACGATGCGGTGTTCCTCGCCTAGGGCATACAGCACCTCGGTGGGCTCCTCGGTCAGGCAGACGATGCGCTGCGGATAATGATCGGCCAACTCGCGATCAGCCATACGTCGGATATTCCGCGCTCACTGGCCCAGCACCGTCACCACGACCTTGCGCTGGTGTGGACGGGTGCGATGCTCCCACAGATAAATACCCTGCCAGGTGCCCAGCTGCAGTCGGCCATCGCTGACTGGCACGGTCAGGGTGACACCGGTCAGCGCGGAGCGAACATGCGCCGGCATATCGTCGGGACCTTCCGCATCGTGTTCGAAAAGAGCATCGCCGTCGGGCACCGCACGCGCGAACCAGCGTTCCAGATCGCGGCGCACGGCCGGGTCAGCGTTTTCGCTGATCAGCAGCGAGCAGCTGGTATGCGCGGTGAAAATATTGGCGATGCCGACCTGCACGCCGCTGGCAGCCACTAGGTTATCCACTTGCGCCGTGATGTCGGTGAAGCCGCGGCCGCGCGTCGGCACTGTCAACGTGTTTTGTGCGACCTGCTCCACGGAAGCCACCCGACTCATGGATAAAGCAGCCTGCTGGTCCAGGTCTGACCGTGTCGATTCCAGCGCGTGCGTTCGTGCAGGCGGAACTCGGCGCCGTACCAGAACTCCACCATGTCAGGTTCGACCAGAAAGCCACCCCAGTGCGGTGGGCGCGCCACGTCACGGCCTTCGAACTCTTTCTCGTATTTGGCCACACGCTGCTCGAAGGTGTCGCGCTCGGGCAGCGTCTGCGACTGCAGCGAGGCCCATGCGCCGATCTGGCTGCCCCGTGGCCGACTGGCGAAATACGCATCCGAATCGGCCGGCTGCACTTTGCGCGCAAGGCCCTCCACTCGAACCTGGACGCCGTGGCGAAGCTGCTTCCAGTGGAAGCACAGGGCAACCTGCGGATGCGCATCGAGCTGGCTGCCCTTGTCGCTCTGGTAATTGGTATAAAAGCGGAAGCCGCGTTCGTCGACATCCTTCAACAGCACGATGCGCGAGGCGATGCGGCCCGAGGCGTCCACGGTGGACAGACTCATTGCCGTGGGTTCGCGGTCGTCGCTGGCTTTGGCTTCATCCAGCAGGCTTACAAACGTACTGAGGATTTCGGGGTTGAGCATGGCGGTCAAAACTTTCCTTTTGCATCGTGGTCAACTCGCGCCATCATGGCGCGGATGAACACCCCCGATGATAGTGCAATGCGGCATCTATCCCGTATCGCCCATGCAGGCAATGTGATGGCGTATTGCCGCGACCGCGTTTTGCAAGGCGTTCGCGCCGCCGAGGCTGTTGCGGGCGGCAGTTCAGGTCTGGCGCCATGACGGCGGCGCAGGCCAGCGCGCAAAACGAGGCCCTAGCCGGCCATCTGCTGGATCAGTATGCAGGCCGCATCGCTCGCTCGCGCCGGCCATATATCCTCGGTCTATCCGGTTTGCAGGGCAGCGGCAAAAGCACCCTGGCCAAGGTGATGAAGGCACAGGCGGAAGCGCGCGGCTGGCACACCGAGGTGCTGTCGCTGGACGATTTCTACTACTCGCGCAGCGATCGCGAGGCGCTGGCCCATCAGGTACACCCTTTGCTGCGCACGCGCGGCGTGCCAGGCACGCACGAGATCGAGCTGATGATGTCGGTGCTGGCGGCGCTGCCGAAGGCATCGGACAAGCTTCCCGTCGCGCACCCGCGTTTCGACAAGGGCCGCGATACGCGCATTCCGCCCTCGCGCTGGCCGCGCTCGACCAAGCCGCCCAAGCTCGTCATTGTGGAGGGCTGGGCGCTGGGTATCCGCCCCCAGAGCGAGGCGGCGCTGGCCGAACCGATCAACGAACTGGAGCGCGCCGAGGATCCCGACGGCAGCTGGCGCCAGTGGGTCAACAAGCAGCTACGCGGCTACCAGCCGCTATGGCGCAAGTTCGACGCGCTGATCGTGCTGCAGGCGCCGAGCTGGGACATCGTGCGCCGCTGGCGCAGCGAACAGGAAGAGAATCTGCTGGCCCGGCATGCGCCGCTGGCCATGGAAGCCGATGCGATGGTGCGCTTTTTGGCGCACTACGAACGCCTGAGCCGGCACGCGCTGGCGACGCTTCCCGCGCTGGCCGATAGCTGCGTCGAATACGACGACGACCGCCACGTGATCGCACTCAATCACGGCTGATCGAATGACCAAAAATCCGTGATGCGGTTCTTGTGCAACAGGATCTTTAAATCGATTCAGTCCCGAAAAAAATTGAACGCAGCCGCATAACCCTCGCGTGAGTCCGGCCAGCGCGGCACGAAGCCGCTGGCGCGCAGACGCGCGTTGCTGAGCCGCTTGCTGCCAATGCCGGCGGGCGGCGGTCCGTCTAGCGGCGGATCTACGCCAATCAATGTCGCCAGCGCGTCGTACAAAACGTCGAGCGGCAATGGCGTGTCATCGACGCCGAGATAGAGCGGCAGTGGATGGTCTAGCCGGAGCAGGTGTGCGATCGCCGCGGCAGCGTCGTCGGTATGGATCCGGTTGGCCCAATGTTTCGTCTGGCGCGGCACGCGAACCTGGCCTGCGCGCAGGCGATCGAGTAGGTGCAACTGACCCGGACCATACAGGCCGGCGAGCCGCAGGGTGATCGAGCTGACCGACTGCGTCGCCAGCCACTGCTCTGCTTCCAATAGCACCTTGCCGTTGAAGCCGTGCGGTGCGGCCGGCGTCGTTTCATCCACCCAGCCGCCGGCGTGATCGCCGTACACCGCGCTGGAGGAAACAAACAGCACGCGTTGCAGCGTGGTCCGATCAAGTGCCGCCATGACGTGGCGCAAGCCGTCGAGAAACGTGGCGCGATAAGCCGCCTCGTCGCGCCGATCGGGCGTGGGCAGATACACCAACTGGGTGATGCCGCCAGGCAGCGCGCGCAGGCTGTCGGGATCGGTGAGGTCACCACTCAGCCAGTGGATGCCGCTGTCTTCACCCAGCAGCGGTCGACGGCGTAGCGCCCACGCTGTGTCGCCACGCGCCAACAACTGCTTCGCTACGCGCAGACCCACGTCGCCACAGCCCGCCACCAATACGCGTTCGCTCATGCAGCCTCCTCAATCGCCGCTTCGCTACAGCCGCCAGCGCGCGCCCTGTTAGCATTTACCCATGAACCCGTCGCACAACCTGTTCATTATCGGCCCGACCGGCGCCGGCAAAACGTCCATCGGGCGACGCCTTGCCGTGCATTATGGACTGCCGTTCGTTGATATCGATCAAGAGATCGAGCGCCACTGCGGCGTGGATGTGAGCACCGTGTTCGAGCTCGAGGGCGAAGTGGGCTTTCGCCAGCGCGAGAGCGCCGCCATCGACGAGTGCAGCCAGCGCCGCGGCGTGCTGATGGCGACCGGTGCCGGTGCCGTGCTGGCCGCGCTCAATCGCAAGCACATGACCGAACGCGGTTACGTGGTGTGGCTGCAGGCCAGCATCGCGCAGCAGCTGGAGCGGCTCGAACGTGATCATCACCGTCCACTGCTTCAGGTCGCCGATCGGCACGAGCGGCTGCACGCGATGGCGCAGAGTCGCGAACCCTTGTATCGCGACATCGCCGACCTTGCCGTGCCGGGCGAACACGGTAGCGTGAGCACCGCCACCGAACGTAGCATCGCGTTGATCGATCATTACTGGCAGCGCCTTCCGCTCGCCTCACAGCAGACCGCATGAACCTTCCCGCCATCGAAACCATTACCGTTGCGCTCGGCGAGCGTAGCTATCCCGTCTCCATCGGCAGCGGCCTGCTGGCCGATCATGCGCTGTGGCGCGATGCGCTGCGCGGCAAGCACGTGTTGGTCATGAGCAACACCACCGTTGCGCCGCTGTATCTCGATCACGTGGCCAAAGGACTCGAAGGCCTTTCCTGGTCGTCGCTGCTGCTGGAGGATGGCGAGGCGCACAAGAGTTTCGCCAATATCGGCGTGGCGCTGGACGCGCTGGCCAAGCTCGGCGCCACCCGCGACGCGTGCATCATCGCGCTCGGCGGCGGCGTGATCGGCGACATGGCCGGCTTCACGGCGGCCTGCTGGATGCGCGGCATCGATTTCATCCAGATGCCGACGACGCTGCTGGCGATGGTCGACTCCTCGGTCGGCGGCAAGACCGGCGTCAACCTGCCGGCCGGCAAGAATCTGGTCGGCGCGTTTCATCAGCCGCGCGCGGTGTTTGCCGATATCGATACGCTGATCACCCTGCCCGATCGCGAATACCGCGCCGGCCTGGCCGAAGTGGTGAAAGGCGCGGCCATCGGCGACGAGCCGTTCTTCCACTGGCTGGAACACCACGCCGACCGGCTCGCCGCCCGCGACAGCGCGACCCTGCTTGAAGCCATCGCGCGCAAGGTGCGCTACAAGGCCGGCGTGGTGGCGCGCGACGAAACCGAACAAGGCGAGCGCGCCCTGCTCAACCTCGGTCACACGTTCGGCCACGCGCTGGAAACTGCCGGCCACTACACCACGCTGCTGCACGGCGAAGGCGTTGCCGTCGGCATGCTGCTGGCCGCGCAGCTGTCCGAGCGCCTGGGCATGAGCGAAGCCGCCGACACCGCGCGCCTTCACGCCCTGCTGCACACGCTCGAGCTGCCGACCACGATACCCGCCGGCATGGATCCGCAGCAGCTGCTGGCGCTGATGCGTCTTGACAAGAAGAACACCGCCGGTTCGCTGCGGCTGATTCTCTGGCGCGGCATCGGCAGGGCGGAGATCGTTTCGGGCGTGGGTGAGGCGGATGTGCTGGCGGTTCTGGAGTCAGCGACATTCAAATGACGAATGGAATGGGCCAGCGCGTTGTTTTGAGAACTCCGGCTTGGGGAAAATTACTGATGGTAGTTGTTGGTCTCGTACTCGAGATCGCCGCATTCATTGGTTTCGCCTCGTCTAGCAGCAACCAGGACAGTCGCTACATAGCTTCGGTGACCTCCATTTCCATTACGTTCTTCGTCGTTTTTATGTTTCCCATAATCTGGAAAACTCTCTCAACGGAACTCTCGGATTCCGGGATTCAACAGATAGCGTTTTTCTCCGCTGGTCGCGCTTGTGGGACAAGGCAGCTGAAATGGACGGAGATAAGCCGAGCGACCTTTTCGCCAGCGCGCGGTATCTACAGGCTAGAAGGCCCCTCCTTTTGTGTTGTCATCGGAGTGAACTTCTTTAGCAGCTCAACAAAAGCAATAAAATTCGTGCACGAACATCTACCGAAAAATGTTCAGGCCATGATGGTTTAAAAAGTTGCGGGCCAAGTGCGTGAACTGCCTTCAATAAACCGCTGTGCCGCTCGTCAGCCTACCCAACTATTTGCAGCGCTAGAAACAGAGTCGAATCAGAGGGACAACTCGAAAAATCCCAAACGTGCCCTAGAATGACGCATTGGCCCAAGGCTATTGGGCGCTTAGATCAGAAACCATGCGCCTCTACATGCAAACCGTGCCCGGAAACACCGACGCACCGCGCTATGTCCAGATTACGCTGGAGCAGGATCTGCTCGGCGGCTGGACGCTGTACCGCGAATCGGGCAATCAGGGCGGTCGCGCCGCGCTCAAGCGCGAGCAGTACCTGGAGCGCGACGAGGCCGTTGCCGCGTTCGAAAAAGCGCGCGACGCGCAGCTCAAGCGCGGCTTCCGCGTGATGTTTGCGCAAGGCCTAGAAGGCCCGTACGGGCGCTGACATGACTGAACTCAAGAACGACCGCTTCCTGCGCGCGCTGCGCCGCGAGCCGACCGACACCACGCCGATCTGGGTGATGCGCCAGGCCGGTCGCTACCTGCCCGAATACCGGGCCACCCGCGGCCGCGCCGGCAGCTTTATGGCGCTGGCGCAGAATCCCGAGCTGGCCTGCGAAGTCACGCTGCAGCCGCTGGAACGCTTCGAGCTGGACGCGGCAATTCTGTTTTCCGACATCCTGACCATTCCCGACGCGATGGGTTTGGGCCTCAGCTTTGCCCACGGCGAAGGCCCGCGCTTCGCGCATCCCGTGCGCACGCGCGCCGATATCGAAAAGCTCGGCGTCCCAGACATGGACGCCGAGCTGCGCTACGTGATGGACGCGGTGCGCTTGATTCGAAAAGAGCTCGACGGCCGCGTGCCGCTGATCGGCTTTTCCGGCAGCCCATGGACGCTGGCCTGCTACATGGTCGAGGGCGCCGGCTCGAAAGATTTTG
>Ga0302316_10002966_pt1 | contig 11866 bp, 7 predicted proteins | sample III_Palsa_N3_2_FD_200456 | JGI IMG/M metagenome (GOLD analysis project Ga0302316, IMG submission 200456) | Peat permafrost microbial communities from Stordalen Mire near Abisko, Sweden - III_Palsa_N3_2 | ecosystem: Environmental > Terrestrial > Soil > Palsa > Peat permafrost | place: Sweden... | reverse complement strand
CATGGAGAACGCAAGCGCCAGCAATACCGTCACCTCGGCGATCGACGGCTTGACGCTGAACCTCTCCGCCGATGCCGTAGGCAGCCCGCAGACGCTGACGATCGCGCAGGACATCACCGATCAGAAGACCGCCATCGGCGCGTTCGTCACGGCGTACAACAACTTCGTCACTGCGGCTGCTTCGTTCACGGGTTTCGATGCAACGAAGGCGGCCGGCTCCCAAGGTAGCGTGCTGCTCGGCGACTCGACGCTCAACGCGATCCGCAACACGCTCTCCGGCGCGATGAGCGGCGGCGTGAAGCAGAGCAACGGCGCGGCGAACCTCGCGGGGATCGGCATCACGTTTCAGAAGGACGGCACGCTCAAGATCGACGATGCCAGACTGACCAATGCGTTGAGCAACGACTCGACATCTATCGCAGCGCTTTTCAATTCGAAGACCGGTCTGGCTGCGTCGCTGGACACGTCGCTTACGTCGTTCCTGAAGACCGGCGGTTTGCTCGATACCCACTCCGCCGCGCTCACTACGGATCTGAAATCGCTGGCTACCCAGCAAGACCAGCTCACCGATTACACGGACAAGCTCACCAAGCGGTATGAGGCGCAGTTCACGGCGCTCAATCAGTTGATGGCGCAGACGAGCCACAACGCAGACTATCTGACCGCGTTGTTTGGCGGGAAGAATAGTGAGGGGGCGTTGGCGAATAACAAGTAAGCCTGCGCTCGGGCAAAGCGCTGGACCATCCCGGCGCTGTGCACGTGAACGCGTCCGGCGCAGCCATCACGTGCGTCGAGCCCTTCCTTCTAACGTCTTAACATCGTGTTTAGCCAACCAGCTCCTCACAGAATCCGGTGCGCCAATCTCGCTGCCGCCCGTGCGGTGCGCTTGTCCTGGTCAAGCGACGGGTTGTACTCTGCAATATCAGCGGCGCGCAGCTTGCCTGACGCCCGCAACCTCAGCACCATTGCTTCGACTACCGCCAGCGGCACACCGAGCGCCGCAGGCGCCGATACTCCCGGCGCGGTCGAACCCGGCAGCACGTCCAGATCGATGGTCAGATAGATGTCATCCGCTCCATCGATTAGACGGTCCAGTTGGCCAAGCCGTTGCTGGAGTTGGGACTCCTGCATGTCCGTATCGAGCACGTACTCCACGGCGAGCTGCTGCGCCCGTTCGAATAGCGCTCCCGTATTGGCGAGGTCGCTTATTCCGAAGCAAGCGTAGTTGAACGGGACCCCACGCGCGGCACAATCGCAGGCAATCTGATCGAACGGCGTACCGGAATTCCCCGGACGGATCTGACGCAAATCGAAGTGCGCATCGAAGTTCACAATCAGCAGCTTGCGCTGGGACATCTCGCCGAGATGGGCACGCAAACCGCCATACGTGCCCCACGCCACCTCATGGCCGCCTCCGAACACCAGCGGCCGGCCGCCACACGCGAGGATATCCCCGACTACGCGACCCAACTCCTGCTGTGCTGCTTCCAGATCGCCATCGTCGCAAAGCACATCGCCTGCATCGAGCAACGCATTCAACGCCTTCGCAGGCAGGCCCGCAAGCGCACGCCGCAACTCCTTCGGTGCATGCGCCGCGCCGATTCGCCCCTGGTTGCGCCGTACGCCTTCGTCGGAGCCGAACCCAACGAGCACCGGTGTATCGGCCGCGAGCCGTTGGCCGGCAAACCGCGCCACCTGGTTAAACACACGCCGCGTATCGCCAGGCTCACCCGCGTCGGAGCGGCCATTCCAAACCTTGTCATCGAACGGAACTCTCATGCTCGCGACAGCACTGCCTGCAGGAAAGCGCGCGTACGCGGTTGCGTCGGCGCCGAGAAAATCTCCGAAGGCGGTCCGGCTTCGACAATCGCGCCGCCGTCCATCACCACGACGACATCGGCGACTTCCTTGGCAAAGCCCATTTCGTGCGTGACGACCACCATCGTCATGCCTTCGCTCGCGAGCAGCTTCATGACCTGCAGCACTTCACCCACCAACTCCGGATCGAGCGCCGAGGTGGGCTCGTCGAACAACATCACGCGCGGCTCCATGGCAAGCGCGCGAGCAATCGCCACGCGTTGCTTCTGGCCACCCGAGAGGCTTGCCGGCATCACATGGGCCTTGTGCGCAAGGCCGACTTTTTCGAGCAGCGCCAATGCTGCCGTTTCGGCATCGGTTTTGCTCAGGCCACGCAGCATGCGCGGGCCGACTGTGATGTTGTGCAGCACCGACAGATGCGGAAACAGATTGAACGACTGGAACACCATGCCGACTTCAGCACGCAAGGCGTTGAGCGAGCGCTCCTTGAGCATGACGCCGTGATCCACCAGACGGTGGCCGCAGATATCCACGGTGCCGCCTTCGGCCTGCTCGAGGCCATTGCAGCAGCGCAGGAACGTGCTCTTGCCCGAGCCGCTCGGCCCGATCACGACCACCACCTGTTGCGGCTGAATGTCGAAGTCGATGCCGTTCAACACGACATGCGGGCCAAACGACTTGGTCAGACCGCGAATCTGAACGATCGGTTGCGTAGCGTTGTTCATTGCACCATGCCTCCTGCACGCAAACGACGCTCGACGCGATGCAGTGCGTAATTGGTCGCCTGGGTCAGCACGAGATAGACCAGCGCAATGGCCAGGTACACCTCGAGCGAACGGTACGACACGCTGATGATCTTCTGCCCTTCATGCATCAGGTCGTCTATCGTCAGCAGTGACACCAGCGCCGAGTTTTTGATCAGCGCGATGAATTCGTTGCCGAGCGGCGGAATCATCCGCACCACGGCCTGCGGCAGAATGATGGCGCGCATCGCCTGGCCCGAGGACATGCCGATCGAGCGAGCCGCCTCCATTTGCCCACGGTCCACGGACTGAATGGCACCGCGCACGATCTCGGATACATACGCGGCCGAATACAGCCCGAGGCCGAGTACGCCGCACAAAAACGCCGGCAAGAGGATGCCGAACTGCGGCAATCCGAAGAACAGCAGAAACAGTTGCACGAGTAGCGGCGTGCCGCGAAAGAACGTCAGGTACGCGGTGCAAAAACCGTACAAGACGCGCCGTTTCGGCGTGAGACGGCCGATGCCTATGAGGAGTCCGAGCACGCAACTCAGTACGAGCGCCGCGGCGGTCACTTCCACCGTGACGAGCGCACCGTGTGCGATATCGGTCCAGCCGGCTATGACCGGCGAGAAGTCGAGTTCCATTTGTCTGGCTCAACCGGTTATTGCGCGTCGGCGCCGAACCACTTGTGGACGATCGCCGCGTAGGTGCCGTCCGCCTTGATCTTCCCAAGCGCGGTATTCAACGCGGCCTTCAGATCAGGCTCGTCCTTGCGTACCGCAATACCGTATTGCTCGGTGGTGAGCTGCTGGCTGATGACGCGAAAGCCACCGCGCGTTTTAGCCAGTTGATAGGCAGCGGGCTTGCCGGTGACGGCTGCATCCGCGCGGCCGATCCCCACCAGGTCGAACATCTCCTGATTCTTCTCGACTTCGACGCGCTGCACTTGCGGATAGTTGTCGCGCAGGAAGTTGACCGACTTCGTACCCACCTGCACCGAGACCTTCTTGCCGTTCAGGTCGGCGAGCGTCTTGATCGGCGAATCGGTTTTCACTAGCGCGACGAGGCCGCCTGCGTAATACGGCTCGGTGAAATCGATCACTTTGGCGCGATCGTCGGTGATATAGATCGCGGAGATCGCGACATCGAAGCGGTGAGCGATCAGGCCGGGAACCAGGCCTTTAAAGTCAATGTCGGTCCACTGCACAGTCTTGCCCATCGCCTTCGCCAGCGCATTCATCACGTCGACGTCGAAGCCGGTGCGGGCGCCGTTTTCGGTGAACTCCATCGGTGGGAAGGTGGCATCGGTTGCGACCTGCAGCACGTTGGCGCCTTGCGCCGAAGCGGTGGCAGAGAAGCCGGCGAACGTGACGGCGAACGTCAGGCAGGTGAGAGACAACAGGCGCTGCAGTTTCATGGCGAAGCTCCTTAAGAGGATCGATGCGAGGCTTAGGGCGCAAATCGATACGACGATCGACGCAGAATCAGGATCGGACAATTATTCCGTTTGCAGATGCTCGGAAATGGCGCGGGCCGTGCGTAGCGTCCCGTCGATAAACTGGTTTTCATGGCCGGCGGCGCGGGTCGACGGCGCCATCAATGTGATCGAGGCACTGCAGCCTGCGGCGCGTCCAGCGCGATGGAAGATCGGCGCGCTCACGCCCCATACGCCCGGATCGACTTCGCTGTCGCTGACCGCATAGCCTTGGGCACGAACACGCGCCAGTTCGGCTTCGAGCGCGGCCCGGCCTGTCGCGTCATCGTCGAACGTGGTGTCGAGCACTTCGGTGCGCGCCTTGTCGTTCATGAAGGCCAACAGCGATTTGGCCGACGCCCCGGCTTTCAAGGGCACAGCCCGCCCTTTCTCGAAGGAGCAGCGCAACGAATGCTGGCTCTCCACCATTTCAAGGCACATCACCTGATTCTTCACCGCGACGACGAGACCGATGCTCTCTTGCGACACCCGAGCCAACTGTTGCATTTCACTGCGGCTCGCTTCGACCAGTAGCGAGTTGACGTCGAAGCCGAGCGCAAGCTGCAGACTAATCGGACCAGGTGCATAGTGGCCGGCGTTTTCCGCGACGAAGCCCCAGCGCTTGAGCAGCGCGATCTGCCGGTAAAGGGTGCTTTGCGCCAGCCCGGTGATGGACTGCAGATCCCGCACGGAGAGCGCCTTGCCATGACTGGCCAGCGCCGCGAGGACAAGCAGCACACGTTCCGCACCGGTGACATTCTGTTCGACGTTCACGGCACCCACACCACAAGACATGATGAATTCAGGATGCCAGAACGTTCTCAGATTTCAAAAATCGATTTCCCACTCAGCGGGAATCGATGAGGAGGGTTTTCCCTGAAGGCGCGAAAATCCGCACGTGCGCGATGACGTGCGAATGAAGGGATACAGCAGACGATTCGTCGCCCTAACTGCCCAGAGGCGGGGCAACGCAACACTCAGAGCGGCAGCACGCTCACCCCCACTTCAACCCGATGCGCCCCGCCACCGAGAATCATCCCGCGCAACAAGGACACATCGCTGTAATCGCGGCCAATGGCCAGCGTCACGTGATCCATATCGGCCAGCACGTCATTGGTGGGATCGAGATCGATCCAGCCGCTGCCGGGGCAATGCACCGACACCCACGCATGCGACGCATCCGCGCCGATCAATCGCGGTTGTCCCGGCGGCGGGTCGTTGCGCAGATAACCGCTCACATAGCGCGCCGGCAACCCAAGCGAGCGCAGGCAGCCAATCATCACCTGCGCAAAATCCTGGCACACGCCACTCTTTAGTTCGAAGGCGCGCTCGGCCGGCGTATCGAACATCGTCGCCGAAGGCTTGTAGTCAAAGTCGTGGTAAATGCGATGCATCAGGTCGATCGCCCCGGCCGCGATCGGCGTACCAGGCGCAAAACTGGGCAGCGCATAGGCGCGCAATGCGGGCCGCAGTGCGATATTCGGCGAAGCAAAACAGAACTCGACCTCGGGCCGAAACTCGCCGCCCACGCGAAAACGCAGCGCCTCGGCCACCTCGTCCCATGCCGGCGTGGTCTCCGGATCGAGCTTCGTCCAGCGCGGCGTCAGCTCCACGGTCGTTTCACTGATCATCTGCAGCCGTTCGTGCGGCGCATCGAGCGTGAAGTACAGCACGTCATTGCCAAACGCGTCGACCCGGCTATGCAGATACGACGGTTGCGGTTCGATCGTCTCTTCATGCGAGATGACACGCTGCCATTCGCACTCCAGCGGCCGGATGGTTGCCAGATGTTGCGCGGTCTCGACGAACGTCGAATAACGATAAGTGGTGCGATGCGAAACCGACAGGATGGTCTGCGCGGTCTTCATGACGATACCTGCGAAGCGAGCGTGTTGGCGTGGCTAAAATAGCGCGCGCTGATTTCATTGGCCGCCGCGGCGGCGAAGGCGCCGAGTTCGTCGCACACCTGGATCAGTGCGATATAGGCGCCGTTTTCATCGGTTTCGCACAGGCTTTCGAGCGATGGCAGTGTCTCGGGCGGCGGCATCAGATCGACAAACGAGCGATTCCGGGCGCTGCCCGCCGCGATCGAAATCTCGTCGAGCTTGCTGCACAAGCGCTCGTAGACCCCGTACAGGCCGCGCGGATTGGTCGGCTCGACCACCAGCAGATCGATCAGCGCAGGGACTTCGAGACGCCCCGGGTAAAGCGAGCGATAGGTAAGCGTGCTGTCGAAAAGCTGCAGCAGCAGATCGAACCCGGCGGGCGTCGCAAGCTGTCCTTTGTCGGCCACGACGCGCAGGATAGACGTCATCGACGCGACCCGTTCGATATGCCGGCCGGCAAACAACAGACGCCACGCTTCGTCGCGCGTCATGCGGTCGCCCTGCGCGCCGCTGATCGCCGAGAGCTGCGTGGCCAGATGTTCGAGCGCATCCATCAAGGTGACGCGGTCGTAGCGGTCATACCGTCCGCCGCCGGCCGGCACGGCGCCGCCGTTCGCACCATTGCCGCCCGCCTGCGATACGCTCGCCGGCATCAGCTTCTGCAAAGCGTCGCGGAAGTCGTTACGCGCAGCGAGAATCGTGCGCCAGTGGTCATTCGACAGGCGGCCGCGAATCTCGCCGCTCGCCCGCGCCTGCGCTGACAGCACCTGACCGACGCTGGCCGCGCCGTTCGACTCATGCAGATTGGCCACCAGCGTCCGCTCGAAGGCCTGCAGGGAATCCTCGGCACGCACGTCGCCGGATTGCACCAGGCCGCAGTACAAGGCCAGTTCGACCAGCGTCTCGAACATCGCATCCGCGTCGGCGCTTTCGAGCGAGCCGAGAATCAGGCGCAACAGCCGCACGTTGTTTTCAGCGCGTTCGCTATAGCGGCCGGCCCAGAACAGATTCTCCGCGGCACGGCTCGACACAGTACGATGCTTGCGCGCGAGATCGGCGGGCTGCATCGGCGAGGGCAACAGGGTGAACGTAGAGATCGGCTGGCTCGACAGTACCCACGTGTCGACGCTGCTACCGCCGAACTGCATCGAGACGGTGGCCTGCCGTTCCGCCGCGAGGCGCGTGAAGCCGCCTGGCATCACATGCCAGCCGCCGTCGAAATCCGCGATGGCATACACGCGCAGCACCGACGGCCGGCGGCCGAGCGTGCCATCCTCGAAGCGCGGCGTGCACGAATACGGCAAAGGAAGCTGGATCGTGAAGTTATCGGGCAGCGCTTCAATGCGGCCGCGCCACGACTCGAGATTCTGTAGACCTTGCTCCAGTCCCGGCGGACTGTCGCGCCGCGCCGCGGGCCAGGTCGGCACGAGAAAGGCTTCGTCCAGCCGCCTGAAGGCGTGCTCGCGCGCCGCTTCCTCGCCGCACCACCATGTCGGCACGCCCGGCAGCAGCAGATCTTCGCCCAGCAACGCCTCGGCGATGCCCGGCAGAAAGCCGTGCAACGCGGGGGATTCGACGAAGCCCGAGCCCGGCACGTTCGACACGATCACGTTACCCGCCCGCATCACCTGCAACAGACCAGGCACACCGATGCTCGAATCCGCGCGTAGCTCGACCGGATCGCAAAACGCGTCGTCGAGCCGGCGCAGCACCACGTGAACGCGCTCCAGCCCTGCAAGCGTCTTCAGATACAGCATGTCGTCGCGCACCGTGAGGTCCTTGCCCTCGACGAGCGTCACGCCCAGGTAACGCGCCAGAAAGACATGCTCGAAATAGGTTTCGCTGAATGGCCCCGGCGTAAGCAGCGCAATGTGCGGCGATCTGTCCGCCGTGTCCCCGTGCATGGCGGCACGCGCGGACTCCACCAGCGTGGCGATCAGTTGCGAATAGGTCGGCGCAAGCCGGTTGACGTGTAGCGAGCGGAACGGCTCGGCAAACTGGCTCGAGACAATCAGCCGGTTTTCTAGCGCGTAGCCGAGGCCTGACGGCGCCTCGGTACGATGCGACATCACGGTCCAGTTGCCATTGGCCGCACGCGCCAGGTCAACCGCGACAACCTGCAGATACTGGCCGCCAGGCGGCGTGAAACCGCGCACGGAACGCAGATAACCCGGGTGGCCGAACACCAGCGCCGGTGGTAACTGCCCGTTCTGCAGCAGGGTCTGCGGGCCATAGACATCGGCCACCACCGCGTTCAGCAGTTTCGCTCGCTGCATCACGCCCTGCTCGATTTCCGCCCACTCCGCCTCGCCGATCAGCAACGGCAGAAGATCGAGCGCCCACGGCCGTGGCTCGCCTTTGTCCGCGTAGACGTTGTAGCTGATGTCGTTATCGCGGATCTGCTGCGCGACCGAGACGGTGTTGTTTTCGAGTCTGGCGATGCCGTCTTCGCCGAGCAGATCGAAAAACTGACGCCACGTTTCGCGCAACGACCCGGACGAATCGAGCAACTCGTCCCAGTGCCCATCGCGGACCGGCAGCACCCGCAGGAGCGAAAGCGCATCCGCGTGAGCCGCGGTTGCCTCAAAGGGAAAAGTCGATTGAAAGGCCAAGGTCGTGTCGGGTTAATTGTTTTCAGATCACCAGTAGCGTAAATCCAGCGTGAACGGGAATTCCAGACTGCGTTGCGGCGCCTCGGCCACGAGCGGTCCAGGTGTATGACCCATCGTGAAGAAGCGCGCGCGCCGCCGGCTTTCGGCCTCGTACGCGTTGACCGGGAAGGTCTGGTAATTGCGCCCCCCCGGATGAGCCACATGATACTGGCATCCGCCAATAGAACGACCGGTCCAATTGTCAACAAGGTCAAAAACGAGCGGCGCGTCGACGCCAATCGTCGGATGCAAGGCCGACGGTTGCGACCACGCGCGATAGCGCACGCCTGCCACATACTCGCTAACGCGGCCCGTGGGTTGCAGCGGCAACGGCACGCCATTGACCGTCACGACATGGCGGTTCTCGTTCAGACCCAGTACGCGCACTTCGAGCCGCTCGACCGATGAATCGACATAGCGCACCGTGCCGCCAGGCGCCCCCTCCTCGCCCATCACATGCCATGGCTCGAGCGCGCTGCGGATGGTCAGCGTCACGCCGCTAGTCGTCGTTTCGCCCACCAGCGGGAAGCGGAACTCGAAATGCGGCGCGAACCACGAGCGGTCGAACGCATAGCCTGCTTCTCCCAGATCGGCGAGCACGTCGTCGAAATCCATCTGCACGAACGTGCCGAGCAGGAAACGGTCGTGGAGTTCCGTGCCCCAGCGCGTGAGCCGCTCGGTGTACGGTTTCTTCCAGAAGCGCGCCACCAGCGCGCGCAGCAACAACTGCTGGACGAGGCTCATGCGCGCATGCGGCGGCATTTCGAAACCACGCAACTCCAGCAGCCCGAGCCGGCCGGTCGGGCCATCGGGCGAATAGAGCTTGTCGACGCAAAACTCGGCGCGGTGCGTGTTGCCGGTGACGTCAATGAGGATATTGCGCAGCGACCGGTCGATCATCCACGACGGCAGTTGCCCACCCTCGCGGCCGCCGAGCAGGTCAATCTGCCGCTGCAGTTCACGGAACGCGATCTCCAGTTCGTAGACCTGGTCGTTGCGTGCCTCGTCCACACGCGGCGCCTGGCTGGTCGGCCCGATAAACAGGCCCGAGAACAGATACGACAGCGACGGATGGTTGATCCAGTACGCCACCAGACTAGCAAGCAGATCCGGACGCCGCAGGAACGGACTGTCCGCAGGCGTCGCGCCGCCGAGCACGAAGTGATTGCCGCCACCGGTGCCGGTGTGGCGGCCGTCGGTCATGAACTTCTCGGTGCTCAGATAGGTTTCGTGCGCCGACTGATAGAGATACTCGGTGTGATCGACCAGTTGATCCCAGCTCGACGCCGGATGGATGTTCACTTCGATCACGCCCGGATCCGGCGTCACCTGGAGCAACTTCAGACGCTGATCGCGCGGCGGCGGATAGCCTTCGATGACGATCTTCATGCCCAGTTCGGCAGCGCTCGCTTCGACGGCGGCCAGCAGGTCCAGATAGTCGTCGAGCTCGGTCAGCGGCGGCATGAAGACGTGCAGCATCTTATGGCCGCTGCCGAAGGTGTCGGTCTCCACTTTCGGACCAGCCGCGCGGGCCGGGTCGCGCGCTTCGACACACAGTGCGGTGCGGGTGATCCAGCTTGCCGATTCGCCGCGTCCGGGGACGCGCAGCGAGGCGTGGTCGGCGTCTGTAATCTCCGCGCCAATACCTGTGCCTTTGCCCGTGCCGCCAAGACCGCTGCCGGCTGCGCCCAACGCCACTGCACCGCCAGCGCCACCAGAGCCACCTGCGCCCTGGCCATCCGCTGCGTTCGCGTCTGCGCCAGAACCACCACCGCCGACACGGCCCGTCCCACCCGTGCTGCCTTCATATTGCATGCGCAACTGCGCCGCGCTGCGCAGCGGCGCAGGCGGTGCGAACGGATCATGCGCGTGCTGGTACGGATAGTCCGTCTCCGATACCCACGGCAACGCATCGAGCGGCAAACGGTAGCCCATCGGCGAATCGCCTGGGATCAGATACATGCGATCGCCGCGGAAATACCACGGCCCGGTGACCCAACGCGGCCCCTCCAGCGGCAAATCACGTTCGCGCGACAGCGGCAACACATAGCCCGTCACCGACGCCAGCCCGCTGTCGTACACGCGCCGCAAACGCACGCGCTCCATCTCGTCATCGAGACGCGATTCGAACGGATCGACGTTCACCGGCAGGCGCCGCTCGCGCCACAGGTAGTACCAGGTGTCCTCATAGCCAGGTTTGATGAACTGCGCATCGAGCGCGAGCTTGCCCGTCAGGTGGGTCAGGAAACGCCGTGCATCCTCGGCGGTATAGCTGCCTGGCTCGCGCTCGTCGGCGAACAGCGTGTGGTCGTGCCAGCACGGCTCGCCATCGGCACGCCAGTAGAGCGACAGCGCCCAGCGCGGCAGTTGCTCGCCCGGGTACCACTTGCCCTGGCCGATGTGCAGGAAGCCGTTCGCGCCATAGCGCGCGCGCAGCTTGTCCATCAGCCCGACTGCATAGCTGCGCTTGGTCGGCCCGAGCGCGTCGGTGTTCCACTCATCGGCGTCGCGGTCGCGCACGGCGACGAAGGTCGGCTCGCCGCCCATCGTCAGGCGCACGTCCATGGCCTCCAGTTCGCGGTCCACGTGCGCGCCCATCTGCAGCACATCGGACCACACTTCCTCGGTGTACGGCTTGGTGACGCGCGGGGTTTCCAGCACGCGCTGGATTGACATCGTGTGTTCGAATTCGACTTCCGACTCGTCGACCGCGCCCGAAATCGGCGCAGCGCTGCCCGGTTCCGGCGTACAGGCGACCGGAATATGTCCCTCGCCCGCCAACAGGCCCGAGGTCGGGTCGAGGCCGATCCAGCCGGCACCTGGCAGATACACCTCGCACCAGGCGTGCAGATCGGTGAAGTCGACTTCAGTGCCGCTCGGGCCATCCAGCGACTTGGTATCCGGCGCCAGTTGCAGCAGATAGCCGGACACGAAACGCGCCGCCAGCCCTAGCTGGCGCAGCGTCTCGACCAGCAGCCAGCCCGAATCCCGGCACGAGCCGGCAGCCGTGGTGAGCGTCTCTTCGGGCGTTTGCACGCCCGGCTCCATACGGATCAGATAGCGGATATCGCGTTGCAGCCGCTGGTTGATCTCCACCAGAAAATCCGCGGTAACCTTGGGCGAGCGGTCGATGCTCGCGACGAATTCGGCAAAGCGCGGGGTCGGCTCACGCTTGACCAGATAAGGCGCCAGCTCGGCCGCGAGGCCGGGCTCGTACTCGAACGGGAATTTCTCGGCGGACGGCTCGAGGAAGAAGTCGAACGGGTTGTAGACGGCCATTTCGGCCACCAG